>Ga0105237_10001341_pt1 | contig 32651 bp, 20 predicted proteins | sample KBSC24metaG_FD_81520 | JGI IMG/M metagenome (GOLD analysis project Ga0105237, IMG submission 81520) | Corn rhizosphere microbial communities from Kellogg Biological Station, Michigan, USA - KBS C2-4 metaG | ecosystem: Host-associated > Plants > Roots > Rhizosphere > Soil | place: Michigan, USA... | reverse complement strand
TTCTTCCGAAAGATTTTAAAGTAACTACGTGGGATGTATTGGAACCTTATTTTCAGCAATTGCTGCAAAGTGAAATAAGCACTAAGGAACAGCTTGAGCAATGGCTGAGAGATATGAGCGAAGTTGAAGCCGCGGTTAGTGAAGATGCATGCTGGAGACAGATTCGCATGACCTGCGATACCACCGATAAAAGCCTTGAAGAAGCGTTCACGTATTTCTGCATGGAAATACAGCCTAAGCTTCAGCCTTATGCTGATAAGCTTAACAGGAAGCTGGTTGAAAACCCTTTAACTGCTGCAATGGACAAGGATAAGTATTTTACTTATCTGCGCAGTGTAAAGAAAAGTATTGATCTGTTTCGCGAAGCAAATATTCCCATCCAGGCTGAACTGAGCGTTATGCAACAGCAGTACGGCGTTATTTCCGGCGCCATGACGGTTAATGTAAATGGCCAGGAATACACACTTCAGCAAGCCTCTAAATTTTTAGAAAGCCATGACAGGGCTTTACGTGAAGAAGTTTATCGCAAAATACAGGAAAGGCGGTTGCAGGACAGGCAAACTTTACATGACTTATACACCCAATTAGTTGAGCGTCGTGATAAAGTGGCGAAGAATGCTGGTTTTGAAAATTATCGTGACTATAAATTTGCAGAGCTGGGCAGGTTTGATTATACCAAAGAAGATTGTTTTGCTTTTCACGAGGCGGTAAAGCAACACATACTTCCGCTGGTAAATAAAATTTATGAAAACAAAAAGAAGAAGCTTGGGCTTGATACTTTAAGGCCATGGGATACTGAAGCTGAACCGGACGGCATACAACCTTTGCATCCCTTTGAAGGTGGCAAAGAGTTGCTTACCAAAACAGAGCAATGTTTTCAGCAACTAAATCCATTCTTTGCAGACTGTCTTCGTAAGATGGATGAATTAAAACATTTTGATCTTGACAGCCGCAAAGGCAAAGCGCCGGGTGGTTATAATTGTCCACTCGCAGAAAGCGGCGCACCGTTTATTTTTATGAATGCAGCAGGCCAGATGAGCGATGTAACTACAATGGTGCACGAAGGCGGCCACGCAATACATTCTTTTCTTTCGCATCCCCTTGAATTAAGTGCGTTTAAAGAATACCCCATGGAAATTGCAGAAGTGGCAAGCATGGCCATGGAGCTCTTCAGCATGAACCATTGGGACACTTTTTTTGATAGCGCAGACGATTTAAAGCGTGCCAAAGAACACCAGTTGGAAAGGGTAATTACTATTTTCCCGTGGATTGCAACCATTGATAAGTTTCAGCACTGGGTGTATGAGAACCCACGCACACTATTGAAGAAAGAACGAATAAATGGGTAGAAATAATGAACGAATTTTCTACCAATGCCATTGACTTCAGCGGACTGGAAGAATACCGCAAAACAGGCTGGCAAAGGCAATTACACTTGTTCGAAGTTCCTTTTTACTACATCGAATATGGCATTGCACAACTTGGCGCTATCGGCTTGTGGATGCAATACATTAAAAATCCACAACAGGCTTTGCAAAATTATATTAGTGCTCTAAGCCTTGGCGGAACAAAAACGCTTCCTGTGTTGTATGAAACAGCAGGATTAAAGTTTGATTTTTCTCCGGCCCATATTAAAACGTTGATGGAATTTGTAAATGGAGAAATGGAAAAACTGAATTAAGATTGTTGAATATAATTAGAATGACAAAAAGGATTAAAACAGATAGTTTTAATCCTTTTTACGTTTAATAAGCGCTTCAAAAAAATATAATTTGAATACCAACTGCGGCATTTCATGGCATCACCTCTTGCGTCGCAAGCACTTTATCGTTCGGTTATAATGGGATCTATAGCTTAGGCCAAATCTTTAAAAAAAATGCAGGCAGCCGCAAATGCCATCGTTTTTCTTCATCATCGAAACGGTGCATATCAATACCTATCTTTGCTGCCTTTCAGTCTTCATAAATCTCTATACCCTGCGCATTAAAAATTGATGATGAAACTAATCAGCAGAGTAAGAACTTATCTAAAGTTGCGTTTTGATCTTATTCGCAACGAACGCCTGAAATTAAGCCTGATGCAGGCTTTCCCATTCTGGATTGCATCTTTACTTACAGGGCTTGTAGCCGTTTTATATGCAAAACTTTTTGCGATGGCAGAAGAAGCATCAGCAGCTTTGTTTGGATGGCACCACTGGATTATTTTTATTACAGCCCCTGTTTTCATTTTAATAGGATGGTGGCTTGTACAACAGTTTGCACCCTATTCTAAAGGAAGCGGTATACCACAGGTAATGGCGGCGATTGATTTGGCGAATGAGGAGAAGAAACATTCACTGAATAAATTATTAGGTGTACGCGTTGCCATTACAAAAATTGCATCAAGCCTTTCCATGGTAATGGGTGGCGCCGCAGTTGGCAGGGAAGGGCCAACCATACAAATCGCAGGCTCTGTATTTAAGATTATTTACAGGCTTATACCTAAAAGCTGGCCCAGAGTGGCAAGACCAAATATGATTGTTGCCGGTGCTGCTGCGGGTCTTGCTGCAGCGTTTAATACACCACTGGGTGGTATTGTGTTTGCAGTTGAAGAATTATCTAAAACACATATCAGTTTTTACAGAACAGCACTTTTTTCTGCGGTAATTATTGCGGGGCTAACCGCGCAGGGTTTGCTTGGCCCTTATCTCTATCTCGGGTATCCTGAAATAAGTGGCACATCGTGGTATGTTTTTTTGTTGGTATTAATTGTAGCCATTATTGCGGGCATTTCAGGCAGTATTATGTGTCTGCTTATTGTAAAGCTGTTAAGGTGGAAGGCAGGCTTTGCCAAAAAAGCCCATCACATTTATTTTCTTCTTATTTGCACCCTGTTGCTTGCTTCTGCTGCTTTTTTTGTTGATAAAGCCATTATGGGATCGGGCAAGGAAATTATGCAGCGTGTTCTTTTCACGGCTGATAAAACTCCTGCATGGTATATTCTTCCGTTGCGGTTTATAGGGCCTTTGTTAAGCTTTACAACAGGTGGTGCTGGTGGTGTTTTTGCCCCCGGATTAAGTGCTGGCGCATGTATCGGGGCATCAGTATCTGAATGGTTTCATTTACAGGCCTCTGATACAAATATTTTAATACTTGCAGGCATGGTTAGCTTTTTAACGGGTATCACACGAACACCTTTTACTTCAGCGATACTTGTATTAGAAATGACTGACAGGCATTCTTTAATTTTTTATCTTATGCTTGCGGGTATGATTGCTGGACTTGCATCGCTTTTGGTAGATAAGCACTCATTTTACGATCATCTTAAACATGATTATATCCATCAGTTTAAGAAAGAAGAAAGTAAAGCTGCGGAGTTTGAAAAAACACAAACTGACGATTAATTAAGAATGGTTGGTTTCGATGTTCTCCTTGCTGAGCAGCGAACAAAACGCACAAGTCCCGACCTTGGTCTAGCGTCAGGGCGCGGATAGTATCGGCAAGTGACACAACGAAGCTAAATAGTAGTAATTCAGCTAAGTTTCAAAGTATTTAGTTACACTTAATGCATTTACCACTTACTACTACATCGGTTTGTTTGGGGATAAAACCTAGTGGCAGTTGCACCTGGGGAACTTCAACATGGTCAAGGCAATAAGTGGTACCGCAATCATCACAAATAAAATGTACATGGTTGTCATGATGGTGTCCTGCACTGCAATCATCTTTACATAGTGCATACATAACCGAATTATCTACCGTAGGTATGGTATGAATGATGCCTTTTTCAACAAAGGTTTGCAAAGTGCGGTAGATAGTTACACGGTCAAACTGCTCACCGCTTAACTTTTCTATATCTGAGTGTGCAAGTGCATTGCCGCACTTTTGAAATAATTCAAGAATTTTTTTGCGGCTGTCTGTTATGCTAAGCTGGTTCTTTTTTAATAACTCTGCAATTCTGTCCTGCATATACGTTGTTGTTAGGGGTTATTACTAAAAATGCTGTTGGCAAAACCATCAGGCCCTGCTTTCTCTGCGAGCAAAGTTTTTACATCGTCTTTCAGTTGAGCAAGCTCATCTTTTTTCAATCCATCATAAACCTGTCCGCGAACATGTCCAGATTTATCTACCACTGCAAAAAACTGTGTATGCAAAAACTGCTGACTAATATCAGTAAGATTATTTTTAGGATCATCAAGCAGGTAACTGTTTCTTGCTGCGTGATAAAGGCTGTCTTTACGGCCGGTAAGAAAAACCCATTTATGATTGTCCACCTTTAATGAATCTGAGTAATGTTTTAGAACGGATGCTGAATCAGTTTCGGGGTCGCATGTATGAGACACAATCATGAAATCCGGCTCATCTTTAAAAGCTTCGTAAATAGTTTTCATGTTGGTATTTAGCCTCGGGCAAATGCCTTTGCAGGTTGTAAAAAAATATTCAACCACACAAACTTTTCCTATCATATCCTTTTCCGTAAAAGGCTTACCATCCTGCGTTATAAATGAAAATGGTTTAACAGTACTTATTGCAGGTGATTTTTTCTTCCAATTATCAGTTCCTGCAAAGACAAAAACAAGAAACAACGCTGCCAGCACTACAAAAAATATGGAGTACCCGATAAATTTCTTACTCATGGCGCAAAGTTAAGCCTGTTATAAAAAATGAAAATAAACTTAACTTTGTTTTGCAACTTTGTTGCAAAAGATTAGTTTTGTGCGCTCAACTTAGAAAAGGATGAATTTGAAGATTAATTGGGATGCGTTAGGTATTACTGCTTCCGTTGCATGTGCAATACATTGCGCCATATTGCCATTGTTTCTTACAAGCCTGCCTGTATTTGGCTTTGAAATTATAGACAATCACTTTTTCGAATATTTTATGATATTCCTTGCTTTTTGCATAGGGGCCTTTGCTTTATTCCATGGCTGGAAAAAGCATCATCACAGCTTGTTACCACTTATTATATTTTCAACAGGAATTATTTTTCTTTTCGCGAAGCAAATGTGGCACCAGTACCAACTCTGGTTTTTACTACCGGCTGTTTTACTGGTTGTAACCGCCCATTACATTAATTATCAGTTATGTCGTAAGGCAAAACATTGCCATGTACACGATTGCAATCACTAAATTATTTCTTTACAGGGATGTGAAATTTTGAAACCCAGGAAGGATCTATTGTTTTTGGGTTGTTGATATCTGCTTGTGAATGTGCATCAAGATCAACCATCAACAGGTAAATATTGTTGGGGTCGTCAGAAAAAGTTGTTTTCTCCCACAAATAAGTATTGGAATGCTGTGTTTTTAAATCACTTGCCGGTATTGGTCTTGTGGTTGTATTGCCGTTCCTGGTAACACGATATGTTCCTTTTTCAGCATGGGTTATAAACACATTTTGATTTTTAGCATCTTTGGTAAATTCAACGCTTCCTTCACACTGTGTCCACGCTTCATTGTCAATGCCATAAGTATTTGCCTGAACGTACAGCAAAAATTCAAATCGGTTATCTTCTTTAAATCTGAATTTAACGATCATACCACCGCCACTTTTATATGTGTTATAACCAGCGCCTGGAGTAGTATTTACATAACCGATGGTTGATACCGTGGATATTGACCAATAAGTGGAATCATCCGTAATAACAGATGATGGTACTGTGTTCGCATTTTTTTGCGCGAAGCTCACTGCTGCAATTGCAAGGCCCGCAAGAAAAATCAACTTCTTCATTTCATTATTTTTTACAAAGTTGATTAGCTGAAAAGCTTTTGTCAAGCGCATGGGCAATGAGCTGCACAATGCAAAGCATGAATTGAATAGCCGCAGTGATGTGAATTGTACCCCTTAAAAAAGAAACTGTCTCAAAATTTTACTTTTGAGACAGTTTGATGCAAAATCTTTGAGTAGGTACTATTTTATTGTGCTTTTGCTGCAACAGCTTTCCATTCCGAAATATTGTCGCAGGTACCATATTCTTTATCAATGCTTACATAATAAGTAGGAATATGTTCTTGAAACCACTGATGCATAACTTTATCTTTCTTTATATCAACGGCACGTTGTGCAATCTTGTTATAATCATCCTTCATATTTTCACGGTGAGGTTCACTACGGCTTTTAAGATAGATAATTCTTACTCCTTTTGTTCCCCTTTCACTAGTAAATGTAACCGCTTTGGAAATTTCCCCAACTTTCATGTCTTTTAAAGAAAGTACCATGTCTTTATCGAGTTGGTCAATGGTTACATAAGTAGAGCCATCCTGGGCAATAACATTACCACCATTGTTTTTACTGTTTTCATCATCACTAAACCTGCTTACAGCAGCATTGAAAGGGAATTTATCATCTATAATTTTTAAACGTATACTGTCAAGTTTTGCTTTGGCCGCATTTATCTCATCATCTGTAACCGGAGGTATTTTAATGATATGCCTAACGACTGCATCTTCTCCATTACGGCTAACCATTTGTATGATATGCAATCCGAACTTAGATTTTACGACGTTGGAAATTTGACCTTCTTTAAGGCGAAACGCCGCAGAAAGAAAAGTAGGATCCATATTCTTTGCTGTGCGGTTAATGTTGAGTAGGCCACCGGTTTCTTTTGCCGCTGGTTCTTCGGAATAAAGCCGGGCCAGCGCATCAAACTTTTTTTGCCCGCTTTCCACTTGTTTTTTTAACGCCATTAATTCGTTAATCACATATTCGTCCACATCTTTATTGGCTTTAGGAAAAAGTACTATCTGGCTCACCTCAAGCTCACTTTCATAAAATGGAAGACTATCTGTTGGAATTTTAGTAAAATAATCTCGTACTTCTGTTGGAGTTATTTTTACATTTTGTAAAATGCTTTTCTTCATCTGGTCCGCGAGCATTTCTTCTTTTACAGAGGGTCTGAATTCTTCTTTTATCTGGTACACTGTTTTACCGGCAATTTGTTCCAGTACCTCTTTTCCGCCATACATATTGATGAAGTAACGCAAACGGTTATCTAACGCTCCTTCAAGTTCATCGTCGCTTAATGGTAAAGAATCTTTTTGTGCCTGGAGCATTAACGCTTTTCTGATTAATTGTCCTTCAAGAATAGAGCATTCAAGATTTGGAGGCAACTGAGATGCGTCAGGTGCTTGTCTTTTGTAGTCTTCTGCGCCGTTGACTATATCCGAACGCAGAATAATTTTATCACCAATCTGAGCAACAATTTTATCTGCCAGTACCTTTTGCGTTTGCGCCGTTGAGTTTAATATAATCCCAAACACCGCAATCATGCATACAATAAATAATTTCTTCATAATAGAAAAATGCTTCCAAAAATAGTTATTCAGCATGTGAAGCTCTTGTTTTGTAAGGCTTTTAACAAAAAATAAATTTAATATGATAGTTGCTTGAAACAACATAAAATCATCTTGATGATAAAACAAAAGCACCGGCATGCACCGGTGCTTTAAACTTAAACTTATTGAAAGCTAATTTTTACAAAGTACGTTTAACTTCTTCTTCTTCGTAAGCGACAAGTGTATCACCTACCGCGATATCAGAGAAGTTTTTGAGTGTTAGACCGCACTCATAACCTTGCGCTACATCTTTTACGTCGTCTTTAAAACGCTTTAAGCTGCCCAATTCTGCAAAGGCGCCTTCCTGTCTTGGATAAGTAAGGATACCATCACGGAAGAGGCGGATTTTGCTGTCGCGCTTGATTTTTCCATCTGTAACATAACATCCGGCAACGGTAGCTTTATCAAATTTGAATACATCGCGTATTTCAACTGTGGCAACTTCTTTTTCTTCCACTTTAGGTTCAAGCATGCCTTCCATCGCACTCTTGATTTCTTCAATTGCATTGTAAATGATAGAGTACATTTTAATCTGTACACCTTCATTTTCTGCAAGCCTGTTTGCCTGTGTGGAAGGACGAACATTAAAGCCCACAATGATTGCATCTGAGGCCGTCGCTAGTAATACATCACTTTCTGAAATCTGACCAACTGCCTTGTGAACCACCCTAACTGCTATTTCCTGTGTTGAAAGTTTTTGTAATGAATCACTTAACGCTTCTACAGAACCATCTACGTCACCTTTAATAATAACGTTAAGTTCTTTAAAGTTACCCAATGCAAGACGGCGACCAATTTCATCAAGTGTAATATGTTTTCTTGCACGTAAGCCTTGCTCACGTAAAATCTGCGCTCTTTTATTCGCTACTTCTTTAGCTTCAGCCTCGTCTTCATAAACTTTAAATTTTTCACCCGCTTGCGGTGCACCGTTAAGACCAAGGATAACCACCGGGGTTGAAGGCGGTGCTTCCTGTACACGCTGGTTACGTTCATTGAACATGGCTTTGATACGTCCAAAGTGTTGACCACTTACCATCAAATCGCCCTGGCGAAGCGTACCATTTTGTACAAGAACAGTTGCAACATAACCACGGCCTTTATCGAGTGAAGCCTCGATAACAGTACCAATAGCTTCCCTGTCGGGGTTGGCTTTTACCTCAAGTAATTCTGCTTCCAGTAAAATTTTTTCGAGCAAGAGATCAACATTCAATCCTTTTTTGGCAGATAATTCCTGGCTTTGGTATTTACCACCCCATTCTTCTACCAGGAGGTTCATTTGAGAAAGCTGCTCGTATATTTTTGTTGGATTTGCACCATCCTTATCTATCTTATTAATGGCAAAAACCATTGGAAGACCTGCTGCCTGCGCATGGCTGATTGCTTCTTTTGTCTGAGGCATTACGGCATCGTCTGCAGCGATTACAATTACAGCAACATCTGCTGCTTTAGCACCACGGGCACGCATAGCTGTGAACGCTTCGTGACCAGGTGTATCAAGGAATGTTATTCTCTTATCGTTTGCTGTTGTAACCTGGTAAGCGCCTATATGCTGGGTAATACCGCCTGCTTCACCTGCAACTACATTTGCACTGCGTATATAATCAAGCAATGATGTTTTACCATGATCTACGTGACCCATAATTGTTACAACTGGGGCACGGGGTACAACATCTTCTACAGTGTCTTCCTCTTCTTCCTCCTCTTCTTCAATATCATCAAGTCCGATAAATTCAACTTCATAGCCAAACTCGCCCGCTACAAGTTCTATTACTTCTGCATCAAGGCGCTGGTTGATAGATACCATTATGCCGAGGCTCATACACTTGCTGATGATTTCAGCAAAGTTTACATCCATCAGATTAGCCAGCTCACTAACCGTAACAAATTCTGTAACCTGCAGCTTGTTATCTTCGATACCCTCACCAACGGCATCAGCCATCTCCTGTCTTTTCTCACGACGGTATTTAGCCTTAAGACTTTTACCACGGCCACCGGAACCTGCTAGTTTTGCCTGTGTTTCACGTATTTTTTCCTGTATTTCTTTTTGATCTATTTCTCTATCCTGCTGCTGCTGACGGAAATCTCTGCCGCCACCTCTGTTAGGTGCGCCACCTCTGCGGTCTCCGCCACCTCTGCCACCCTGGTTTTGCCCACCACGGTTAAAGCCTCCACCTTGCTGGCCTGGACCCTGCCCACCACGGTTAAAGCCTCCGCCTTGCTGGCCAGATCCTTGTCCACCACGGTTAAAGCCTCCGCCTTGTTGGCCAGATCCTTGCCCACCACGGTTAAAACCTCCGCCTTGTTGGCCAGATCCTTGTCCACCACGGTTAAAACCTCCGCCCTGCTGACCGCCCTGGTTTTGTCCACCACGATTAAAGCCTCCACCTTGTTGGCCAGATCCTTGTCCACCACGATTGAAACCTCCGCCTTGTCCATGGTCGCCACCATGCCTTTGGGTAAATTGGTTTCCACCCTGGCCTTGTGCTTCACTACCTTTTTTGTCAACAGGAATACGCTTGCGTTTGCGCTTTTCATCCTTGTCTCTTAAAGCTGGCTTAGGCCTGGTATCACTATCAACAGGTAATTCTATTTTTCCTAAAATTTTAGGGCCTTCGATTTTTTCTGCTCTGATATTTTCAATTACCGGTGCAGTATCTTCTACCTCTGGAATAGTTGTTTCAACAGGTATAGATGGCTGTTCCTGTGGTTTTACCGGCTCTTCTTTTATTGCTACTGGTTCTGGTGTTGGCACTTCCTGTTGAGGTTGCGGTTGTGGTTCTTTGATATCCGCCGCTACTGCTGTTACCGGCGGCTGCGTTTCTTCAACGGGTTCAGTAACGTCGTTAGAAACGTTCTCTTCTTCCTGTACTTTTTTTACAACCTTTTTAGGTCTTGTTGAAGAATCTATTGCAGAGAGATCTATCTTATTAATTACTTTGGGACCTTCAAGTTCCGGTGCATCTATGCGTACCACTGCCGGCGTTTCCGGTGCTTTTGTTTCCGGCTCCGGCTCTTTCTCCACTTTTACTTCTACCTGCGGTGTTACAACAGGTTCCGGCGTTTTTTCCTCCGCCTGTTGAGGCTTAGCCTCTTCTTTTACCACCTTTTTCTCTTCTTTCTTGAAAACGATTTCTTCTTCTTCTTTTCTTTTCCTGTTTTCGCCCTGAGCACCTTTAGGTATTTCTATCAAGTCAGCTTTATTTTTCGCAACCTTGTCGCCCTGGAATTCCTGTTGCAGAAAACGGTACATATCTTCTGACAGTTTTGCACTTGGCTTCAAATCGTCACGGTTAAAACCTTTAGCCGCAAGAAAGTCCACCAGTGTATCCTGGCCAACATTAAACTCTTTAACTGCCTGTAATAACCTTGGTAATTTAATTTCTGACATTCAGTTTTTTTTAGTCACAGCCTATTGATTGATTACATAAGCTGCTGATATTTTTTTACGAACCCATCTGCAACAGTTGTACCTGTTGCGTCATCATATATTGCCGGCATAAAGCAGGCTTCCGGATTTTACCGGTTTTATTTATTAATACGGCTACATTCTATTTGTAACCTTATACGTGACAAATAACTTTTACTTTTCGCTGCTGTTTGTTAAAGAAGTAAAAAAGTTTTATCCTCTTTCGAACTCTTCTTTCAATATTTTTCTTAAGTCTTCTATCGTTTCTTTCTCAAGATCTGTTCTTCTTTCAAGCTCTTCTGTGGTAAGGTCTAAAACGCTACGGGCAGTGTCACAACCAACGCGTTTCAATTCTTCAATTACCCATGGTTCAATTTCATCACTAAATTCTTCCAGGTCAATATCAAACTCCTCAACTTCACCTTCATTTTCACGGAACACATCAATATCGTATCCTGTTAACTCGCAAGCGAGCTTAATGTTAACGCCACGGCGACCTATGGCTAATGAAACCTGGTCTGCTTTCAGGTATACTTCAGCGCGTTTATTTTCGTTATCCAAATCCATATAACTGATTTTGGAAGGAGTTAGTGAGCGCTGAATGAGTAACTGCGTATTTGTGGTAAAATTAATAACGTCTATGTTTTCATTTTTTAATTCACGAACGATACCATGAATACGGCTTCCTTTCATGCCCACACAAGCACCCACCGGATCAATCCTGTCATCAAAACTTTCTACCGCAACCTTAGCTCTTTCGCCCGGTTCACGTACGATTTTGCGAATACTGATAAGGCCGTCAAAAATTTCCGGTACTTCAATTTCCAGCAATTTCGCAAGAAAATCCGGACTTGTGCGGGAAAGAATAATAACAGGCGTATTATTTTTTAAATCAACCTTCTTTACAACGGCACGAATGTTTTCACCTTTTTTGAAATAATCCTGGGGAATCTGTTCACTTTTTGGAAGTATTAATTCGCTACCCTCTTCATCCAGTAGTAAAACTTCTTTTTTCCATACCTGGTAAACTTCGGCGCTTATGATTTCACCGATACGATCACCATATTTCTTTACCAGCACATTTTTCTTTAAATCGCTAATACGGCTTGCCAGTGTTTGTTTTGCAGCAAGAATAGCGCGGCGACCGAAATCAAAAATGTTTACTTCTTCATACAGTTCTTCACCAACTTCAAAGTCAGGCTCAATTTTAACCGCATCTGTATACTGAACTTCTGCAAGCGGATCCATCACTTCTCCATCTTCTACAATCATTCGCCTGCGAATAATTTCCAGGTCACCTTTTTCTGCGTTTACAATCACATCAAAATTTTCATCGCTGCCAAATTTTTTGCGTAAAAGGGTTTTAAACACATCTTCCACCACCTTCATCATGGTTGGACGATCAATGTTTTCAGCATCTTTAAACTCCTGGAATGCTTCTATTAAGTTAATACTTGCCATACATTAAAATTTAAGTACGAAGTACAAAGTACCAGACACGTACACAATTAAAATTGAATTTGAACTGTTGTTGTTTTTATGTTAGTAAATGGGATAACAATCTGCTGTGTTTCAGCTTTCTTGCCTTTGCCCGAAACCTGTTCAAGAATAATATCTTCTTCTGCAACCTGCACCAGCTTCCCTTCTTTTTTTGATCCGTCATTAAAAATTACCTCTACCTGCCTGCCTATATTTTTTGCATACTGGCGATGATTTTTCAGCGGTTCATCTACGCCGGGTGATGATACTTCTAGTGAAAAATCTCCCGCAGGATACAAACCTGCTTCTTCAATAAGCTTGTAAAGCTTGCGGTTAAACTGAACGCATTTCTCTATCGCAATTCCGTTGTCACCATCAATATATAGCTTAATGTTGTTGGTTGGCTTAATTTTAAGCCCTGTTTTAAAATAAGCGGGCTCATCTGCAAGCAGCTTATCTACTAACTGCTCAATTGACTGAATTTGAGAATCTGTTGCCATAAAAAATACTTCGCTGATACTTTCCTATAAACCGTAAAAGATAAAGTTGACAAATTTTTAATCATATCCTGAACAGTCTGTTGGAGACTTCCGGCAAAAAGAGAAGGGAACGACTTCGTTCCCTTCCTTTTGCTTTTTTCCGAACGCAAATGTAATACAATAATATCATTTTCCAAATTTTGAAGTGAAAGAACCTCGATTTGTGACGGCCTTAGTTTTTCTTAACACAAAATCAACCTCGCGGGCTATAAAATTGTTATGCCTAATAATTAAGTTTGGTATATGAAGAAAATCGGCAGATTCTTATTAAGATTTATAGTGATAGGATTTATTTTCTTTGTTATAGCGCTGCTTGTGCTTGACAGGTTTATACAATTTAGAATGAGCGATGGTGAATATTCTGAATACTTTGTGCAGAAAGGGCTGCACCCTCATCTTGCTTACTATGATACCTATGAGCGTAAAATACGTTACGCATCTATAGGAACGGACACTTCTGCTACGTTGTTTTTCATACATGGTGCCCCAAGCTCTTTAAGTTATTACAGGGACTATATGAGTGACAGCCAATTGTTGCAAAAGGCTTCCATGTTTGCTGTCGACCGCGCCGGATACGGTTATTCAGGGCTTGGCAGCCCTGAGCCTTCTATAAAAAAACAGGTCGAATTAATTACGCCTATTCTCGACAGTCTTAACAAAGTTCACCACCCGGTAATAGTTGTGGCGGCTTCTTATGGAACCGCTATTGCATGCAGGCTTGCAATGGATCATCCAAACCTTGTTGACGGATTAGTTTTAATTGCGCCTGCAATTGCACCCGGAGAAGAAAGGATATTCTGGTTTACGCATATTATTGAGTCGCCGGTATTTCATTGGTTTATACCGAGGATGCTTCAATCCGCAAATGCGGAGAAAGTGCATCATAAAGAAGAATTAACCAATATGCTGCCGTACTGGGGAAATATTAAAGTACCAGTGATTTATTTGCAAGGAGACAAGGATGAATTAGTGTACACATCTAACGCAGCCTTTGCAAAAACACATTTGACACATGTGCCTTATCTGAATATTCAAATGATTCCTGGGAAAGGGCATTTAATTGCTTTTTCTGAAAAAGGAAAAATAAAAGATGCGATAGTTAAAATGATAGGCCTTGCTAAATTGAATATTGCAGGCAAAATGATAAATGAAGCACCCAATAATGCTACTTTAATATCGGGTAGCTCCGGCGCCGCTGCAGCTCATTAGTTTTTTTGTATCAAGGTTTGCAACTGCTGATAATAAATTTTAGCCCTGTTATTTGCCAGCCAGCTAAGGCCAAATGCTATTGTGGATTGAATTATCAGTCCTATTCCTATACCATATATTAATTGCCTTGCTGGTGAAGATTTGAAAAGAACGACCATTAATACGCCTGCCAAAAACAAAAGAGTTTCTATAGACAGAATAAATATGAATTGCTGTTTTACTTTTTCTATCCTGGGTATTTCTGTACTGGTAAGTTTGCCCGGGTTCATATCTAAAGCATAAACATTATCAATACGGCGGCTGTCAGTTTTTTTATAAATACTATACCCAACTCCTGCTTCAATAAATGCAAAAACAAAAAAAGGAACTGCAATTCCTTTCCATGTATTACTTTTTATAATTAAAAGACAGGTCAGCGCCACTAAAATTGTAATGATCGCCAAACCTATCAATAAAATTCCGGCCTGCTTTTCTGCAAGAAAATATTTTTCTATATCTGTTTTTGTTATCATAATACCCCCGTTTAGTACGGAACGTAAAAGATAGACATTATTTATAACGAAGGGATGTAACAACAGAATAAAATTCCTGATTACAGACTGATATGTGAAAGCAGATTAGTTGAGTGTTCCTGTTTTTGCATACCTGTATATTTTACCGTACAATTCGTCGGACTGGAATGGTTTGGGAAGTACGTCTGTAAATCCTGACTGCTTCAATTTTTTAAGATCGTTTTTATCTACAAGGTTTGCTGTAAAAGCAATTACGGGTAATGAAATATCATTCTTTTTAATCCAATTCATTACCTCGTAGCCTGTCATAACCGGTAACTGCAGATCGAGCAGTAGTAAATGAAATGGTTTACTGTGAGAGGATTGTAAACACTGTATCACTTCCTGGCCGTTTGTTGCTTCATGAACTTCAATCTGCTTTTGTAAAAGCATTTTTTTGGCTATCATCATATTAATGGGATTATCCTCCGCAATTAATATTTTATAGTTGAGGTTTTCCGGAATATTTGGTGGATTTAAATTACTTGATTGTCTTATCACTGGCAAATCAGGCTTTACTTTTCTGAAAGTTAAGGTAAAAAAGAATCTCGTGCCTATATTTTCCTGGCTTATAAAGTCAATTTTTCCATTCATCAGCTCTATAATCTGCTTGCTGATGGAAAGACCAAGGCCGGTACTTTGCGAAAATCTTTTCTCAAAACTTAATAAATGATTGAATGTATCAAAAACACTATCTCTTCGTGCTTCAGGAATACCTACTCCTGTATCTTTTATTTCAAAGTAAATTGATGACGCCTGTCCATCAGTGTTAGACGTGTATTTCACCATTAAATCGACACCCCCTTTATCTGTATATTTAAGCGCATTGGATAAAAGATTGCTTAATACCTGCGTTAGCCTTACATCATCTATCAAATAAAAATCTTTTTCAAGTATTTCGTCAACCTCAAGCCGAAAATCCAGTTGCTTGGCCGAAAAACCGGCTGCAAAACTATTATAAACATGATCGACAAGCTGCTTTACATTACACTTGCTTTCTTTTATTTCCATCTTATGCACTAATAGTTTGTTATAGTCTAATATATCGTTTATAAGGTTAAGCATGTGAGATGAAGATTGCTTCAATACACTTACATATTTTTCCTTTTGAAAAATATCTCTCTCCTTTTGCATTAACTCGATAGAGCCGATAATACCATTAAGTGGCGTACGCAACTCATGGCTCATTACAGACAAAAAATTGTCTTTTGCTTTGCCTATGTTTTCTGCTATTGATTTTTGTGTTTCGAGCTCAAGGTTTTGATTGAGCAGGTGAGAATAAATGATGTAAAGAAAAATACTTGATAAAATAAAGCTGAATACTGCATTCAACTTAAGAATAACATTTACCTGTTGTTCTGTTAACTGATGTGAAGGATTTACCGGGCAAAATGTAATGATGATAAAAATAAATACCATGCACATAAGACAATACCATGCAACCTGCTTCTGAGAAACCTTGTCCCTTAAGAAATACATGGAACCGATAGTTATAGGAATATAATAAACGAAAACTGCGGTATGAAGACCAAGGCTAAAGCTAAGCAGAAGCATCAGTATATTAAAAACGCTTCTTGAAACTATATGTGCTGCTGTTTGATAATTGTTTTTATACAATAACAAGGCAACCAGCAGTATGAATGCTGTGCCAATTAATGATGCTATTTCAAACAGAGACCAATAGTCATTAAAAAATCCTATTGCCAGGTTAATTAAAAGAGTAATTATACCAAAGGTAAGCAGGGCCGTATAATCAAGATCAAACCTGAGATAAAGAATACGTTTCAACGGAACAGGTAATTTCATAAAACATTAGATTGGAAATAAAGGTACAACTGTAGCCTGTGTTTCCGTAAAGTTATTCCAGATAATACATTTCGTCTAAAAAGGCCACTGCATCAACCTGATCCTGAAGCGTTTCTTATTTTTCAAGTAATTCCTGTTCCAGGATTGATTTGAAATTTTCTATCCGACCCTTAAGAAACATTGCATGCTTAGATGTTGATTGAGCTAACATATCTGAAACAATTTCGAGGTTTTCAACTTCTGATATTCTTTTACCTTTAGAACCAGCACTTCTCCAAATACGTTTGTATCGCTTTTCAAGAGTATTCCAGTTAGCATCATCTTTTGCTTTTTGAGTATCCAGCAAAAGCAATGAAAAGTCATAACATACGTCATCAACCAATTGCCAGTAATCCATATTATTGAACAACGAGCAAAGCTTTGCTTTTCTATCCATCACCTCTTTTATCATTTCATCTTTTGTTTTTTTACCATAGGCTATTTGCTTTGCAGGTGTGCCTTTTACCAAATCGCAAAGCGTTTGCATTACTATCCAGTTATTTAATGCGTAAGAAGCAGGCTTTATTTCAAACGCTTTCTGGTAGTAAGAAGCAGCGCTACTGTAAGCACTTAATTTTGCTTTGATATTAGTTGTTATTATTCCTTTTCTTTTGTAGGCACTGGCGATAAGGCCTATCCGCTCTGCAGTTTCCTGTATTTTAAGCAGCTCTTTTAATTCAGCAATGATTGAATTTATTATACCGGTTTGTGCACTTTTATTTTTACCATTTTTAAAATCAGTCACACATCTTTTACAGCGGGCATTACAGTATTTTTCCAGGGCAGATACAGAGAAGCTGGCATTTTCCTCCTGCTTTAGGGCTTCGTATTTTTTTATTGCCAGTTCATACTCGCCAAGTTCGTAATAAATCAATGCTTCTTTTTCAAGGATTTCGCCACTCTTTATCTCTGCTGCAGTTATCGCATCGGATATTAACTTTAGCTTTTCAAGAGATTGCTTTAATGTAATATTCCTTGTGTCGAGATCATTCAGTAAATTATTCAAATCAATCTCCACTTCTTCTTCGATAATGTAATTGGGCGCACTTTCTTTTTTTGCTGTTGTTCTATTTATAAGTTTATAAAAAGGATCTCCATAGCATTGATAAGCGCCCCATGTATTGTTGTTTAAGCGGTATTTTTCATAGATGGCAGATCTTGCAGTGTTAACCGCATCTCCAAAGTTGTAGCCATCAAACATTCTCGTGTAAAAGATATTTGCAAAGTCTGATGCGGCACGATCATCAACTGCCCAACCGGCCGCGATTACAGCTTTCACGCCGATTTCAATTAACTGCGTGCCGATATTGGCCGCAAGCTTATACCTGTCGCGATAATACTCTTCGCCATCTGCTTCTACTTTTCCAAGATGGCAGCAATTAACAAATACCAGTTCAGGAACAGCGCTCATTTGCTCTATGTCTGCAGTGGTGAGAAACACATCATTGCCGATAACCATTCCTGATTTTTTGCGTGTTTTAGGATCATAAACCCCATGGCCGGCAAGGTGTATGATTTTATAATCGTTGCTGAAAAGATTTAATACTATTTCTGAAGCTGTTTTATTAATAAGCGAAATGTTGGGATAGCCATAAGTAGTAAGCAAGCTTGTTACAGCCAAACCTTCTGCCTTTGCACCCGGCAGTTGATTTACAAAGCCATTAAGTACAGGATCTCCAACTACAAAAGCCATTTCTGTCGCTACCCTTTTTATATCAGGCCTGTAATTAGTGGTGGCAAGCTGCCTTATCATGCCGGCATCTATACACAATGGTTTTGTATCGTTCATGTTTTCCTGCAATAGTTCCCAGGGATAGGCGGCTGTGCTTTTATCAAGTATCCAGCAAATGCTTCCTTTCTTTTTTAAATTGTCTTTGAAATCATTGGGTATCATTAATTCAAAAAGTGTTTTGGCAGATGCTGCTGTCCATTTATTTTGAACAGATACCTGGTCGATAAAAAGATCGATAAGAGGAATGCTTGTAAAAAGTTCCTGCTCTTCTTCCCGCGCGTCGCCGGTGGATGCGCTAAACACCAGGCTTGATATCTCCTCCTCTTTTTCTTTTATTTCTTTAAATTTTACTGTTATCCGGTTCCACCATTCATCAGATGCGTTAACAGGCATGCGCTTTTTAGAGCCGAACAGCTTTTTGATTTTTTTATTGCCTATCCTTATGTTATATATCCTGTTTTCTTTGCTTTCAATTTTGGTAAGCGCATATAAACAACTTAACGATCTGTCTTCATACAATTCAATAAACTCTATATGCTGAACGACCAGTGCATCTGGCTTTAAAACTTTTAATACTTTATTGTTAGCATTGTTTATACCTTCTATAACTGCTTTTAAAGAATTCTCCACAGATAAACCACCATAGCCACAACCGATAATTAATGCAGATATGCCAACTTCTTTAGCTGGTACGGGTTTGCTGTTAAGATTGAGCAGGTATTTAGATATGCCCTGTTCAATTGTTTTTGAGAGAAGATAGGAAGTGAGTTTGCCAATCTCTCCAAGGCCAACAATAATGGCACCAGGAAAGCTGTCTTCCTGTGGATCTGATGAAACAATGGTATTGGTGCCTACTTCTCCCGGATAAATTCCTAAATGATGCCTGGCTGAAAGGCTTCCGCTTACATTATGGTCAATAGATTTTTCTGCATATAAAATTCCATCATTGATAAAGTGGCCGGCAAGCACAGGATAAGAAGCATAAGCAAGATCTCCATTGCTTACAGAGATAGAAACCGGCACCTGGCTAACAACGGGCGAACGCTTTTCTGTAATGCCAAGCACTGCATTTTTTATACCTCTTTCTGAAAGATCGAAGTTGAATACTTCTGTCATGCGGAATACCTGCTCTTCTCCTCTGACAACAGGCCGCGTATTGCTTAAATTATTGGTAAAGCCTTTGTCAAGAATTTCTTCAATTCCATCAAAAATATCCGGTTCATTTGCCAGTGCACCGTGGGATACATCAACATAATACACAGCATTGGATTTAATGAGTTGCTGTGGTATGCCCGACTCCCATGTAACACTCTGATCGCCTTCTCCTGTATACAAGAATACAAGTTCTGTTCCTGGGGGAACCATGTTGTTATAGTAATCGCAGGGCGTAGCCTTATCCTTGCCTGCTATGTAAATCATGTTCGAATAATCTATCGCATCTTTTTTAGTAAGAATATTATCCCTGTATTGCCTAAACACATCGAGATCGGTTTGGCCAGGGATGGGCCATTCACCGTCACCAAGCGCATTGGCCATTGCCTTCCATGTATTAATATTTCCAAAATCATATCTGTCATCTTTTGTGAGAGGCAACAGGCTTAGGATACCGGAAAAGGTAGAAAACATTGTGAGCAACTCTTTCTTTGTATGTTTTCTGTCCAGCATGTTTAGCGAATTGATGATGGAGTCACTGCCAAACAGCACTGTTGGTATGCGGAATGACCCACCAAGAGGCGAACCAAGGAACAATAGTTTAAACCCTTTGGATGCATTTAGTTTTTTCCAGGTGTCATCGTGATTGATGATAAAGTCACGCACGAGAACGCCACCCATAGAGTGACCAATGATTTTAACAGGTTGCTCATACTTGAGTAACTCAATAATTTTATTATTAAAATCTTTTGCACAATCATTTAACTGCCTGCGCCAGTCATAAGGATAAACCACCACATCGTATGTGTGCGATAGTCTGTCTGCAAGTTGTTTGTAAGAAGTTTTTATTAGTGAGGTTGCGGTAATGGCTTTATCATCTATATGTTCGAGATCCATCAATCCACCAAAAAAAGCTTTTACATAAGCAAGCCAGATTTTGTCTCCATTCTTTGAAAGATTAGAGCCCATAATACCCGGAAGCAAAACAACTATTGGTCTTTTGCCGGAAGGCACACCAGGGTAAGGGAAAAGATCGCCATGTTCAATGCCAAGCAGGTCTCTGTCACTTGCAGGCACTTCGTATTGCTGCACACTTGTAAAGCCAGGTATAGGATCTCCGTCTGCTGTTTTTAGTGCAAGGCTTATAGCCTGACGGGTTTTGTTGTTGAAGAAATATTTAAGATGATTAACATCGCTGCCCTGGTCAAAGAAATATTGAATATTGCCTTTTCTTTGTGCGCCCAGGTACATGGAATCTGTGTTAACAACAAGATCATTACGTTGTGTATAGAATAACTTGCCGAGTATTACAAATAAGCCATTAATACTTATGCCTGGTTTACCATTGCCGGAAATAACTGCAAGAGAACCGCCGTCCATCGCTACATCATCAGAACGGTCATTCAGTATTTTTATAAAAGGAGAATCAGGATCCTGCGCTTCTATACCTGGTAATACGCTTACATTATCTTTTGTTTTGATTGTTTCTGCAAGCAATTGCTTAATGATGTCTGTGACAGGATTAGCCTCTCCACCAAAAAGATTAAAGAACGTATTTAAAATAGTATCCAGCCTTTTCGATGCAAGCTTTGTACCTGCCGCAGGGCATGCAACCCTGATAAATTTTTTAACCTTAATCTTTTTGTTTACAAAAGCCTTATTCAATTGCTTTATGCAATCAATATCATTTTGCCTGTTGCCTTCTTTTCTTAATAATTCAATATTGGCATCTGCAAAGCCAACAAAACTTTTATCGTCATTTATAGCGTAACGACAAAGGATATCACCTACAATGCCACCTCTGGAGTGGCTGATAATATGCAGCTCTGCACTATCCGGCAACTGCGTCGCCAGTTCAAGCACATTTTGCAAAGGGCTTTTAGTAAGTGTACGATGTTGAAAAGCGATAACACTGTCCTTATAAGTTGTATGAATAAAATCCCAAAGGTCAGAGCCTTCCAGTTTTTTAAAAGCTTCGTGTGTGTTGGAATTGGTGCCGTGTATAAAAAGCAGGTAAGTGTTGCCCGATGCTTTTGAATCGAAAGCAGATAAACCAAACTGCTTGTCGAGTTTAAAAAGTCCCTCACCGGTTTCCATCAATTTGTTCTCTAACTTTTCTGCTACTTTTCCAACACCGTCAGAGATAGTTTTCTTGGCAAATACATTCAACAGCTTTAAAGCCATGTCACCGAAGATGCCCCTTTCCGAACTGGTGCTTGTAATAGCAGAAGGCAGTTCAAATGAATTATCAGCAGCACGGTTGGGTAATTCAACATCAGGAAATAATTCATGCAGAGTGGTTGCATCACACATCCAGGTAGTGCCATCATCAAAAACGAACTCAAGCAACTTATCATTGCTTTGAACATCTATGGTATGTGCTTTTTGTGCATCCCTGTTAGCCCCACTTATAACATAGGTTTCCAGTGGTTGAAGCGTTGAAGTTCCTGCTTCCGGAAGTGCTTGTTTTTCTCCCCTGATGGTAAGGTTTTTAATTTTCATTGTATTAGCAATATGGTCTTTACGGTTTGAATACCAGTAACAAATTCGTAATTAAAAATGATAATGTCAAGGAAGAGAATTTATCATGCATAAAGAAAGCAAGGCATTCACCTTTATACAACAAAAAAAGGCACCATAGAAATGATGCCTTTTGTCTCAATCGAAAAAAATGATAACTGCTTACATTACCATCCGGGATTCTGTTGTAAGGCCGGGTCCTTAATTAATTCATCCTGCATAACAGGAAAAAAATAATGTGTTGGTGTTACAAACACCCAGCCTGCTACATAAAATCTCTGCATTTTATATTTCTTTCCGTTGACAATTATTTTTCCATTAGGATCTTCTACCGGGCGCATGCCATTTACCATGCGCTGGCATTTAGGATATGGCCAATAGTGTTGAGATCTTGTATCATTATCACCACCTGAAGCCAGCCATGCCTGTTCTTTTGCAAGCTCTGTTGTACTGCTTGGTTCAAGATATAACCTGGTTGTAAACCAGCGATTGTTTTCGTAAAACAATTCAACCCTTCTTTCACGCTGAATATATTCATTCAGCTTTGTCTTATCGCTCTTAATAGCAGGAGGCACAGGTACCATAAATGAACGTTCTCTTATGGTATTAAGAATGTTTACAATTTCATCTGTTGAACCATCTGTTTCATTCAATGCCTCGGCATAAATGAGCATTATCTCCGGCAGTCTTATCAAAGGAAAATGTATCTGGAAACCAACGCCATTGCCGGGCCTGTAATCTTCCCTGTAAAACTTCCTGAGGAAATATCCTGTGGTGGTAGAATTGGTTGCATTTATTTTATCAGAACCATCTGCAGTATTTTTAACGTCATCTCTGAATGTAGCACCATGATAAACTACATCCCTGTAAAAGCGGGGATCACGTTTAATGCCCTCATAAGGGTTTGAATCATCGTAGCCATCTTCAACCGCTTTGGATGAATAGACAGGATAACCATAGCCATCCGGTCCAATGTATTCATACTCGTCCACCTGTTCCTGCATGGGTTGCTGTCTTGAACCTCCGCCTTCTGATGGTGGATAATTATCGCCTTCCCATGCTTCATACTTATCATTCATGTTCATAAGAATACCTTCAGTCTGGAATGCTTTTATATCGTAATAAATCTGGAACAGGCGTGAGTAAACTTTGTTATTGCTTCCCGGTACAAAATCGTTGGGGCCATAGCTTCCGTAATAGAGTGAATAACGGGGCGAGCCATTATCAGACTTAAGATCTAACACAGCTTTTGCAGCATCTCTTGCTGCCTCCCAACGCTTATCATCTTTTCCATATTCATTCTTGCCGATTCGGGTATCACCGGGCAGTGTGCCTCCATTGTACAATGGTGTTGCAGCCATCCATCTAACAATGGCTTTTAATGCAAGAGCAGTGCCTTTTTCAACCCTGGCAAACTGTGCGTCTGTCTGGGTAACGGGTAGCAGTGCAATTGCAGAATCACAATCATTACATATTTTCTGCACGATAGAATGAAAAGATTCCTGCTTGATATTCATGTCTGCATTGGCTTCAATAACATGATCGATATAAGGTATTTCACCATAAAGACGTGCGGCGAGGTAATGATAATATGCACGCATAAAATGTACTTCACCAAGACGAATGCTCAGATCTCCTTTGTTTAACGGATTATCTGGTGTGTTGTATTTTCTTACACCCTCCAGGATAAGATTGGCTACTCTTATAGTGGAATAAATATCGCCCCATTTATAACCGCTGCCGGGCTGACCGCTGGGGTTCCAACCACCGGTATTGAATGTTCTTGATTCTCCGTTTTCAACTGTGGAGCCACGGCATTCATCAGTAATAGAACTAAGGGCGAAATTGCCAAGAAAAGCCAATCCTCTTGAGCGGGAATGTAAATCACTATAAAGATCAGTTACAACCTTGTTGACTTTTTCATAATCAGTATACACCTGTTGTTCTGTAAGCTGATCGTTTGGCTTTCTGTCAAGAAAATCTTTTTTACAGCTTTCTGTTATCGCGATAAAAGAAAGCAGGATAATGAGAATATATTGATTGATTCTTTCTTTCATAAACAGCGTTTTAAAGTGTTATATCAATACCGAAATTCACCACTTTCATAATAGGATACCAGTTGCCGTTAGGATCATTGGTTTCAGGATCTACATCCACTGTTTTTAATCCATCAAAGGTTAACAGGTTAAGCCCCTGTATGTATAAACGTGAACGTTGCAAGCCTAAACGCTTCATCCATTTTTGAGGGAGATTATAACCTACTTCAAAATTTTTAAGACGGAGGTATTGAGCATTGTATAAGAACAGGCTGCTATAGTATTGTTTGTTGTTATCATACTTGCCGTAATGCAATGCAGGATATTTAGCAGTAGCTGCGGTTGCGGGTGTCCACCTGTCAAGATGCATTGGCTTAACTTTTCCTACCTGGTCGTTCTCAAAAATGGGGAAGTCATAAGTTGCCGGACCACCTAAAAGCAATGAAGTATGCAATGCTCCCTGGAATAAAATGCTTAAGTCAAAAGATTTATAGCTGAAACTCATAGGCAGGCCAAACTGAATTTCCGGAACGCGTGGGTAACCTTTAGCAACCCTATCATTCAGATCTGTTATTTGACCATCACCATCAATGTCTTTATATTTTACATCACCAGGAATAACAGTGCCCCATTTTTGAAAGCCCGTGCCATTATTTGCACTATTAAGCGCATCGGCTTCTTTCTGATCACGAATAAATCCATCAAACACATATACAAAAGGCTGACCAACAGGCAAGCCTGTTCTATATTGCCATGCATACTGACGGGTAACCTCTCTCTGATAAACGATTTTATTACGTGCGAAGGAAAAATTAGGTCGTACAGAATAGGTAAAGTACTTGCCAATTTTATCGCTCCAGCCAATTTCAAAATCAATTCCATGATTGTTGACAACACCTGTATTAAGCAACGGAGAGTTGGCGCCAACCAATGTAGGGAAACCTTGTTTATCAGGGCCGCTTAAGTCTGTGATGATATCATAACGATGTTCGAAAAATACATCTATTGTTAGCGTGAGCTTTCTTTTGAACATTTCAATATCAAGACCAAAGTTTGTCTTTCTTGCTTTCTCCCATGTCAATAACGGGTTGGCAAGCAGCCCTTCTCTGATGCCGCCGGGGTTGTTGTTGTTCTGGCTTCCGAAATTATACCAGTCACCACTGTTGTTATAAAATTGCAGGTAGCCAAACCTGTTATCACTTGGGTTGCTTGTAGCCTGGTCATTACCAACAAGGCCATAAGAAGCACGGATTTTTAAGAGGTCTAACCATGATTGAGTAGCATTCATAAATTTCTCATTGGTAATAACCCATCCTGCAGATACAGCAGGGAATGTACCATAGCGCCTGCCGGGAGCAAAGTTTTCAGAACCGTTGTAGCCAATATCAAATTCGGCAAGATAGCGCTGGTCATAGTTGTAAGTGGCTCTTCCTGAAATACCCTGGTAAGAGAAAGGCACTTCATTATTTTTTATCCTGATGGAACGGTTGGCGAGTATAAGGCCCGAGATATTATTCTTGCCGAACGATCTCAGGTAATCAATCTTTACCTGGTAATACGTGCGACCAACATCATCATCCCTTGAGTAGTTGTTGCCAAGTGTATTATCAGTAGTTCTGCGCGGACTGGTATAAGCGCCATCGTAATGACCACCTTTCATATACACATCTACACCATCTGCAGGATAGAATGTTGCATAGCCAGGATAAACACGATAACCTTGCGACTCTGTAGGAACAGATTTATCTATCCAGTAACCGCCCTGCCTGTCGTAAGAAAATGCTCCTTCTACTTTAAGTCCTTTAGTAAGTGCATCCAGTTTAAGACCAAGTGTAAAAGTTCCATCAAGATAATTATCACGTTGATCAAGAAAACCGGATTTGGACAATTCGCCCAGCATATTAAAACGATATGTTTGCGTGCCGAACAACATGCCTTTCGGGAAGTTTACAATGTATTGCTGATTGTCTGGGTTACTGTTGTTTTCTACAGTTATCGGGTAGATAGAAGGCTGCGTGTTGGCAATTTCCATCACTCTTGCAGCAGTTGTGCCTGGCGCATTGCGATCTGTAATACGTGCACCTAAATCAAGCTTTGCATAGAATGCGTTGGTAATATCCACATCTACATTTGATCTGAAATTGTACCGCTTGAAAATTGCCTGTGTAGAATAATTATCATTTACTGTATGATTATAGTTGCCGTTCTGCTGAAAGTAATTACCCATGATAAAATATCGTGCCCTGTTGGTACCGCCCTGTATGCTTAAAGTATAATCCTGCTGAAGACTTGGTTTAAATGCATAATCAAAGTAGTTGATATTATATCCCAGGCCATCTGAGTTATCGCCTTTTGCCTTCCTGTAATTAGCAATCTGGTCAGCAGAAAAAAGATTAAGGTTTGATGGATCTACACCAGGGTTATCATTAACGATTGCTTCATTGTATAAAGTGGCATAATCAGCAGAGCCAAGGTATTTGGGAAAATGTATCGGCCTGTTTACACCGTCTGAAACTTTAAAATTTACTGATGCCTTTTCAGAAGCCTTACCACGCTTTGTAGTAATTACAATAACACCATTTGCACCACGTACACCATATACCGCTGTAGCAGATGCATCTTTCATGATAGAGAAACTTTCTATTTCATCTGCACTTAAATAATTAAGTGAGCGTTCAACGCCATCTACAATAACAATTGGTTTCGCATTACCGTAGGTGCCTATGCCACGGATATAGATGTCACTTATATCAACGCCAGGCTCACCTCCCGAAAACTGGTTAACGTTAAGACCCGGTAACCTGCCCGCAAGCGCATTGGTAAGATTAGCGGTAGGGCTTTGCTGCAAGTCCTTTGAAGAAATAGCCGCTACTGAACCTGTCACAGTTATTTTCTTTTGCGTGCCATAGCCTACAATAACAACATCTTTCAAATTTTGGGCATCTTCTTTCATTGTTACAGAGATGGTTGTTTTACCTTGTAACGAAATTTCCTGCGATTGATAACCGATAAAAGAGAATGCAAGTGCTGCATCTCCATAGGGGACGTTGATAGAAAATTTTCCATCATCACCAGTTGCAGTGGTTGTGCCTACGCCTCGCACAACCACAGTAACACCGCTCATCGGTAAACCCTTTTCATTACTTACAGATCCTGTTATCTTAATAGGTGGCGGAGGACTGTAATACGATTCTTTTTCTTCTTGCCCATTTTTTTCATCTTCTTCTTTCTTTGCAGTATTGTAAAGCAGTATCTGGCTGTCATCAATAATATTATAGCTAATACCCAAAGGCTTTAATACTGATGTTAAAAAATCAGAAAGCTTTTTGTCAGATAATCTGCATGTAACTTTTTTTGTAACGTTAATTACATCACTGCTGTAGCTGAATTCGATGCCTGTTTGTTTTTTAATTTCCCGTAAAACTTTTTTCAGCTCTACCTGGTCTACAGTTAGGTTTACTTTTTTGTCAAGCACTGCCTGCGCGTTAGCATATACAGTATTGCAAAATATGCACAGCACACATAGCTGCATAATAAGCAAACGGATAGCAGTGAAAAAAGCCGGTTGTCTTTTTTTCATACTTTAAGGTTTGTTCAAATAAATAATTAGAAATGGTTTTAGTGCGGTAGTGTTAGTAATGGTACTACAGCTTTACATGACGTTGCTATTACATAAGCAATATGTTTGGTTTAAGAAACATTTTCAAATGCTGTAAGCATGGGTAATTAAGAAGGGTGTAAGCTTTTAACCGCTTACATGTTTTATACTGGTTCAGGGGTGGTGATATATGTGTAGGGCTATTTACAGCCTTCTCCTTTTATAATAATTTTTGTTCCGGTTACTGCATAGGATACACCTGTTGACTGGCAAATGATGTCAAGCTGCCTGAACAAATCATACTTTGATAAATCGCCTGTAAAGTGACATTTGCTTACAGCTTCATTATCGATAACAATTGAAATGCCGTATGTTTCACTTATCCTGTTTAAGACCACATTAAGTGACTCATCATCAAACCTAAGGATATTCACTTCATTACTATCCTTAATCAATGTGGTTGATTCTTTACTTAATGGCCTGGGGCTTTCTACAAGGCCCGTAATGAATTCTTTATTGCTTGTATTGAATATTACTTTTTGGTTTGGTGTGAGAATAACTCCCTTACCATTTGCGCTTGTATTTCCCGCTTTTCTATTTTCCGGTTCATATACACTCACCTTACCCGTTACTACTCTTACTTCTATTTTCGATGAAGTTTGATTTTGAAGAATATTAAAACTGGTGCCTAAAACCTCTGTTGTTAGTTGTCCGTTGACATGCACGAGGAAATGTTGGTCTGGATTATGATATACTTTAAAGAATGCATTTCCCTTAAAGTAGACATCTCTTGTTTTGCCGCTAAAAGATGCGGGATACGAAATCGTTGCCTGCGGCTGAAGTAAAATGATTGTGCTGTCTGATAATAATATTTTTTTCTCAGCAATATCTTCATTGGTGAACGTAATAAAGTTTGCAGGTGCTTCAAGTCTGGCAATATTTGCTTTGGTACGCTGGTGCTGAAAATAGAAAACCGTAGTCGCTATTCCCAGTACAAGGCAGGCAGCAACTGCAATGCGCAAAAAGCTCCATGATGATTTGTGCAAAGGTTTAACCTCAGCGCCTTTATCTTGCTGAACGTTTTGGCGTATCTTACTCCATAGCCTTTGCTCTATTTTTAATTTTTCTTCTCCTGATAAATGCAAAGCACTTTTATCAACAAGCATGTGATACCACTCAAGAATAATCTGTTCTTCTTGCGGCGTGCATTTTCCTGCAACGTATTTCTGGAGAAGTTGATCAAATTCCGGCTGGCTCAAGTAATTGGTTTATTATATTGACGGGAAATAAACCCTCACCCCTAAAAGAGTGTAAAAAAATAATTGATATAACTGCGTAGATGCCGGCGAAGAAGCTTAAGTGACTTGGTGATGTGGTACTCTACAGCTTTTTCAGTAAGCTGCATGCTGACAGCAATTTCTTTAACTGATTTTTTTTCAAACCTGCTCAGTTTAAATACCTCCTGTGTTTTTTCAGGTAGTTGTTTTAGCAGGGCTTCAATCGTTTCATTTAAATGATGAAGATTAAAAATGTCTTCAGCACCAGGAGATACTGTGTCAGCCTTATAATGTTCAAGAAATTTCTTCTCGGTGGCATTCTTTCTTTGAAAATCTATAATCTGATTTCTTAATGAAACTGCTAAAAAGGCGCCCCAGTTTTTTACTGTTAAAGTATCCCTGTTCTTCCATATTTTCTCAAACAGCGACTGTACAAGTTCTTCAGCATCCTGTGAAGAACCCGTTTGCTTATAGGCCATAGCATAGAGCGTATACCAATGATTGCGGTACAACATTTCAAACGCTTCAATACTATTAACTGAGAAGCTGTTAGTGTTATTAAGATTATCAGAAGGTTCAGCAAGCATAGGTAGGCAGCCGAGTTTTTCGAATCAAATGTAATGTTTTTTTAAAAGTATAAATGAAAGAATTATTATGAGTAAAATCTTGCTAAAACCTTTTGAGCATGCGTTTCAACATAAGTGGAAATTTGAGTTGAGATGCATTTTAATTGCTTTGAATGGTACAATATATATCGATTGAATCCGGAGCGTCGGCCTCTCAAATAATGAAGCATAACATCAACAGATAGTTCCTATGAAAAAAATTTTTACTTGGATAATAAAAAATGCGCACTAAATTGCTGGCAAATGCCCGATGGCATTGATATTAACTTTAGAACACCTCTTTCTAAAGTTGCTGCTAAAACTTAATACTTCTCTTAACACTGTTATAGTTATTGGTCACGGGAGTGATAGATAAGGATTTATTGTAATGGTGATTTTCTTTTGGAAACGTGAAAATGCTTTTATCCAGGCTTTATCAAATTGTTTTAAGGACTCTTGAAAGTTGCTTAAATTTAGTTGTACAGAGTTGAAGCCCGGATTGCCATAGTATAAATTTTAAACGATAGCCAGGTTCCAAAGTTTTGAAACCATGAAAGCACAGCCCGTAACATAACTGTATAGCGCTATACGCCATAAAGCTGCTTAAGACTTTGTTTAAAGCTTTTCATTCATTTCCGCAGTTGCCAAATAACGCTGCAGCAAAATGATTATGATAACAAATAACAAGCATAGCAGTGCCTGAATTAATTTCTTACATATCAATTTATAAAACAGAAAAACGCGAAAACATGAAAACACAAAGAAGAAATGTTTTGAAAAAAATCGCTGCTTCTTTTGCAGGCACTCTTGGATTGGGATTTATAACAAATGCTAAGGCAACAACTAACGATGCACCCGAAAAGGAAGTATTTAACGCTGATGGCGACCAGGGCCAGCAGGGCGGTGTGCCATTATTTAACGGTGCTACTAAATACAATGGTCTCATTTTTATTGCTGGTAAAGGCGCACATTTTGAAGGCGATATAAAAGCGCATACAGATCATGTTTTAAAAGAACTGGAGAAGGAACTGGTAAATGCAGGTTCTTCTATGGAAAAGGTTTTAAAAGTTACGGTGTTCCTTAATGATATAGAAGATTATAAAGCCATGAATGAAGTGTACCAGGGACGTTTTGGAAACAATCCTCCTGTGCGTACCACTGTGGCTGTTGCCAAAGGCGGCGTTCCGGGTAATTCATTAGTAGAGATGGATTGCATTGCATACGCGTAACAAGGAAAAAGTAAAAAACCAAAAATAAAAAGGGAAGATAAAAAGTCTTCCCACTCACAATTCACCATTCACTACTACTGACTATTCACCACTCACAATTCAAATAACTTCCATGCAACGAAGAGAACTGCTTAAATATTTTTCTATTGCCCCGCTGGCAGGTGCGGCGGCAGGCCTTTCTTTACAACCGGCATTGGCTGCCCCGGTACCGGTTCCTGCAAAACGTGATTTATTTAAAGAGCTTGGCATACGTACATTCATCAATGCTGCTGGCACATTCACCATGATGACTGGTTCCCTCATGCACGATTACGTGCTGGATGCTATTCAAAATGGCGCCAGCGAATTTTGCATGCTGGATGAAGTGCAGGACAAAGTGGGCGAAAAGATTGCGGCCCTTGTACATTCAGAGGCAGCCGTGGTAACATCCGGTGCTTTCTCCGCCATGACACTTGGCCTGGCTGGTATTCTCACAGGTATGGATCAAAAGAAAGTTGAACAGCTACCTCATCTTGACGGCACAGGCATGAAGAGTGAAGTGATTATACAGAAGTCGCACGAAATTGTGTATAACCACGCACTAAAAAATACAGGTTGTAAATTGATTTATGTAGAAACTGCTGATGAAGTAGAGAAAGCTATTAACGAAAAAACTGCACTGCTTCATTTCCTCAATATTGAAGCGGATAAAGGCAAGATAATGCATGAAGAATGGGTGGCCATTGGGCGCAAGCATGGCATACCAACATCTATAGACATCGCTGCGGATGTGCCGCCCGTATCCAATCTCTGGAAGTTTAATGATATGGGCTTCAGTTTTGTGGCGATATCAGGTGGCAAAGCCATCCGTGGCCCCCAAAGCGCAGGTTTGCTGATGGGTAAGAAAGAAATTGTTGCAGCCGCACGATTAAGCATGCCACCACGCGGGTTTAATGTTGGTCGCGGCTTTAAAGTAAACAAAGAAGAAATACTGGGCATGTATGTGGCTATTGAAAGATACATCAACCAGGATCACGATAAAGAATGGAAAGAGTGGGAAGCTGCTACGGCACAAATTGAAAATGCCGTAAAACCTGTCAAAGGTGTTACAACCAAAGTAACTGTTCCGCCGTTAGGTAATATTACACCAACACTGCAAATATCATGGGATAGTGCTGTAGTCAAACTAACCGGCAAAGACCTGCAGGAAAAACTACGCAATGGCAATCCTTCCATAGAGATTGGCGGCGTGCAGGACAACTCCATTCAAACAACCGTCTGGATGCTGAAACAGGGCCAGGAAAAAATTGTCGCAGCAAGATTAAAAGAAGAGCTAACCAAAGCTTCGGCATAAGAAGTGAAATCACTTAAAGAGAACCCATGAAAAAAACAATCATGATGTTTTTACTGTTGACTGCGTTGCATTGCGCAGCACAGCAGTATAGTATTGTAATTAAAGGTGGGCATGTTATCGATCCTAAAAACAATATCAATGCGATAATGGATATCGCTGTAAGCAATGATAAAATTGTAAGCGTTGCAAAAGATATCGATGTTAAAAATGCTGTGCAGGTAGTTAATGCAACAGGCATGTATGTAACGCCTGGCCTGATTGATATTCATGTGCACGTTTTTTATGGCACCGATCCTGAAAAAGCTTATAGCAACGGAACACAGGCAGTGGTGCCGGATGGTTTTACATTTCGTTCCGGCATAACTACCGTTGCTGATGCAGGTTCATCTGGCTGGCGAAATTTTGCCATTTTTAAAAAGCAGGTGATAGATGCTTCTAAAACAAGGGTGCTTGCATTTCTTAATATCGTAGGCGAAGGCATGCGTGGCTGGCCGTACGAGCAAGATACCAAAGACATGGACGCAAAGCTTACGGCGCTTGTTGCCAAACGCTATAAAGATTATATCGTAGGTATTAAGCTTGCGCATTATACGGGCTTTGAATGGGTGCCGGCAGATGAAGCAGTAAAAGCCGGGACAGAAGCAAACATTCCGGTGATGATTGACTTTGGTGGCAGCAATCCACAGTTGTCTATCCAGGAATTGTTTATGAAGCACTTGCGTCCTGGCGATATTTTCACGCATTGTTTTGGACAGTTAAGAGACAGGGAGCCCATTGTTGACATTAACACGCACCAGTTAAAATCTTTTGTGTGGGACGCTCAAAAAAAG
>Ga0105237_10001338_pt1 | contig 32668 bp, 26 predicted proteins | sample KBSC24metaG_FD_81520 | JGI IMG/M metagenome (GOLD analysis project Ga0105237, IMG submission 81520) | Corn rhizosphere microbial communities from Kellogg Biological Station, Michigan, USA - KBS C2-4 metaG | ecosystem: Host-associated > Plants > Roots > Rhizosphere > Soil | place: Michigan, USA... | reverse complement strand
CGCGAGAAGTACGAGGCCCAGTCGCACAGAACGTTTTGCTTTGCGGCGAGGCTCGGGCACAGATATAACCTCGATAACCATAGGACCGAGAGATCCTTCAGTGCTTCAGTTTTCTTATGGTTTTTATAAATGCGTAATGGGTAGGAAATTCAGTTTTACAGGATTAACAGGATTTAGAGAGGATTTACATGTTAATCCTGAATAATCATGTAAATCCTGTCTAACTGGAGCGACGTAGTTGGTACCACTTCGGTTGGGCCTTCAGCGCTTCGTCAATCAGCTCACGAATCCGAGGGATGCTTTCGAGCCCTGCCTCGTATCCTGCGGCGATCAGCTCATCGGCGCGGCCAACCTCGTCCCAACGAATGTTGCCCACCTTCGGTTGAATCACCAGATCAGACGACTCCAACTGGTAATGCGACGCCGTTTTCTGCACCACCAGCATCGATTGAAACAGCACGCCAATCACAGAACTCGATGGTCCAATAAACGTCGCTCCAGCCCCGTTCACGTCGACGGCAATGACAATATCCGCTCCGAGCGAACGCGCCACAGTCGCTGGAATCACCGCCACCAAACCACCATCGACCAGTTGACGGCCCTTCTCGTCTGTCACCGGCACATACCACCCGGGAATCGCACAACTCGCGCGGATCGCAAAAGGTACGTCACCCTGATCGCGCATCACCACGGCCGCACCCGTCTTCAACTCCGTCGCAACCGCCGCAAACGGCATCTGTAGATCTTCGAATCGTGACACAGGCAAACGCGCGCGCAAGTACTGCTCGAGTCGCTCGTTACTCTGTATGCCCAGCCGCGACATCGTCACGCGTCCAATGTCTCGCCAGCGAAGCTTCCGCCCAAACTCTTCAATGTCGTCGAGAGGCATTCCCGAAGCCAACGCCCCGCCAACGATCGAGCCCGCCGAGGTCCCGGCAACACAGTCGATACGAATATTGTTTTCCGCGAGCGCGCGCAGGACACCCACGTGGGCATTGCCGCGTGCGGCGCCGCCGGAAAGGGCCAGACCGATTCGCGGTTCAATACTCATACAGGACTCAGCATTACAATCTCGGCGCGCTCTCGAGCCGTGTCGAGGAACGCGTCCATTTCAGATTCGATTCTACCCTCTGTCAAAGCCTTCTCAATTTCAGCTCGCGCTTGCTCGAGCGACGGTACGATACGCCCGGGAGCACGAGCCTGAACGCGAGGCACATAAACGTCGCGGTAATAATCGGCAATCTCCTTCTGGCTCACGACTACGAAATTGCGAAACCGAAAGTCCAAATATTTTTCCATCTTCAGACGCTGTTCGACAATCTCATCGAGTTTTTCGCTAGTCAACCCCACTCGCTGAAGCCGCTGCTGAAATTCGAGCGGCGAAGCAAAATTGCGCGCCAAATCATCCCTCGCTGCGGTTATCTCCTGCGCTGTGGGCACGATGGTCGGTATCTTCTCCGCTTCCTGAAGAATCAAGTGCTGATCTATCAACAGTCGCAGCGCGCGGTTGAGATCTTCCGACTTCGGGTTGTCGAGCTGCGTCTGAGGCTGCAACGCCAACTGCCAAATCAGATCAGAATACGTGATGAGGTCGGTTTTCACGCCCGCGTTTACAGTCGCCACCATCTTGTCGACGACTTGCTGCGCCGAACAGGGAATCGCAAACATCAATAACACCAGCACTCTTAACCAAATACTTCTCTTCATTTCCTCACCCTCAGAACGTCTGCGTGATTCGAAAATGCAGGTTTCCTCGATGCAAACGAAAAACCGCCGGCGTCCCGTCGAAACCACCACCCGGACCACGTTGCGGAATCAAAAACTCCGGCGGGTTCAACAGGAAACCGTAATCCACCGCCAGCGCGCCTCCAAACGGCGTCTGAAATCGAAGTCCCAACCCGACGGTGTTGGTCCAATGTGCACGCAGGTTTATGGCGTTGATCGCCGCAATAATATCTCCGGGCGGCACCGGCGCCGGGTCGCTCTTTCCAAACAGGTCTCCAACCCGTCGAAACACATTGCCGCCGTCGTAAAAAGGCACTACCTGTACAGACCTCGTTAACGGAACTCGCGCTTCGAGGTTCAGCACCGCGAGCGCATTGCCGCCGACCGGAACCGTAAACGGGTCGAGAAAGACGACATTCTTATCCTGATCGCGAAATTCACCCTCGGGAATTACGACTTCACGTGGACCAGCTTCTTCAAAGTTGAACCCGCGCAACGTCGTAGAACCGCCGGAGAAGAATCGCTCGCTGATCGGCAGTGTGCGGTCGATCTCGTCGATAGTTCCGTTACCGTCACGGTCGCGCGGATTGAAGAGGTTCGCGAGTCCGAGTGTGACGTTACCCGCAAACACCGTATCTCGAAACCAGTTCGCTTTGTAGTAATGCCGGTAAGTCGCCTGGAAGCGATTGAACGAGATGTTCCCACCAAGCTGGCGCAACGCGAGCGAATAATCGAGACTGAGAAAACCACCGCGCGTCGCATCAACCTGGTTGTAGCGGCAAATCTCACCTGGACCACCCGGCTCGTCATCGTCATCCCGACTTCGCTCGAACAACCCGCGTTCGCATCGTTCACGGGTGTCTCTTACAAATGAGACGCCGAAGCGCGACAACCGGATCTTGTCGTCAGGCTCGAGAATCGGCCTGACCACGAGACTCTCGAGATTGAAGAGCCGGACGTCCTCATAACTGTAGCGAGCGAAAATTATGCTGCGCGTACGCCGGTCGAGCACTCGCTGAGTCTCGATGGCCGCAGTAAAGCGATTGATTGTCGGTTCGTTGACCTGGTTGCCGAAGATGTCGATCGGATTTCCATCTTCGTCGAGCCGCTGCACGATCCCCATCGTTCCGCGATCGATCGCAGAACGGAAGAAACGCGTGATCGTCGAATCGCGTTGATACTCAACTGAAGCGGCGAGCGGTGCAAACTGCGTTTCGTTGTACCTTGCGAAACGCGGATCGAGATATTCGAGCCGCACGAGCTGTTGTAACCGGCTGGCACGCAGACGCATCGCGCCGTGACGCAGCCGGTTCATCAGATTCACGTTGCTGATTTCAAACAACCCCAGCGCGCCCGCATCGCTTGAGAATCCACCACCGTAATCCATCACGTTCGGCTTCTTCTCTTCAACGTCGATGATCACATCTCGCCGTTTGAATCCCGACGCTGTTTCGCCGGCCGCTTCGGTTCGAATGATCACCTGCCGGTAAGCATCCGTCAGGTAAAGCTCGCGTTCAGCCTCCGAGATTCGATCGGCCCTGAGAACACCGCCTTCCACAAGCGGAATCGCCCTTCTGATAGCTCGGCGCTTGGTGCGTCGAGTGTTTTGGTCGCCGGTGACTCCGTTGATGATGATTTGATTAACGAAAACCTTGTCGCCCTCGTTTGTGATGGCGTAAACAAGTCTGACCTGCTCCTCGTCGGCCTTTTTCGGCAGTTCGACGACAGAAAAGTCGATGCGTACATCGACGTAACCTTCACGCGCGTAAAGTGCTGCGACGCGATCTCCATCGGCACGCGCCTGCGAGCGCGAATAAGGAGCGCCGATTACGGTTCGCAACTCCCGGCGAAGTCGCTCATCTGTATGGATCTTGTTTCCCTTTACTTCGACGCCAGCGATGCGCGTCAACGGCCCTTCCGTCACCTGAAAAGTGATGATCAGACCATCTCCATTGATCGAGACGCCCTGCAAGACAGCCACAGTCGCTCTGCGATACCCGAGGTCGCGCATGAAAGCCTCGACGGTGCGCCGGTCCTGCTCGAGAAGCGTGAGGCTCGTGTACCCATGGCCGTAACCAAGAAACGGGATCAAACCAATCGCATTCGCCTTCTGAGTCTTCAACTCAGGCTCAATATCTTCGTACGACAACCGGTTCGTTCCCGTGATGCGTATATCGTTAAGATGAAAGCGCCTGCCGCGCTCCACCTGGTATTCGATCGTTACATTGTTGCCGGTTAAAGTGTTTGGATTCAGATTCTCGCACGTGTCTTCGGTGCCGTTTGGTCCAAGGTCAGCCGGCGGGTTACTGACCGTACACGTCTGCGTTACTTCAGCAAAGAAGTAGCCATCCTCTTGCAGCTTATTGCGAATCCGACGCGCGCCCTCGACGATTGCCGAGTAGTCGACGTTTCCCTCACGCATCACCGGCAACAACTCGCGCTGACTCTTCTCACTGAGTTCGTAGTTCTTGACGACGACGTTGACCTTCGGTCCAACAATTCCGTTGAGAACAATTCGCACCGTGTTCTTCTCGGCGTCTCTCTCGACGCGCGCGTCGTCTAAAACTGGTGAGAGAAAGCCTGCCGCGACCAGAGCATCGCGGATACGATTCACGTCCGCGCCCAGGTTATCGCGTGTAAAAGCCGTGCCCTTTTGGAGCGTGAGAGAATTGCGCACCGGGCCGGCATCAAAGCCCTTGATGTCGATTCCAAACGACTCAACTCGAGCTTGTTCGCCCGGTGTCACGCGATAGATCACCGTCGCGCGAATGCCGCGCGGACCAACCTGCTCGACGGACTCGACGGTGGCGTTGAAGTAACCACGATCGCGCAGGTAAACCTGAATTTCGTCAGCGTTGCGTTGAATGAGTTGTTTAGACAGACGTGTGCCAGGCTGGACGAAATTCAATCCACCGCGAAGCTCGTCGACGGAGATCGGAGTGCCGGTAACTGGTCCAGTGATCTCGATGCGCACGTCGCCGATCTGGACCTGACGCTGCACCACGAAACGCAGACGCACAGGCGAAGTCGGACTCGGACTGTCTGCAACGACTTCAACGCGCGCATTGGCGACGCGTCCGGAATCGAACAGTGCCTGCAACGAATCGCGGACGTGCACTGCTGAATACGGAGTATTTGCGGCGACTTTAAGTACGGCGATTAATTCAGCCTGGACGTTAGGATTGTCCGGCGTTCCTTCGAACACCAACTCGACCTGCGTGATCTGGCGGCCTTCATAGTCCTCGATCCGCGCGTCCTTGAGATCACTGGCTCGCGCCACCGTCCAGAAAGAGAACCCGAGTATGACCACAAGCAACAGGTTGTGCTTTTTAAGTTTCTTTGCGGTCAATCCTACACCCACCTGGTCAGAATCTCTTTCTAAAACGGATTTCAAAACTGAAGTTGTTGGTGCGCGCGGTCAGCCTTCTCGTCGAAGCCTGCTCGTACTGCGCCACAAACGACAGTCGATCGGAAACGCGATACTCGAGGGCCAGAATCTGGTTCGGGTCTGATGTGACGTTCGTCGAGTACGTCACCGTCACTTCCTTGCTGATTCTTTGTCCGAGAACCAGCCGCGCGGCCGGCGTTGAGCCCGCAGTTCCGCCGATCACTGGATTGATTTCAAAACGCGTCAAACCAAAAAGCTTTCTCGTCGCTCGCTGTGCCGGGGCGTTGATCAGAGCGTCTGTGAGCAGACTCGTAGCGGCGCCTACTTCAGACTGAGCCAGGATCGACGAGCTCGTGTCGCTCGAAGAAAGCTGTCCGGTAGTGATCAGTGAAACAACGTCTGCCTGAGGCAATGCGGGCTCAGAACGCACAGCAGCCTGTGGCTGCGAAAGCGGACCAGTCAGGCTGACAATCACGCGATAACCACGGATCTGCGACTCCGCTTGAATGTTGAGAATCGGATCCGCGTTGCGAGCGGGCGGCAGATCCAGCAGCGCTCTGGTAATGTCATAACGATCGTTGCGGAAATTCAACGTTCCGCTTGTCGCGGTAATTCTTCCCGAGATGGTCGGGTCGTTTACTGGTCCATCCAACTGAAGCGAAACGGATCCGACGAGATCGGCGAGATTGTTTCGCACGACAAGCGCATTTCTTCCTTCGACGCGAAGCGCCGCGAAAACAGCCGTGCGCGTGAGTTCGACGTCAGCACCTTCTTCGATCGACTCGCCACCGCGCGCATTGATCAGGTCAGCCAGTTCAATGTCCTGCGTGTATTCGGTGCGGCGTAAGTTGACGGTGCCGCTAATCAACTGCTCTCGCGAAGAGCCTCGAATCTCGACGTCAGCATCGAGCGTCGAGCGAAAGTCTTCCGGGAATGGAACCGTCACGTTGTCTCCGTGCAGATTGACGCGAAACGCAGACACGGTGAAACCTTCGAGCAAGGCGCCGCCAGTCGCAGAAACTCGTCCACCGCCGATTGTTCCCGTAAGCGAGTCGATTTGAGCTTGATTCGCAGTGAACCTGAGTGCCGCTCTCAGGTTGGCGACAGTCCAACGGTCGTTTCCGAGCAGCACAGACACCGAAGCGTTGTTGAGGGACGCTGTGCCTAACATACGCGGAGCTTCGAAGCTACCGTTGATCCGGACGGCGACTTCTGCCGTGCCTGAAGAGAAGAAATCGGGCGAGATGCCGTTGAGCACGCGCATGTTCAGATCGCCGTTGACAGTCAGATTTTGACGGCCGCCGTTCGCCGTCGCTATCGTGCCGTCGAGAACGATGTTGGTTCCTGGTCCAGTGAATCGCGTTTCCTGAAATTGAATCTCGCTGGGAGTGAACTTAACGATCAGCGGCGTGGTAGCGTTGAGCTGAACGTCTTCGACGCGAAAACTCAGTTCGGAGAACGTTGCGGTGCCTGTTAATCCTGCGAGTGAGAAGTTCTCCTCTTCGTCGAGTAAGTTACCTTCAGCTTTGATCGTGCCGTTGGCGCGACCCGAGATTCGCACGGTGCTGCCCGGCAATGCGATCTGAAACAGGTTGGTCAAATCCGCGTTCGTGAACGTAGTTTCCACGCGTGACGTGAGACGAGGACTCGCGAGATCGATGTTTGCGGCGACGACCTGCGGTGGTCCGAATATGCCGGACGTTAACGAGATGCTGAGCTGCTGATTTTCAGTCTTGCCCGAGAGAGCGACTGTGCCTGCGGGCCGGCCGTTGATCGTGACGTCGCGGCCTTGCCCGTTGAACGTTACTCGATAATTTCGGAAATCATTTTCCAGTAGATTTCCGGATATCTCGGCCGTGAAGTCAGCCACACCCGTGACCGTCGGAAAGCCCGGCTTATTAGTAAGTGCGCCGAGTCGCGCCAACTGAATACTCTCGGCGTTGCCCTGGAATTTAAACTCCCGACTCTTCGTATTGAAATTGCCGGTCGCGACGATATGGCCGGCAGCGAGGCGGACGTCGACGCTGTCGACATACACGTTAGGTCCATCGAACCTCGCACGCGCAACGAGGCTTTCGAGGGATTCGCCGCCGAGTTTGCCTGGTCCAAATCGCAGGTTCGCCTCGCCTCGCATGGCATCGGGAATTCCGGAGACCTTGATATCGCCGGAGATATCTGACTGCGTGTCTGACCTGACCTGCTGCGGGACGTCAAACGGTGCCAATGCCAGCAGGTTTCGAGCACTAAACCGATCGAGCCTGGCATCGATCGACATGTTGTTTTCGCCAGTTCTCGGCTTGACCAGTGAAAACTGAACTCCGCCTCCATCACGCTCCTGCAAACTGCCGTCCGGCACTTTTATCTGGTCGTCGTTCATCTGCACCGACGCCGACAGCGAGCCCAACTCATTTCCGTTCACTATCAACGTTCCAACGGAGACCTTTCCATTCACATTCGGCGAACTAAGCCTGCCGCTGATGTTTCCGTTGAACGCGAGCTGGCCTCCCAATTCGATTCCATAACTCTCCATCTGTTGTTCGACTTCAGGAAGCAGCCCTGAAGAAATGAGAACAGTTTGCAGTTCAGCCGCATCGGATGAATTGAGGTCGACTTGAAGATTTGAATCGTTCTCGAAAGAGAACCGGCCTGTCGCAGTCAATCGAGTCGCCGGTGTTTGCAGGTTTACCTGTTGAATATCAAACGTGCCTCGATCCGCACGCATTGAAACCTCGCCGGTGATTGGAATTCTGTCCGCGCTTGTTTGACCGGTTTCAGCGGTCAGTCGAGTGGAAACTGTTCCCGAAGCGAGTTTGAACTCCGTGCCCGGAAACGTCACATCGACTCTGCCGGTGGCGCGACCAGCCAACGGCACTGCGCTGCCGGCAAAGGCCGTGAGCGGCCCGGCGACGTCGATATCCGTGAAGTCAGCGCTCACCTGCGACGTGCCGCCACGAGCGATCGCAACGCGCGCGTTCCCCGTCGCACGTCCCTTGAACACATCCGCTGTGAAGTTGTTGAGTTGAATTTCGCGATTGGTCGCGACGACGGTGGCGCGCGCCTGGCCCATGTTCATGCTACCCATGACGCCACCGCCGATACTCAGATCAGCAGTCGCACGATAGCTTCCGGAAGGTTCAACCACGAACACTGGTCGCGCGAGCTTGACGTTCTCCACCTGGCCGTCAGCGAGCTTCACTGTGCCGGCGTCGATGTCGGCCGTCGAGCCCTCGATCCGCCGGTTACGCACAGACAAACGCACGCCGGCGATGTTCAGCGTTCCAATCTCCGCACCTGCGGCGCTCGTCGCTCCAACCTGCACGTCTTTAACGACAACGCTGGTGACACCACCACGATCCTCGATGTTGATGTTGTTTGCAGTGACGCCTTTGACCTGTGCGCCGGAAGCCTTAATCGTTCCCGCCTTGACGCTGGCGATTGACGCATTCGTGACATCGTTCTGCTTTCGCGCGCGCAGATCTGAAGCAGTGATTCCATCGACACGGGCGCCCGAAGCAGCAAGCCCGTTTGCTGTGAACTGACTCGAGCTCGCCGTCAGAACACCATCGTTCATCTCGGCGCGCGCGTCATGAAGAATCAGACCCGTCAGCGTGGTGCCATAACTTTTTTCGGCCACGGCGCGCAACTCACCCACCCAGCGAAAATTGGTCCCGGTTCCCATGACGTTGCCGACCAACTGCAACGAATCGATCTGAAAATCGCCCGCATTGAGTAGATCTGCGACAGCCTTACCATTGATCTCGTAACTCTTGCCCTGAACCGAACCAACCGCGCTGACGTTCAGTCCCTGCAACCGCACACCATCGGCGGCGAGCGCGTCCGAGTTAACCTGCCCATCTACCTTGAATTGATCGCCTTCACCCGTGACTGTGCCAACAAAATTTCCCGCACCACGCAAAGTCGTTCCCGACTGGAGAACGTCTGAAAGCTGCGTGAGATCGACTGTCGAGGTGACGTTCATCTGGTAACGAAGCGCGCGCCAGTCGTCCATCACGCCCTGCAAGCGCGCTTCTGCGACTGGCGATCTCAGGACGACCTCTTCGATCTCGGCCCGTGTTTGATTGACGCGACCGCGCGCATGTAGAGCGATGTCGTTGATCGGACGGCCGTCGTACGTAAAGCTCGAATTCGTGAGATTCAGGGTGACCGTATTCATCCGGCTTTCCGCTGGAGCGTTTGGATCGTCCGGCAGAATCGTCGCTTCGAGATTTCGCCCTTCACCGGAAATCTCGTGACGCGCATCACCGTAATGGATCACGCCATTCTTGATTTGAACATTCGCGGTCGAGTAGGCGAAGAGGATGCGTTTATTTGGTTCGGGCGGAGGAATCCGGAGGTTACCGAAGTTCGATCGTCCCTGCTCGTCGAAAGTAACCCACGCTTCGAAACCCTCGATCTTCAGGTCTTGAAGATTGATGTTGCGTCGGAGGTTTAAGGCGTAGAGATCTTCGATCCTGATTGTTGCGTCGAGTCGATCGATCTTTCCGAGTTGCGCGCCCGTCTGCGAATCGTAGAGATCGATTCCTGACATCTTCACGGTCTGAGGTGGAACGGTGGCGTGAAACTCTCGAATCTCGGCGCGTATGCCGTAGTTCGCAAACGTCTGTTTGATCTGGCCCGCGAGGTAGCGATCGACGTAGCCCAAGCGAAACAGAAAAAGCACCAGCAGGATCACGACCAGCGCAGCTACGCCGACGAACACGGCGGCGAGAAACGCGTGGCGTCGAGTGAAGTAACGCCAACGTTTTCTCACTGTGGTCGGAGGCGGATCTGGTTGAATGTTCGGCTCGTCTACACTCATAACCTGCAAGTCGCCTTGCGACTCCGGGGAACGTCGAATTCTTGAGGGAGAGAATAAAAGGGCCGCAAAAAGGCAACAAGAGTCACATAAAGATTAGCTGTGCTTCTGTTTGCTTCACGGTCATTTAGGTCCCGCGGCAGCATCCTCCTGGTCCTTAAGCGACGCAGGCTCGCCGAGCGGAACATTGCCCACAACCGAGAGCTCAAAACCTTCAAGTGCCGCTACTTTGGGGGGATGATTCGAAAGGAGCAGGATCCGGCGCAACCCAAGGTCATGGAGAATCTGGGCCCCCACACCGTAATCGCGATCCACTCCGTAACCTGTTTCCAAACTCGCGTCTCGTTTACTGATTCCCTTCTGCTGCATGAAGTTGTACGTACGCAATTGATTGACCAGGTCCAAACTATGTTCGCGCTGGCGCAAATAGAGAACGACGCCGCGCGCCGCAGCAGAGATCTTCTCGAGCGCCGTATGAAGCTGAAATCCTGTGTCGTCGATCAACGAACCAAACATGTCGCACGTGACGTTCTCAGTGTGAACTCGCACCAAAACCGGGTCGTCGGTTCTCACTTCGCCCATCACCATCGCTAAATGCACGTCGCCGTTAATCACATTTTCGTAAGCGATCGCGCGGAAGCGACCGTAAACAGTCGGTAAATCGGTTTCGACGATGCGCCGCACAAGCGTTTCCTTGCTGATGCGATACCGCACGAGCTCCGCGACGCTAATCATCTTCAGATTGTGCTGCGCTGCAAATGCTTCGAGCTGCGGCATGCGCGACATCGTCCCGTCGTCGTTCATCACTTCGCAGATCACGCCTGCGGGATAGAGACCAGCGATGCGCGCCATATCGACGCTTGCTTCGGTCTGTCCCGGACGAACCAAAACGCCGCCGTTCTTTGCGCGCAAGGGGAAAATATGACCGGGGCGGGCGAGATCTTGTGGACGCGAGTTCGGATCGACGGCGACCAGAATCGTTGTCGCCCTGTCTGCTGCTGAGATTCCAGTAGTGATACCGCGACGCGCGTCGATCGACACCGTAAACGCTGTGCCGAGATACGAGGTGTTGTCGGCAACTTGCGTGGTCAGGTGGAGCTCGTCACAACGCTCCTCGGTCAGTGGCAAACAGATCAGCCCGCGCGCATGACGGGCCATGAAATTGATGATCTCGGGTGTGATCTTTTCGGCCGCGCAGACGAGATCGCCTTCGTTCTCACGATCTTCGTCGTCGACGATGATGATCATCCGTCCGTCGCGGATTTCGGCGGCGGCTTCTTGTATGGTCGCAAACGCCACGACAGGTCCTAAACTCAGCTACAGGCAAGAATTAATAAAGCGAGATTATTCTGCCACAAGAAGGCACAAAAGGCACAAAGAAGGGAGAAGATTAAGAGCGGGCGAGGAGGCGTTCGACGTACTTGCCGATGACATCGACTTCGAGATTGACCTCGTCGCCGGGTTTTAGGTGAGACAGGTTGGTCACTTCCCACGTCTTCGGGATGATTGCGATTTCGAAGTGATCGTCGGTCAGACCGGCGATAGTCAAACTGATGCCTTCAACCGCGACGGAGCCTTTGAACACGAGATAGCGCGCGATCTCTTTTGGATACGCGATCTTGACGGTCCACGACTCGCCGTGGTCTTCGACGCTCGTGAATCGCCCGCGGGCGTCCACGTGGCCCTGCACGATGTGCCCGCCGAGTCGCGTGGCCGGCGTGACGGCGCGTTCGAGGTTAACCGGCGAGCCGGGACGAAGACGGCCGAGGGTCGAACGAAGTAGCGTTTCGCGTGAGACGTCGGCGGCGAACGAGTCCGGCTGAATGTCGAGGGCAGTCAAACAAACGCCGTTCACGGAGATCGAATCGCCGTGATTCGTGCCTTCAGTGACGACGTTGGCGCTGATGACGATGCGAGCGTTCTCGCCACGCTCTTCGATGCCGCGAACAATGCCGAGTTCTTCGATGATGCCGGTGAACATTCTAACGAGTGAACCAAAAGATCAGCGCCAGGACAAAACCAATGCCGAACGGCGCGAGGTTCATCGCCGTCATCCACTTCGCCTCGCGTTTGAACGAAAACCCTCGCGGTTTGAATCGCGCTCGTGCCGGCTGCTTTCTGGTTCCTGGCTTTAATGGCTGTTTTCTCATTCACCCGATCCTTTCCATCATCTCTGCGAAGACCTGGTCGATGTTCTTTCCCGTCGAATCGACGACGATGGCATCGTCCGCGACCTTCAATGGCGAATCTGTACGCGTTGAGTCGCGCTTGTCACGTTCAGCTAATTCCGCGAGCGTCTGAGCCAGCGTCGCGGATTGATCTTCATGATAACGTCGTTCGGCTCTTTCTTCCGGCTCCGCGGTCAGAAAAAACTTCACGTCGGCGTCAGGGAAAACGACCGTTCCGATGTCACGGCCGTTCAGAACTGCTCCGCGCTGACCCATCGCCCTCTGTCGCGCCACCATCGCGCGTCTAACGCCCGGGATAACCGAAACGACGGACGACATTGCAGTCACGTCCTCTTTGCGAATCCGTTCCGTTACGTCGCGGCCGGCGAGCAAGACCTTCAGCGAATCCGGATTACCCTCGAGGTCGATCTCGATGCGGTTGGCCAAGTCCGTGACTGCTTCGGCATCGCCTGGATCTATTTGATTATCAATTGTAGCCAATGCCACCGCGCGATACATCGAACCGGTGTCGAGGTAAAGAAGATTCAGCGCCCGAGCCAGCATTCGGCCCAGCGTCGACTTACCAGAGGCCGATGGACCATCAATCGCGATAATCATATATGGTCTTGGACTCGCGCCTGCTCCTGGATCGAAGTCAGTACCACAGATAAACACGGATTGATGCTGATAGATTGTAATCAGCATCAGTCGGCGTTTATCTGTGGCTTCACACAAATGCAGCGAACACTTCGTTCGACAAGAGAGCGCCGGTGCGGGTCAATCGAATCAAATCGCCGTCAAACTCGAGTAAGCCTGCTTTGCAGAATCGATCCAGGTCCTCGCCGTGCTCGTCACGCAGATCGACGCCAAACGATTCGCGATACTGGCGCACATCGACACCGCGCATCATTCGCATTCCGAGAAACAGCGCTTCGGCACGCACATCTGTCTGGCTCAACTCCTGTTCCTCAACAACCGGAGACATGCCACTCTCAACCAGCTCGACGTATTTCAAAACGTCTCGACGATTGGACCAGCGACGGGTCTGACCGTCGTAAGAATGCGCCGAGCAACCGAAGCCGTAGTAAGGCTGACCTGTCCAGTACTTCGTGTTGTGTCGCGAATGGAAATCGGGCCGGCAAAGATTCGAGATCTCGTAATGCTCGTAACCTGCGTCTGACGCTTGCTCCAACAGCGAACTATACATAACTGCGGCAAGATCGTCGTCAGGGACGGGCTGGAGTCCGCGCCGGATATGTTCCGCCAGAGGCGTGCCGGAATGAACTTCGAGCAAGTAAAACGAGAGATGCTCAGGCTGCAGCTCGAGTGCCTGTTTGATGTTTCGCTGCCACCCCGCGAGTGTTTGACCCGGCAGTCCTGCAATCAAATCGAAGTTGACGTTTGTAAAACCCGCGTCGCAGAGATCAGCAAACGTTCTTAACGCGTCTGCTGCCGTGTGAGAGCGGCCGAGTTTCGCAAGCTCTGCATCGTCAAACGTCTGTGCGCCGAAGCTCGCGCGATTGATTCCCAAATGACGAAACGCCAGCAGCTTCTCAGGCGTCGCGCTTCCCGGATTTATCTCGAGCGTGATTTCCGTAGACGCCTCGATGCGGAAATGAGTAAAGAGCGACGACAGGATGCGATCCAATTGCGCAGGTTCGAGCAGTGATGGCGTGCCGCCACCGAAATAAATCGTATCGACACGTTGGCCCACGAATCGCGTCGATGCGATTTCCTCAACGATCGCGCGAACGTATCGATCCGCGAGGTCACGTTGATACAAACCCGTAGCGAAGTCGCAGTATGAACAACGCGAACTGCAAAAAGGAATATGAACGTAGAGACCTGCGGGCGTCATTTTGTCGGGAATAATAGCACGCATGTGTATGATTTCATTTCCACGCGTATCGTTTGACAACTCTTCTCCTTCCCACATTTAGCGCTAAGTCCCATTAATTTGCATTTCCGCAATTGGCACGCGTGTTGAATTAGTAATGAGTGGTCATAAACCATCGAACATTTGGGGGAGGACTAATCAACATGGCAGATGACAGAATGAAGGACGACGATCTCCGAAACATGGGTGGCAAGGGCCAGGGACAAGGCCAGGGACAGGGTCAGGACTTCGGTCAGGGCCAACAAACACCAGGAAGAAACCCACAGGGTGGCCAGCAAACGGGTGGTCAGACTGGTGGCAAGCGAGGTATGGACGACGACGACGATCTGGACAAAGGCAAGGATTTCAATACCGGCAAACAGTCCGGCACACAAAATCGTGGTGGCCAGAATCGTTAATTTCAAACTCTCTTCTTTTCTGCTTCGAGCACGGGCCGCATGGTCCGTGCTCATTTTTTTGACATGATCTATTTAATTCGTCGCAAACTACCGTCACCGCTGATCGACTTGCTCATCGTGCGTGCAACGCGTTCAGCTTCCGCGAACGCTCGCAAAAAATTCTCGCCGAGTATTTTTCTGATGTCACGTTCGCTGTACCCGCGTTTGAGCAACTCGTAAGTTATGTTTGGAAGCATCGAAACGTCCTGCGCACCTTCGGGCATGTCGTTCGCCCCATCAAAATCCGCACCGATGCCTACATGATCGATACCTGCGACTTTCACGATGTGATCGATGTGATCGATCAGTTTTGAAATCGGCAGTGGTGGCAGCGGGTTAGCCGCTTCCAGCTTGTCGCTCTCTTCGGCGCGGCGTTCCGGATCGTTCTTGTATTTCTCGTCGATCGCGTCCTGCTGCGCTTTCAATCTCGCGTCGCGTTCCGCGCTTTGCGGTGCGACTGTCTTCGCGTCGACAAAAACGCTGTAGAAGTTGACCTGGACCACGCCGCCGTTCTTCGCGATGCGCTTGAGCAAGTTGTCAGGAATGTTTCTCGGCACGTCGCTGAGCGCTCGTGCTGACGAATGTGAAGCGATGATCGGCGCTTTGGAAACGTCGAGCGCATCGCTCATCGTGTCGTCAGAAACGTGCGAGACGTCGACGAGCATTCCCAGACGATTCATTTCGCGCACGACGTCCTTGCCGAAATCGCTCAGACCGTTGTGTTTCTTCTCACCACGACCCGCGTCGGCCCAGTTGTTCGTGTTGTTCCAGGTCAGCGTCATGTAGCGAACGCCAAGCCGGTAAAACTCCCGCAACGTCGGCAAAGAGTCTTCGATGGCGTGACCACCTTCGATTCCCATCAACGCCGCGATCTTTCCGATTCGCTTTGCACGACGGATATCGGCCACCGAAGTTGCAAACATCAAGTCGCGCGGATGGCGCTCAACCGCGCGATATACGGAATCGATCATGTCTAAAGTGCGACGCGCGGAACCGCCGTTCTGGACGTACCACGGTTTGACGTAAAGCGAAAAGAACTCTGCCGTGAGTCCACCCTGCTTCATTCGAGCGATGTTCGTGCGGTAGGGAGCGGGCGGCGTTCCACTCAGGTCGAAATCGTCGTTGGTCATGGGCGTCGTCACGTCGTTGTGAGTGTCGATGACGATCGCGCGACGATGGATCTGGAGCGCCCGCTGCCAGAGTCTCTCGTCGCGAGTTTGGGCAGCGGCCGGCGCGACAAGCGATAATCCAACTAGCCAAACGCCAAGCAGTTTTCGAAATTTCATGCGTTCACCTTTCCATTTCGGGCTGGGCACGACCATACAATGTGGCGCGCCACGTTGTCACCTCAGTTCAGCGCGCATTATTATCACGGTGTCATGTCAATTCTGATTGCTGAAGATAACATGGCCCAGCGCCACTACCTCCGCGAGATTCTCGAGAAAGAGTTTCCGTCGCACGTTCCGATCTTCGAAGCGGGAGACGGCGAGGAGACCGTGAAAATCGCGCTCGGCGAGAAACCAGACGTCTGCATTCTCGACATCCAGATGCCAAAGCTCTCGGGCGTCAAAGCGGCCCGTGCTATCTGGCGCGACTTCCCAACCGCGCGCATCATCTTCTGGACGCAGTTTCCACACGAGATCTACATCAACGAGATCCGCAAGATCGTAAAGTCGGTCGATCCGCCGCCGGCCTACGGTTTTATTCACAAGAACAATCCCGAGTCGCGGTTCCTGCGCTTCGTTGCCGCGGTGCTGGAGGACGGCGCGGACATGATCGATCCGGCATTCAAGGATTCGTTCAAGCGTCCCTTATTGACGGAGTTTGAAGCGGAGGCTCTTTATTATCTCGCCCTGGGACTTTCGAATTGGGCCATCGCGCGCAAGTGTTCGTTGAGTTTGCGCGGCGTCGAAAGCCGGCTCGCGACGCTTTATGAAAAGCTCTTTATCTCCGTCGCCGAAGGAACTGATCAGGAAGCGTACGAAAAGCTCGCTTACAACATTCGCACGCGCGCCTTCTTCGAAGCTCTGCGTCGTGGTCTTTTGAACAGCGACGAGTTGGAAAAAGCCTCAAACGATCTCGAAGCCTGGATCCAGAAAGATCAGAAGCGCTTCCAGGAAGAACAAAAAAGAGAACTCGCCTCGAAGAAGAAATGAGGCCACAAAAAAGCACAAAATGCACACAACAAGTATTTTGTATCTTTGGTGCTTTTCTGTGGCTAAGTATCGTTCTTTTCGCACAGACGGGTGAACCACAACCATCCCCTTCTCCTTCGCCTTCACCGTCTCCATCACCTTCGCCAACACCAATAACCGGTCTGCATCAGTGGGGCGCGGTCACTCTGTTTCATGGTCTGCCTTCCGATCGTGTGCGCGCGATCACGCAGACGCCTGATGGAGCGATGTGGTTTGGCACTGAAACCGGTCTCGCAAGATTTGACGGGCGACGCACACAAACTATCAACGATCCGGCCGTCCCCCTTGGCCGCATCCTTGCGCTTTACGTAGATAAAGATGGCGGCTTATGGCTCGGCACCGAAGCGGGTGGCGCACGTCTGAACGGCAACGAGTTTTTGAAAATCAACGCGACCGCCGGCCAATCTGTCAGCGCAATCACCTCGAACCCATCCGGCGCCGTGGTGATGACGACTGAGCAGGGCCGCATCTATGAAAGCCGTGCGCGTGCGGTCACATCCGTAAGTGGCAGCAGCGTCTCCAGGGAAAACGAGACAACCACGAGCCGCCTTGTAATCGATACTCGAGAACTGCTGAACCAACCACTCGAAGGCGCTGACCGCGAGCGGCCTGGTCCACTCGTCATCACGAGTGTCGCCGTCATCAAGGATCGGCTCTTCATCGGCACGCATAGCCGCGGCGTACTCGAGATCGCGAATGGCGTTGCGAAGGAATCACAAACACGACCACCCACATATTTCGTCAACGCCCTCGAGCAAGACAAGGATGGAAAGCTCTGGGCAGGCGCGCGTGTAAAAAAAGAAGAACCCGGAGCGCTGTCCGGTAACGACCCTGCAAGTCTCAAGCGCCAGGAGGCCGCAACCGGCCCCGTGATGACGCTGAAACAGATCGAAAACGAAATGTGGATCGGGACCGACGGTCGCGGCGTATTTCGAATCTCGAAAACAAAAGTTCAGCGACTCACATTCGACGGAACTGCCGGTGGTTTGCGTTCAGATCACGTCTACGCGATCTTCGCGGATCGCGAAGGCGTGATCTGGTTCGGAACGGACCGCGGCGTTTGCCGTTTTGATCCACACGCGCCACGCGTAGAATCCGTCGGCGATAATAGCGACACGAACTTTATTAGATCGCTGTACCAGGCAAGTAGCGGCCGGACGATCGCGGGAACCAATCGCGGGCTGTTTGTCTACGACGACGAAACTGCCGCCTGGAATCTCGTTGCCGCGCTCGGACGCAACGTCATCTACGGGATCGATGAAGACAAGTCACAGCGCCTGCTGGTTGCTTCAGCAGGTGGTTTCTATGCCGCTCCCAGGCAATCAACACGTTTGGAAGAACAAGTCTTCACACGCGTCGAAACCAGTTCCGGCAATCCGGACGCAGCGGGCAGCGTACGCGCAACCGCGCAGTTTCGCGGTGCAACGTATTACGCGATCTTTGGCCGCGGCGTCGATCGCGTCGAGAGCGGCAAAACGAGTCTCACGTGGCCCAACACGCCGGCGACGGCTCGTGAAGTTATTAGTCTTTTCGCCGACGGCGAAGAACGTCTCCTGATCGGAACCACGCGCGACGGAGTGTTTTCATCAGACGGGAAGACGATCGCTGAGGATCCCGCTTTTGCATCATTGAAAGGCGCGGCCGTCAGATCGATCGCACGAACACCTGACGGCTCGCTGTGGTTTGCAACCGGCGCGGGCGTTACCCTTTGCCACGCCGGAAACGGTTGCAAAGTTATCCTGCCCAACATCGACGCTCGCCATATCCTCGCGGTTCCGTCAGACAAGACAAACGAGGTGTGGTGCGGCACGCGAGGAAATGGGCTGTTGCGCATCCTGCTCGATCCGGTTGTTGGACCAGTTGTTTCCGAGCTCGATTCAGAACAGGGTCTCCCGTCACAGAACGTCTTTGCAGTGTGGCCGGAACGCAAAGCAGACGGGACTGACGTTTTATTGATTGGTACGAATCGTGGTGTCGCGCGTTATGAGCCCGGGCGGTCGGGTCCGTCGCTCTCCGTGACACGCATCCTGAGCAAACGTGTGCACGCACCCACTGAGCTCGAGGCGGGTTTGACTCTCGAATATCCGCAGAACAGTTTACTGATCGACGTCGCGGCAATCAGTAGCCGGACCTTTCCCGAGCAGTTTCAATATGCCTTTACGCTCGTCGACGGCAAGGGCAAGTCGCTGAAACAGAGACTGTCGCGCGACGCACAGTTCGTTATGGAAGGTCTCAAGCCTGGGAAATACACGGTTACAGCGCGCGCGTTCACGAAGGATCTCGCGGCGTCAGATCCTTTAAGCTTTTCATTCGTAGTCGAAAAGGCGCCATTTCCGTGGACGTCGACGGCTCTCGCAATCCTTTTGGCGTTGGCTTTGCTCGCTCTTTTATGGGCCATCCTCGAACGGAGAAGAATCGTTGCGACCAGTGCTGCGCTTGTCGATGCTAACCGCGAGCTGGCAGATGCGCGTCTCAACCTCGCCAACGAAGCTGAGCGCGAACGACGGAGAATCTCGCGCGATCTGCACGATCAAACACTCGCCGATCTTCGTCACCTGGCGTTGTTGACCGATCAGATCAAGGTCAACGGAGAACCGGCCGCGACTCAGAATCCGACCGCTGCGTTGCGAAGTGAGATCGAAGTGATCTCGCAGGAAGTCAGGCGCATTTGCGAAGATCTCAGCCCATCGGTCCTGCAAAACGTCGGATTCGCGGCGGCGCTGGAGTTTGCACTCTCCCACGCCGTGCAGGATGCGCCCGCGGAGAAACGGTTCGTCTATGAGTTTCACTGCGACGATGCGATTGAAGAGCGCAGCGAATTAGCGCCCAGCGTGCAGATGCAGATCTATCGCATCGTGCAGGAAGCAGTTAACAACATTTGGCGTCACGCTGACGCTACTGAAGTCAAGATGTACGTCACGATTACAAACGACGGCACTTTCTCTTTGAAGATCGAAGACAACGGCCGTCCGTTCAAATCACAACACACAAATTCTGAAGGACGCGGGCTTGCCAACATGCGCGCGCGCGCCGGCTTGATCGATGCGCGAATTTCGTGGGAGCCACGCGATGCGGGCGGCACCGTGTTTACTTTGAGGAGAGCAGCGACTGCCAATGCAAGAACTTCTTAACATCGCACCAGAGGTCGCAAACGCGATCAGCAACAACCGCCCCGTCGTCGCACTCGAGTCGACGGTGATTAGGTACGGATTACCGCGACCTGAGAACCTGCAAACAGCGCTACGTCTCGAGGCAATACTTCGTGAGGGCGAAGCTGTGCCTGCGACTATTGCAGTGCTCGAGGGCCAGTTAAGCGTCGGACTTAACGACGATCAGATCACGCAACTCGCGGGAGAAGACTACATCGAAAAGGTCAGCACCCGAGACATTCCGGTGGTTGTCGCGCGTCGCACTGATGGTGTGACAACTGTCGCCTCGACGATCTGGATCGCTCATCGCGCAGGAATCCAGGTCTTTGCCACCGGAGGAATCGGCGGAGTGCACTATGGCTCACTGCCTGACGTTTCGGCCGATCTGCCTGAACTCGCTCGCACGCCGATGATTGTCGTGTGTTCAGGAGCCAAGATCGTTCTCGACTTGCCTGCGACACGCGAGTGGCTCGAAACACATGGAATCACCGTTATCGGTTATCAGTGCGATGAGTTGCCGGCCTTTTATTCGAGAGGCACCGGCCTGCCAATCGATGCGCGAGCGGACACGCCGGCGGAGGTTGTAGAAATTTTTAGGGTTCAACGCTCGCTTGGAATTGAATCTGCGCTGCTGGTTTGTGTGCCTGTTCCGGAAAAGTTCGAAGTTCCGGCGGAGAAACTGCAAGCGGTGCTGACCACCGCCCTGGAAGATGCGGAGTTCGAGGGGGTCGTCGGACCGGCACTGACGCCATATCTGCTGGGTCTGATGTCTGAACGAAGCGGGGGCGCGACGCTCAGAGCCAACATCGCCCTGCTCGAGAACAACGCTCGCGTTGCTGCGGCGATTGCGAGAGAACTGGTTTAGTTGCTAATCTAGGTGTCCCCATTACAATTTGGCAATTTTAGGGAGGACGTCATGGCTGACGAGAACAAGTGTAAAAATCCCTCGTGTACTTGCCCACCGCAACCTGGTGGCAAATACTGTAGCGCGTCGTGTGAGGGTACCGGCGACACGATCGAACTCGATTGTGATTGTGGACACCCGGAATGCGGCGGTAACTTTTAGCCACAAAAAGGCACAAAGGAACGCAAAACTTTCAATGTGATTTGTGGTCCTTCTGTGCCTTTTTGTGGCTCTCCTTCATGGAGAGAGCTACGAACTGCGCTGCGAGTTTTGGACCAGTCCCTTCGTCTTCATGCTTGAAGAATACGAATGTGTGCTTCCAATTCTGAGCTTTTATTCGACTGATCCATTCCTTGAGCTGTGGCTCTGTGTAGCGGACACGCCTTAGACGTACGTAACCCCAGTCAGCAGTCTTGACCATCTGACTGCTGACTGGTAACTCCTCCATGTCTGAAATACAAAGCACGCGCTTGTAGCTGCGAAGCAACGCGAACACCTCGTCGTCAAACCACGTCGGATGTCGAAAATCAAAGACTGCGGGCGTGGCGGACGGGAGATCTTTCAAGAACGTCTCGAGGCGTTTGACGTCCTTCTCCAGGTTCTCCGGCATACGGAAAATCACCGCGCCCAAACGATCTTCGAGCGCTGAAACACTCTCCAGCATCAAGCGGGTTGCATCGCCGGCGTCTTTGAGTCGTCTGAAATGTGTGATTCCTTGTGAGGCCTTCACCGAGAAACGAAAGTTCTTAGGCACCTGCGCCTTCCAACTCTCTACCATGCTTTTTTCTGGCCGGCGATAGAAAGTATTGTTCAGTTCCACCGCCTGCAAACGCGAAGCATAGTAGGAGAGCATGTCTTTTGCCGGAATCTTCTCCGGATAAAAACTCCCCTTCCACTCCTTGTAGCCGAACCCGCTTGTCCCGACGTAAAGTCGCATCTGCGAAACCGAAACTCAGTTGGCGACCTTGATGAGAATATTTGTCGTGTTGTCTTCAGCAGCGATCGTCGCGGTGGTCTTGTCGTTCTTGAGAACCACGCTCGTGGACGTTAGTCGCATCGTCTTTTCTGGTTTGAGTGTTTTCTGATACCAGGCTTCTACCTTGTCCATTGAATCGGGAGTCTGAAGATGAAGCGCGCGACCGCCGCCCTGTGAACTCAGGTCGACGACAGTTCTGGCGCCGGGATAGATGAGATCACTCGAGGCCGCGCTGTGGCTTCGCATTCCGAGGAGCGTCGCGGCAGTAACGACACCAACAATCGCGATCACCACTGCACCAATGAAAATCGGGCGACGGCTTTTGTTTTGACTCAAAATAGCCGTGGTTTGCTCTGAAGCGATTGGCGCGCCGCATTGCCGGCAAAAACTTGTTTCGACAGGACATTCAGCGCCACAGTTTTGACATGTCATATGTTGCCTTTCATATTGCTGTCAACTGGTTGTCGCGTCAAGCAATTCTGTGGTACACAGGCAGGCAAAGCAAGCTCCCGGCAGTTCAGAGTTCAGCCTTTAGGCTGGTGTTGTAACAGGCAAGCTAAAGCTTGAACTCTGAACTGCCTAAAATACGTTCCAGCGAGGGTTCCGTGTCGACTGTTACCAGCAACATTGATTCAGTGCTCATTGAAGAGCGCGTCTTCCCACCCCCAGAGTCGTTTTCAAAGCAGGCACATATTAAGTCGCTGGAGGAGCTCGAAAACCTGCGAGCGGAGGCGGCGTCGAACCCGGAAGCGTTCTGGGCACGCATGGCGGAAGAACTGCACTGGTTCAGGAAATGGGACACCGTGCTCAAGTGGAACCCACCACACGCGGAATGGTTCGGTGGCGGCAAAATCAACATCTCCGACAACTGTTTGGATCGACACCTGACCACCTGGAGACGCAACAAAGCGGCACTCATCTGGGAAGGCGAGCCCGGCGAGACGCGTACGTTCACTTATCAACAACTGCACACGGAAGTCTGCAAGTTTGCGAACGTTCTCAAACACGCCGGCATCAAGCGCGGTGATCGCGTCGCGCTTTACCTGCCGCTGATTCCTGAGTTGGCCATTGCGATGCTCGCGTGTGCACGCATCGGCGCGACGCATTCAGTCGTCTTCGGCGGGTTTTCGAGTTCTGCATTGGTCGACAGGATCAACGACGCGGAGTGCAAGCTCGTCGTCACGGCTGATGGCGGTTGGCGACGTGGCAATGAAGTCAAACTCAAAGCCGCCGTTGACGAGGCGCTGAAATCAACGCCTTCCGTTCGTGCTTGTATCATCGTGCGCCGCACGGGAACTCCACAACAGATGGAACCTGAACGTGATTTCTGGTGGCACGAGCTGATGGAGACTGTCGAAACTCACTGCGACGCTGAAGAGTTGGACAGTGAACATCCGCTCTACATTTTGTACACGTCGGGAACGACCGGTAAGCCTAAAGGCATCCTGCACACGACGGCGGGTTACCTCCTGCAAGTTCATCTCACAACGAAGTGGGTCTTTGATTTACGAGATGAAGACGTCTATTGGTGCACCGCGGATATCGGGTGGGTCACCGGACACAGCTACGTCGTTTATGGACCGCTCTCGAACGGCGCGACGGTGTTGATGTATGAAGGTGCGCCAAACTTTCCCGAGCCGGATCGTTTTTGGTCCATGATCGAGCGTCATCGCGTAAACGTCTTCTACACGGCTCCCACCGCGATTCGGGCGTTCATAAAATGGGGCGAGCAGTGGCCGTTGAAGCACGACCTCTCGAGCCTGCGTTTGCTCGGCACCGTGGGCGAACCGATCAATCCTGAAGCGTGGATGTGGTATCGCGAGGTGATCGGCAAAGAGCGATGTCCGATCGTCGACACGTGGTGGCAAACGGAAACAGGCGCCATCATGATTACGCCGATTCCTGGAGCGACGCCGACCAAGCCCGGGTCTGGAACGAAACCTTTTCCAGGGGTTGAGGCCGACGTGATGACTCGTGAAGGCAAGCCTGTGGGCGCAAATGAGGGTGGTTACCTCGTCATCAAACGACCCTGGCCTTCAATGCTGAGAACGATTTGGGGTGACGACGAACGCTACAAACAGCAATACTGGTCGCAAATCGAGGGGATCTACTTTGCCGGGGACGGCGCGAGGCGGGATTCGGACGGTTATTTTTGGATAATGGGCCGTATCGACGATGTAATAAATGTGAGCGGCCATAGACTGGGAACTGCGGAAATCGAGAGCGCGCTGGTCTCGCACGGTGCTGTCGCCGAGGCGGCGGTGGTGGCGCGTCCTGACGAACTCAAAGGCTCTTCGATCGTCGCGTTTGTAACGCTCGAGGGGACACACAACGCTTCGGACGCATTGAACCAGGAGTTGCGAGCGCACGTCGTGAAGGAGATTGGCGCGCTGGCTCGTCCCGACGATATCAGATTTACGGACGCTCTGCCGAAGACGAGATCGGGCAAGATCATGCGACGTCTCCTGCGCGAGATCGCCACCAGCGGGTCGGTCGCGGGTGACGTTACGACGCTTGAGGATTTTTCAGTGCTGGAGAAGTTGAGAGCGGAAGAAGAGTAATCGATCTTCTCTGCGGTCCTCTGCGTATCTCTGCGTTCTCTGCGTTGAAAGATTGTTCGACGTAGAGGGCGCAGAGATACGCAGAGGACCGCAGAGAAAACTTCAAGAGGAGGCTGAGATGCCCAGAATCGAAGCTGACAATCGCTCAGGACCACGTTATCTCGCCAGTCTCGAGGTCAAAGCTGAGTGGGATGAACCAAGCGGTACACACATCATCGCCGAAGGCACAACCGAGAACGTTGGCCCGGAAGGCACGCTCGTTCACCTGCCCCGACAATTGCCCGATGTCGGCAGCCGCGTGCGTCTCGAAGTCCTCGGCGAAACCGGTGAGAAGCTACAAGTGATCGCCGAAGTGCTCCGCATCGAACGGCATCCCGGCCATCCGCTCGCAGCACTTCAATTGCTCGGCGAAACGGACGAATGGAAGGGTTTGATTTGGGAGCCCGCGGCGCCTCGTATCACTCCTCCGCCTCCACCGGAAGGCGAGGGTGAAGACGAAGCCGAAAGAGACGACGAGGTCGCTCACTGAGGAATCATGACTAGTCCTGATCCAAACGAGCTGCCGTCTCACGATCGCAGACGATATCCGCGTTACTTCGTTACTTCACGATTGACGCTGGCAATCGAAGACGAGAGTTTGAAAGAGTCGCTGGGCCTTGGCGCCCCGCAAGACATCAGCCTCGGCGGCGTGCGTGTTACAAATCTTCCCTCAGGCTCTAACGTAAAGATCGGCGATCAGCTCGGCATGTTACTCTTCGACGGCGAGGACGCGCTGTCGTTGACAGGAGCGGTGGTCCATCACAATACTCCTGACACGTTCGGCGTCGAATTTCACGCCCTCAGCAATCGGGATCAGAAGGCGGTGGGCGACTTTATCGGAAGACTGCACGCGCGACTATAACGTGGATAAACAAGAGACCAGAGATACGGCGGCTACAGCGGCGAAGGCGGCGGTGGAAGCATCTGGAGTTCCGACACGTGTTGTGCTGCGTGTCATCGTCATTTTGCTGCTGGTGCTGATCATTCTCTGGGTGATCTCCAAGCTCACTGGAATCATCCTGCTCCTCATCCTCTCGATCTTTTTCGCGTATCTCGTCTCGCCGCTCGTCGACATCCTACGCCAACCCAGAACCGTTGGCGGCAAAACGATCGCGATACCGAAAGTCGCCGCAATCGCGCTCGCTTACTTGATCATTCTCGTTGCGATCCTGTTGGCGATTTTTGTCATCGTGCCGAGCTTGAGCAACCAGTTTCCCGGATTCGCCGCTCAAGCCAAGGAGTATTGGCAATCGCTCGGCGAGAGAAGTCAACAAATCATTGAATACTCGCGTTCGCGTCGCATCCCTGCGCCGATCGTCGACGCGGTGAATAATGCGATTCCGAAAGTTCAGGAAAAAGTCTTCGCGACGGCGACTGAGTTCTTTACCGCGGCGCTTGGTTACGTAATTTACCTGCCGTGGCTGGTCCTGATTCCGATCCTTGCTTTTTTCCTCTTGAAAGACGCAGAGAGTTTTCGTAGTTCCGCTTTGCTCATGCTTCCGCGCGGCCGCTGGCGCTGGCGTGGCGACGAGTTTTTCCAGGACATCAACAGCACACTCGCAGCTTACATTCGCGCGCAACTGACTGCGTGCCTGTTCATCGGCGTCGTTTGTGCTTTAGGTTTTACCGTGCTCGGATTGCCTGGCGGACTGGTGATGGGTTTTATCGCGGGCGTGCTTGAATTCGTGCCGCTGGTAGGACCGCTGACAGTCGCGGTCATGGCAGCGATACTCGCTACGTTTCATGCCGGGCCGTTCAATGCTTTTCTCGTACTCTTGTTCCTTGGAGTTTTACGCGTCGTTCAGGACTACGTGATCTATCCGCGACTCATCGGTCAGGGTATTCATTTGCATCCGCTGGCGGTCATATTCGCAATCCTCGCCGGTGAGAAGTTGGCTGGCGTCGCCGGCATTTTTCTCGCGATTCCCGTCGTCGCGATTCTTACCGTGAGTTACCGGCACTGGATGGAACATCGTGGCAGCGAGACGATCGCAGATCTTCTCGAACCAACTACATCCCAACCCGTCGCAACTGCTGTATCGACGGCTGAAGCAGTCAAAAGCGAGCTTCGCGCCGACAGCACACCCGAGCAGATGGTGCGCGCCGGTCCAGACCTTACGACTGGTGAATTGAAGATGCCGGTTGATAGCTAGGCCCGAACGCGCTGACTCTCCATCAATTCCACAAATCTCTGAAAATGATGCTCAGCGTCGTGTGGTCCAGGTGCAGCCTCTGGGTGATACTGAACCGAGATCACGGGCAGTGTGCGGTGACGCATGCCTTCAACACACTGATCGTTGAGATTGATGTGAGTGATTTCAACTTCCGGCGGCAGACTCTCAGCGCTCACGGCGAAGCCGTGATTGTGTGACGTAATTTCGACTGACGGGCGTGACAAGTCTTTCACCGGCTGATTTCCGCCGCGGTGTCCAAACACCAGCTTGAACGTCTCTGCTCCGAAAGCGCGACCGAGCAACTGGTGTCCAAAACAGATTCCGAACATTGGTACGTTCGCCTTCAAAAGCTCTCGAATCTCAGCTACTTCCTTGTTCATCGAAGCGGGATCGCCTGGACCATTCGACAGGAAAATTCCGTCAGGGTTCAGTGCCAGAACATCGGCCGCGGGAGTTGAAGCGGGCACGACTGTCGTGCGCACTCCGAGTTGTGCCAGCTCACGCAGTGAGTTTCGCTTTACGCCGAAGTCGTAGCAGACGACGTGAAAGCGCTCTTCTCCCTGCGCGGGAAAGTCGTAGGGTTGGTTCGTGGTCACGACACTGGCGAGTTCGCGGTTTTCCATCGGTGGAGATTGGCGCGCTTTTTCAACCAGACTCGCCTCGTCGAGATCGATAGTTGAAAGACACGCGCGCATCGCGCCTTTGTCGCGGATGTGGCGCACGAGCGCTCGAGTATCGATGCCTTCGAGCGCTACGATGTTCCAGCGTTTCAGGTACGACTCGAGACTCTGTTCGGAGCGCCAGCTCGAATCGATGCGACTGGCTTCGCGAACGACAAAACCCTCGACCCATGGGCGGCTGGACTCAGAATCGCTCTCGTTAACTCCGTAGTTGCCGATCAGCGGATACGTCATGCAGACGATTTGTCCGGCGTAAGACGGATCGGTAAGCACCTCCTGATAACCGGTCATGGACGTGTTGAAGACCATCTCGCCGCAAACTTCTCCCTCGGCCGCCCACGCGCGACCGCGAAAGGTTCTTCCGTCTTCGAGGGCCAGGAGTGCTGGTGGCTTATTAGTCATGTCTTGTAAATCTTGTAAAATCCTGGAAATCCTGTCCAACCTTTAGACAAGATTTTCAAGATTTTACAAGATTAATAGGATTCCAATCACTGACTGCTCTTAATAAACTGCTGCGCCTCATTCAACCAGCGCTTGCTGGCCCGATATTTATACGCGGGCGCCGTCTTCACCGCTTCAATACACGCCTGCATCAAGCTCGTCGCCTCGCGCTTATGCCCAAGCCCTGCGTGCGCTCGACCCATCAGATAAAGTCCCTCCGGATCGGACGGCCGGTGCTCGAGAAACTCATTCAACGCCGTGCGTGCATCTTCAAACTGTCCAGCAGCTATGTAAGTCGCCGCCACTTCGCGCCAGATCTCGTGTTGTGAGTGCGCGGGATTTCGCGCTACGACCTGTTCGAAATTCTGTATCGCATCAACGTATCTCTTCTGCTGCCGCGCGATACGTCCGAGTTGATAACTCGCGTCGATCTCTTCCGGATCGATCTGGAGCGCGCGTTCAAATCGCTCTCGCGCCTGGTCCAACTCGCCTCGGCTCTGGTGAATCAACCCGAGATTGTAGTGCGCCGACGCGTCCGCAGGATTCAACGTCGCCGACTCCAGATTCTGCCTGAAAGCCGCCTTCGCGCGATGGCTGCCCATGATGTCGCTGAAATAACCGCGCAACAGCAGAAACGCCATGATCAGCAGAAACGGAGAGCCAAGCACGCTCGAAAACAAACGTCCGGCAATCGGAGCGACGAAGATAAAACCAAAGCACGAGACCACTGTGACACTGAACGCTCGCAGCACCGACATCCGAAACGCATCTCTCACGCCCAGGATCATTCCCAATCCGAACAACAGCGTGCGAGGCATTGCAAATAGTTGTTCGTAGAGCAGACCGGGATCGTTAAAGAGTCGGTCCACCGCGATTAGCAGTTGCGGATTGTCAGCCAGCATCGCACGCGTCTGGTCGGCGTTCTGAATCATGTTCGCAACCTGCAAAGCCTGAAGCCCCGAGTAGTGCAGGAGCGCTGCGATCACGAGTGAGAGGACGTTCGCGGTTGTCAGCACATAAAACATCGTCGCAGCTACGGGAGCGTATTCCTGAGTGATAACAACGCGGAAGCTGCCTCGACGCTCGAATGTGTTTGCGACAAGCGTGAGAATCGGAACGAGGATCACGGCAATCAGCACCACGGTCAGCGCGGCGCTGAAAAGATCCGACAAAATCGAATCGCGCGCCGCCGTGCCCGCAAACCTCTCCGTGATCACGTTGAAAGCAACCTGACTAAGAAAGGCCATGAATGCTGCGGGCGCGAGCGAAACCCGGTCGCGGATTTCACGCATGCCACGCAGCGGGGCATAAAAGATCATCAACAGGATACGCAGCCAATCAATCATAAGAATCAAGGCTGTGGGGATGGTTCGGGTATAGCTCCATCGTCAGGCTGCGGTGCGTAGCCGGGCGACAGCGCCCCCGGCGGAGGATTGATGTCCTCGTGATGAATGACGCTGGCCGCCGCCAGCGGCCAGTAGCGAAACAGTGCCTTGCCGTAGATATATTTCTTGGGTACTAAACCCCAAATTCTCGAATCGCTCGAATTGTCGCGATTGTCGCCCATTACAAAGTAGTAATTGGGTCTGACGTAGATCGGCGCGAGGCTTCGATGCGACAAATTCAGCCGCGGATCGAGATAACTCTCCTCGATGTCGCGACCATTCACGCGCACGATTCCCTCGTGCACTTCAATCGTGTCGCCGGGAAGTCCGATGACGCGTTTGATGTAACTCTTCGAAGGATCGTCCGGAAACCAAAACACAACGATATCGCCGCGCTCGAGTTTCGGCGCCCAGCGATACTCGTCGTAATAGATCAACTTATTGACGAAGATTCGTTCGCCGTCGTGCAGGCGCGGTAGCATCGAAGTGCCTTCAACTTTGACGGGTTGCACGATGAAGACGACCACGAGCGCCGCGATCATGAGCGCGAAGATCAGGTCGCGCAGCAGCAAGCGTGCTTCAGACCAGAGATCATTCCGCGAGGCATCTTCAGGCTTGTGTTCCTGGATGTCTTTGTCGTCGTCGACGTGAATGCCACCAAACGGTGGTGGCCGGCGCTTTCGAATTCCAAACATACGCGAATTTGAGGTTAGCTTTCACCTCGCGCCCTTGTCAAACCATATGTGTGGTTTATCTACAGGTTCGTGAAAGCCTTTTCCTTGACAGGCTTTACCAACGCTCTCTATCATCCTCGCCTGCATTTGCACCCAGGACGGCGTCGCCCCAGTGGAGCAGAAAAGAGGCCCCTTAGACGTGATCAAGTTAGATATCATCAATCGCGTTGCTGATAAGACCGGCGTGCCGAAAATGAAAGCCGAACAAGCCGTCGAAGCTCTTTTCCATTCGATGAAGGAAGCTCTGACCAGGGGCGAGCGAATCGAGCTGCGCGGATTCGGCGTTTTTGTCGTCAAACCGCGAAAACGCGGAGTGGGCAGAAACCCTCGCACCGGTGAAGAGGTTGCGATTCCGTCCGGCAAGACGATTCGATTCAAACCCGGGAAAGAGCTTCAGGCACACGAAGACGGCGAGACCATAGTCGATGCAATCGACGACGACGAAGACGACGACGACTTTTAGGATCCAGCCCGGGGAATGGACCAAGCGAATAACTGGCGACTGCACGGCGGGCTTTTTCTCCTCACCGTTCTCACGACGTCTTTAGCGTGGATGATGCCGGCAGTCGCGGAAGTCAGCCCGTGGGAGCCGCCACTCGCCAATCCCCTCGACTATTTGCTCTACATTCCGCTCACGTACTTCTATTCCCTTGCAGTGCTGTTCAAGTATGCGTCGGCCCATCCGCAACTGATCGCGGAAGGTGCGACGTTCTCCGCGTCACTGCTGGCGATTCTGTTCTCGCACGAGATGGGACACTATCTCGCGTGTCGCTATTACAAAGTTAACGCCACGCTTCCGTATTTCATTCCGGCGCCGCCGGTGTTTCTCGCGGGAACCTTTGGAGCATTCATTAAGATTCGCTCACCGATCCCGACGCGGCGGGCGCTGTTTGATATCGGCCTGGCTGGTCCACTGGCAGGATTCGTCGTTGCGATTCCGCTGTCGGTTGTTGGAGTATTGACTGTTGGACCAGCCGCTTCTGCCGAAGGGCATTTGCTTTACTTCAACGATCCGCTGTTGTTTCGTTTCATCGCCAAACTTGCGGGCGTGCCTCTCGACCCAAACTCGCCGACGAATCCGTACTACATGGCGGCGTGGATCGGTTTGCTGGTGACGAGTTTGAATTTAATGCCGGTGGGCCAACTCGACGGTGGGCACGGGACGTTTGCGCTGTTTGGCGCGCGCGCACATCGAATCATGGGGCGAGTGGCGTTTGCAGTGATGGCAACCCTGGCGGTGCTGGGTTTCTGGTGGCACGGCAGCCCAAGCGGATTTCTCTACGCCGTGTTGTTAGGAGTCATGATGAGGATCCCACACCCTCAGCCCTACACGATGGAGCCCCTTGGAACCAGGCGAACCGTGATCGCGATCGTCACGCTGATCGTCTTTATCCTCTGCTTCTGGCCGTTTCCGATCACGATCACTTAGCCACAAAAAGGCACAAAAGGCACACAAAAAAGATCCTGCTATGGTTGGCTCGTTTATGTGACTTTTGTGCCTTTTTGCGGCTTAACTCTTGTGCCTTTTTGCGGCTTAGATTGTAGCCGCCGGGAGCAGGCCCTTGATCTCGCGGACGACGCGTACGACCTCTTCCTGGTTTGCCAGCGCGATCATGAAGAACTTGTAACCCTGATGGAAACAGATCACGCCGTTCGCAAATAACCAGACGCCGTCGAGGAACGGATTCCCGCCTAGCAACCAACTGATCGGCGCGCCCACGATCGGACCAGGCTGGAAGATCTGTGCCCACATCGCAGCACCCGCGGCGCAACTAAACGCACCCAACAACGGCGCTCCGACATACTTCGCAACCTTGCGCTCAAACTCGATCCGTTGCTGTTCCGCTTCGCCGAGTTCCCCAAGCGCGATCAGCTCTTCCTGTTTCTTCAAATACTTGTCGAACTTCTCGCTCGCTTTGCGCAGTCCGTAAACCGGAAGCGCAGAATGCGTTAACCAGTGCGGGTGCGCACCAAGCAACACCCCATCCAAACCCGGAAACGCAGCTCCTGCTCGAATCCCAAGCACCAGGGAGACAGAAACAACCGCCGCCTTACCTGGATTCTCTTTAATCCAGTCGCGCGCTTTTAGAACGCCAGTGGTCGCCGCAGTTGAAGCACGCGTGAACCTCGCTCCAGTGTCGTAGATCTGCGATGCGCGGTCATAGTAAGTCCTGGCGTCATCAAAGACCTTCTTGCCGGTGTCGCCTGCAACGTCGCGCACAGCTTTCCCGGCTTTCTTTACGTTCTTTACCGTTTCAGACGCGGCGCGCCGAGCGCTGTCAGCAACCTCCTGATCGTCCGTTATCCGTTCGGCTTCGGCGCGTAAACGTTCCGCGCCGTTGGCCATCGTCTCGGCGCCCCGCTTCGCAGCTTCGCCGGCAGCTCGCGCACCCTCGCCGACCAGGTCAGAAATCGCAAATTTCTCGTCGAGCTCGCGGGCTTTTTTGCGCGCTGCCTGTTGCCATTCGTCAAACTTTTCCTTGTAATCAGCCATTCTATCCTCGCGGTGGAAGTCCCAGAGTTCCATCGCCTTGTACGTCGCCCGCAGCCATCGAGTTCGACATCAAAGGCTGCATCGCCACGACCTGATCACGTCCGTTTCTCTTGGCTTCGTACAAAGCAATATCCGCAGCCTTCAGGATACCAGCAGAAGTTTGCGCGTCGCTGGGACATTCTGCAACCCCAAAACTGGCCGTCACCTTCCCCGCCTTCGGAATATCGAGCGACTTAATCGCCGTCCGCAAGCGCTCGGCAACCTCAGATCCACCCTCTTTGTTCGTCTCAACCAGCAGCACGGCAAACTCCTCGCCTCCGATGCGCGCTGCCAGGTCGATGCCTCTGGTCCCTTCACTGAGCACCTTCGCAATCCGGCGTATCGCCTCGTCACCGGCGTCGTGGCCGAAGCTGTCGTTGACGCTCTTGAAACTATCGATATCGATCATCAGCAGCGTGAAGGGTCGCTCAAACCTCTGGACACGTCCGACCTCCCGCTCCAACTG
>Ga0105237_10001336_pt1 | contig 32706 bp, 29 predicted proteins | sample KBSC24metaG_FD_81520 | JGI IMG/M metagenome (GOLD analysis project Ga0105237, IMG submission 81520) | Corn rhizosphere microbial communities from Kellogg Biological Station, Michigan, USA - KBS C2-4 metaG | ecosystem: Host-associated > Plants > Roots > Rhizosphere > Soil | place: Michigan, USA... | reverse complement strand
GAGCCCAATGATCCGCATCACGGAGTTGTTCGAGATCCAAATTATAATTCCGTAGCGAGTTCCAAGCGCTTCTCATGTGCGCCCCGGACGCGAAACTTCACTCACGAGTTCTGCCGTTTTGATCGGGTCACGCATACGCAACGCGAGATCACTTTGTGAAATGATGCCAACTACGCGCCCGGTTCGATCAACTGCTGGTATGCGTCTCACGCGGCGCTTCTCCATGAGCCGTAGCGCTTCCTCGCAATCGTCGTCGGGCGAGCAGGTGACCACATTGCGCGACATGATCTCGTCGACCGTTGTGTTGCCCGGATCTCGACCTTCTGCGAGCACCTGAACTGCGAGGTCCCGATCCGTGACGATGCCAACGAGATGCTTATCCTGCTGATCTTCCACCACAGGCAAAACACCGATGTCCTGCTGCCTCATCCGTTCTGCGGCCTGGATGGTAGTCTCACTCGGTGAGCAGCAAACCGGATCCTTGGTCATCAGATCGCGGCACTTCTCGGGTTTCACGTCCGCGATGTTCAACTCGGATTCGCCGTGGTCCTCGTATCCGGCTGCCCCGCGTACGCCCTGTCCCCATGAGCCCGGAGTTACGACAGTGGCGTCGCCGGGTGGATGCGGCCCCGAGGCTGGATACACGCCCGACCTGCCGAGCCCCTCATCTCGCCGTCCGGCGCCACCGCCGGGCATTCCGCTTTCGCGCTGTTCGTTGTTCTTGTCAAGTTTCGTTTTTTCCATGTTCGTCTCCAAATGTCATGATTCGGCCCCAAACACTTTTCGTGCCCCATATGCCAGAGCGAAGGCATTCGAGCTGAACGATCTGACTGTGATCCACAAAAAGATTTACGTGCGGCCCGTAGTTCTTCACGTACCAGGTGAATACCTCCGGATCTGCGGCCTCGAACATCAGGTGATCGATGTCCAAGGCGCCTGCGAGCTTTGCGACGATATCGGTGCGCCAGGTCTTTACGCTCTCGGTGATTCCTTCGGATTCGACCATGATTACTTCGGCGCCTGCATCGAGAAGACGCTCCCCTTGTTGGATCGCCCAGCCGGGATCGCGCGTGCCCTCCGCCTCGAGTTCTTCCGCGATCGTCGCTCCACCCGCGCCAAACTGAATTCCGATTTCAGGTTTGGGTTTGAGGCCGGCCTGTTTCACTTGCTGCACCAGCCGGACCCAGTCGTCGGTAGGAATCGTGATGAAGCCGCAGGAAATTTCTATGATGTCGAACCCAAGCTCTTTGCATTCGCTGATGTATTGCCCAACCGCGTCGCAACTTTGCCGGAGGACATACTCAAGGAAGCCTCCGGTCGATACCAGAACGTCATACCGGTGACAGAGGTCGATCAGCTCGCGAACGGCTGCTCGTGGCATGAGGGCGAATGATCCGCCGGCGAACTTCAGGGAATCGATGTACGTGCCCATGGTTTCCAAAACGTCTTCGAGATACCGTTTCCCCATGGGCGTGTAATATGGCCCGCGTATTTCGGTCAAGCCTGTCTTGCGCGGTTTGAGAGGCCGATGGTTTGTCCGAACAAACGCGAACGCACGATCCTGATTACGTTCCGCCATACTGCAAAATCTCCACGGAAGCCGGCGCGCCTCCAAATTCACGAACGTGGTCGAGCGTTGCTCGGACACTAAGATAAAGCCACGGGGAAGTCGAAATACTGTTACAAACCGCTCTCTGAATGAAGGCGGCGATTTGTTTCGATTGCATATGACGCTGTTCTTACGTGAGCGACAACTTCTTTCGCTCAATGGCCATGCTGTACTCCTACCTTAAAATGTGTTTCCAACCAATCGCTTGCCAGCTTCGCGACTTCTTCGAGCGTTCCATGCTCTCCGAACAGATGCGTTGCGCCCGGCACGATGGAGAGCCGCTTCTCACAGCGCAGTTGGGCCATTGCTTTTTGGTTCAAGCTGATCACGGGATGATCTTCGCCGCCAACGATGAGCAACGTCGGCGCTTGCACGCGGGACAAGGCGGATCCCGCAAGATCCGGGCGGCCTCCGCGAGAAACCACCGCCTTAATCACCTTCGGCCGCTCGGCGGCTGCTACCAGGGCGGCTCCCGCGCCGGTGCTCGCTCCAAAGTAGGCAATCGGCAAATTGTGCGTCTGCGGTTCGCGCTGCAACCAATCGGTCGCTCCCAGGAGGCGGCCGGCCAGGAGATCAATGGCAAAACGAAGATGGCCGCTGGCGAGATCAACCTGCTCTTCGGCCGCGGTTAACAGGTCCAGCAGGAGCGTCGCAAATCCAGTTTGCTGGAGCACGTCAGCTACATAGCGATTTCGCGGGCTATGACGGCTGCTGCCACTTCCATGCGCAAATAGAACGACGCCCAAGCATCGCTCGGGTATGACGAGATCCCCCGCTAGTCCCTCGGGCGCGATTTTTACTTCCTGTTCCGCAATTGCAATGCGCATGAATTTCACACTCCAACCGGATAGGTTTCCGGGATCTCCGGCGTCTGTTCCTCTTCCGCGTGCGGCAGAGGTTCTACGGCGCTCGTCTCGTCCAAATGGATGATCGCGTCGAACTGATCCGCGATACTCGCGTAGAAGTAATGGCTGAGCCGCTCTGTTTGCGGACGATAGATTACTCCGATCGCGCGTTCCAGACGTTCGCCGCGAAACTCTGCCGAAAGCCGTGCGTCACCTGCAAATGTTACGAGGAACCGAGGGATACCCGCTTGGTGAAAAATTGTTTCCCAGCTTTCGGGAAGAGCAGGACGGACCCGCTTGGTTTCGTGTGGCGCTCCCCAATCAGAGGCGGCCGTTACTGTACCTGCGTAGGTTGTGAATCCGACCGACACAGACGGCGTGTAGCGCTCGCGCACCAATTGTCCCAGGTTCCACTCGCCGTGCTGACTGCGCTCGGTCGCCCGCGCGTCCCCGAGATGGGAATTATGCGCCCACACGACGATCTTGCCGCGTCCAAAGCGACGATCCAGATGCGCGGCGAGTGCTTGGAGCGTCTCCGCCATGTGGCGGTCGCGCAAGTTCCAGGTATTCACCCGTCCCTGGAACATCCCGCGATAATATTCTTCGGCATCTCGCACGAGCCGTGCATTCTGCTCAGCCGAGAAGAACTCGTCTTCGGCAACCTGGCCGTCGCGATGCGCGAATTCATAAGCGCGCCTCTGAAGATCTGTGAGTTGTTGAACGACTTCATCCTTACACGATTGCGCGAGATCGAAGCTCGCCGCGTAGCCGTATGCCTGCTCGTCCTCGCCAAAATGATCGAAACACGAATAACGGTAACGAGCCCGGTGAGCGGCCGCTGGATCCACCCTTTCCAGGTACCGAACCACTTCTGCACGTGAGCGATTCAAACTGTACAGATCGAGTCCGTAAAAGCCTACCTGAGGTGTGTGCCGTGAGGAGTTGTAATCACGCAGCCATGTAACGAATGCCTCGACGTCCCGATTCCGCCACATCCAGACCGGAAAACGAGTAAATCCAGAGAGGGCGCGGTAGGCTGTCGAGTCATTGCCGTACCCACGTACAAACCGATTCACCCGATATGCATCGGGCCAGTCCGCCTCGACGGCGACAGCTTGAAATCCCTTCTCCTGAATCAGCCTCTTAGTGATCTCCGCGCGGGCCGAGTAAAATTCGTGTGTTCCATGCGATGCTTCGCCCAGCAGCACGAAAGAGGCGGCGCCTGCCAAATCAATCAAGGGATCGAGAGACGCGCTTTCAGTGATCCGGTATGCCGCTGCCCGGAGAAGATCGGGAATCGGAGAATTTGGCATAGTCAATCCTCCTCACGTTGCGTGCGCGCGAAGTGCTTGTTGGAGGAGCTCCTGCACCTCCGCATCTGAAGTTTGAGAGAAATCTTCGTACCAGACGCCAACTGAGTGAAATGGCGCCGGGGTGTAAGCGCAAATCACCTCGTCGACGTGCTGCTTGAACTCGTCACATGCGTCGGACGAGGCGACCGGCACGGCCACGATGACGCGCTTGGGTTGTTGTGACCGTACCGCCCGAGCTGCCGCCAGCATCGACGCGCCGGTGGCCAGTCCATCGTCCACCAAAATCACCGTACGTCGCTTGATTGGTAACGCGGGACGGTCTCCGCGGTAAAGTTTCTCGCGGCGTACTATCTCCTGCTGCTCGCGCGCCGTTAGCTGCTCAATCACGGCAGGAGAAATTCCCAAATGCGCTATGAGGGGCTTGTTCAGGACGCGTGTGCCACCACTGGCGATGGCTCCCATTGCGAGTTCTTCCTGGCCCGGAACTCCGATCTTGCGAACCAGGAAGATGTCGAGATCTGCATGTAATTTTTGCGCGATTTCGTACGCGACGGGAACACCACCTCGCGGAAGGCCCAGCACAAGCGGATTGAGATCAGTGAGGGTTTTTATAAGCTTCCGGCCGAGAACATCACCGGCTTGAAATCGGTCGTGAAAGAGCGGATTCACTAACATAGCCGCCTCGCACTAGCGAATTTGGGCAGGAGGCAGTACCATCTCTAGCGCGACCTCCATTCGCAGATAATTAGAGCACGTGCATCGCCAAAAGCGTCGTTTCCGTGAAACCTTTGTTGCCGCCAACTAGCTTGGCTGGTCCAGAGCTCGCGCGGGTGGCACTATCTCAGCGAAACAATCGAGAAACGAGAGCACTGGAAGCGGCGGAACATCTACAGCCCGTCTGTCAGGCTGATCCGGCGCGGCGAATCGACTGCGGCGCGCTACGTTGCCACTGCGCCCGTCGCCGCGATTTTGATGGCCTGCGGAGGCGGCACGTTGATAGGCAACATCTACACAGGCTTCCTACAGGCGAGTGACCTGTTCGCTCCGCGCCGTATCGTACGTTTTTGGCAGCAAGAAACCCACTGCGATCAGCCATGCGAAACCAGGGAATCGCGTCAAGGGAATGAGGGGAAGCGCTTTCGAAAAAAGAATGTCAAGCCAACTCAGCTCTCCCACTATCGCAATCAGTACGCCAATCACCGCTAGCCATTTTGGAAGAAGCTTGCTGAAGCCGGCCGTGACAGAAATCCCAGCAAGGAGCAGCCCAAACGGTACGGAAAAACCAGGGCCGCCGAGTGCGAAATCGAGCCTGTAAAGCGCCTCGATGACAGCTGCATCTTGAGCAACACCGGGATACGTCATTGCCCAGAGGATGGAAGCCGAAACCATCATCGTGAATGCGGTCAGGAATCCACCAAACAGCGCTATATCCGCGCCGGCTGCACGAACACCTAAGAAACGCAACCGGCTGACGGTAGTCGCGGTGAAGATACCGAGGGGAACAGCGGCGCCGAACTGGAGCGCCGCGCACAGCAGCACCGCGGACGGCTTGGCCTGGAAAAAAGTCATGATGACACTAAGAGGCGCGTATGGAGCGGGAAATACAGGCTTGCCGTTGAACGCTGTCACAGGATACAGGCCCATCAGGAACAGCGCCACGAACACGAGCGCGACGATTCCTAGGGGCGGCCCTTTGTGCTGCAAAGACGGTCTTTCTGAATTTTGTGTAGTTGCCACGTTGAATCTCCTTGGTTGAGTCGCTTAAGTATTACTTTCATGCTGAAATAATTCTATACTGTAATGATTTTCATATGCAACAATGGTAAGCGATGAAACGGGAACGTGCTGATGAGGACCGCTGCTCAAAGCCCCGAGGGGGTCCCGGAGCAGCTTTTCTGCTGGCGCAGGTGGGCGCTCATGCGGCGGCAAAATTCGCAGAGCGCCTGGCGGGACTAAACCTGGTTCCCGCTCATGCCGGGATTTTCAGAATCCTTTCGTCGACACCGGCGATCAGTCAGCAGGCTTTGGCCGCCGCTGTTGGAACGGTTCCCAGCCGATTAGTGCGGCTCATCGATGACCTCGAATCGCAGGGCTTAGTCGAACGCCGGCCACATGAGACCGATCGGCGCAGTTACGCGCTGCACCTAACGGAGAAAGGTAAATCTACATTGGAGTCCATCAGCCGGATCGCGCGCGACCATCGGCAGGATTTACTGACGGCTCTATCGGAAGAGGAACAAAGGGACCTCACCGTGTTGCTGCAACGTGTTGCGGAGCAGCAGGGATTGATTAAAGGCGTGCATCCCGGATTCGCGAAAATCGGCCGGACGGATCAAGAGCAAATTGGCAAAAGCAAACAGAAAATATGACGAACACTATTTCCGATATCCAAAATCTCGAGGTGCATCGTTCTGCGATCACCGGCCATTGCTACCGCCTCCTTGGGTCGTTTTTCGATGCGGAAGATGCCACGCAAGAGGCGATGATCCGTGCCTGGAAAGGCATCGATCGATTCGATGGCCGTGCCTCTCTCAAAAATTGGCTTTTTCGCATCTGACGGATCAGAATTGGACGGAAGTGCGCGAGCGTCTGAAACGGGCTCGATGGGCGCGCTCGACATGCTTTCGCCGGCCATCTTCGGATGCGTCGCATGGGGCGGCCTGTGGCTGCGGGAAACGCCCCTCGAACAACTGCTGCGCTTGAAACACAAGGCCCAAAAAAACCAGGAAGGACTATCTGAAAAATGACAAATTCCAAAACAACCACTTTTATCCAAGGCAGCGATCTGATCCTCACGCGGCTGGACAGATCCTGAGTTGCTCAGGCAATGGTTCGCTCCGTTGCCATGGATCACGCCGAAAGTCGAAACAGACGTGTGGCCCGGCGGGTCGAGTCTGGTGGTGATGCGCAGTCCGGAGGGTGCCGAATTTCCCAATCGCGGCGTTCATCTGGAAAGTCGTAAAGAACCGCCGTCTAGTCTTCACCGACGCCTATACCGAAGCGTGGGAGCCCTCGGAAAAGCCGTTCATGACCGTGATCGTGACGTTCGAAGGAGACGGATCGGGAAGCGCACGAAAAGATGGGATTTCATGTCGGCTGAGCGATTTGTGCGGAACAACTTGCGGAGCTTCCGCGAAGTCCATCGACCCCGCCCTTACGGAGGCGCTGGCGGCGTTGACTCTCTTAAGCGGTCAGTCTTTTATAATGTGACTATCGTGACTGCGTAAACACAGCGAAGTTTATGCCGGAGCCCTCGTCGTTCCACGGGCACAGCGTTGTGCGGAGCGAAGGCTCCCAGAATAAAAACCAACTCAGGGGGATTCACCAACATGCAACGATTCATCGTGTCATCGATGCTTCTCGCTTTGCTGACATTGTGCGCTCCAGCCGTGAGTGCGCAGGTTCTTTATGGCACCATCGTGGGCACCGTCACTGACCAAACAGGCGCCGTCGTCCCGAGAGCTCAAGTGAAGGCGTTCAACCCGGCAACCGGGGAGGTTCGCGAAGTCACAGCAGACGATGGAGGACGTTACACCATCGGGAATGTCGTGCAGGGTGTCTATGACGTCCGTGTGGCAGCGGCCGGATTCACTCAGGTAACCACGACGGGAGTTACCGCCACCAGCAACACTGTCACTCGAATTGACGTGACGTTGGAGCTGGGGTCCCAAGTCCAGGAAGTCACTGTATCCGGCTCAGCGGCGGCGCTGCAGACCGACAAGGCGGACGTCCATTCGGAGTTTCATCCGCAGGAGTTGGCGAACCTGCCGCTGCCGAACTACCGGAATTTTCAGAGTCTTTTCAACCTGGTGCCCGGAGCCACTCCCACGCAGTTTACGAACTCGATTACCGACACTCCGCAGCGCCCGCTAAGCACCAACGTAAACGGAACCAATCGGAATAACAACAACACTCGTGTCGACGGCGCGGCCGACGTATTTGTGTGGTTGCCTCACGCGACGTTGTATGTTCCGCCGGAGGAAACCATTGAGACGGCGAACATCACCACCAGCAGTTTCGATGCTGAACAAGGAATGGCGGGAGGCGCCTCGGTGACGCTCACGACAAAGTCGGGGACGAACCAATATCACGGTGTCGCTTTCGCCTATTGGGACGACAATCACCTGCAAGCGCGGAACTATTTCTACTACGGGCAAGGCACGCCGTTCAGTCTCCACAATATTGATGGCGGGACGTTTGGCGGCCCTATTATCAAGAACAAGCTCTTCTTCTTCGGAAGCTGGGAAGGCACGCGGGAACGGACGAACTATTCCGCACTCTCAACTGTTCCGAACCTGGACGAGCGGAACGGCGACTTCAGCGCTTACAAAACGACGCTTTACGATCCGTCGAGCGGCGATGCCACCGGTAAAGGACGCTCTGTGTTTCCGAACGGCATCATTCCGGCCAACCGTTTCAGTTCGATCGCGCAACAGATCCAGAGCCTGATTCCTTTAGCCAACCAGGGCGGAGCGTCTTCCAACTACTTCAGCCAGGGCACCCAAGCGCTGGACCGGGATAACTTCGACGTAAAGGTGGATTGGAATCGCACAGCGAACCACCACGTGTTTGCGAAGTACAGCGTGATGAAGGCGCTGGTGAACTGTCCATTTAGTTTAGGCGCCGCAGGAGGACCGGGACTGTGCAACGGCAACGGCGGCGGTACGGCGCCTACGCTGACCCAGGTTCCGACGTTGGGGCATAGCTGGGTCATCACGCCGAATTTGCTGTTCGACGAAGTCCTCGGATTCAGCCGAATGGGACAGCACGGCACGGACAGTTACTTCGGCCAGAATATTGGATTGAACCTCGGGATCCCGGGCACGAACGGTCCGGACATCCGGCAGAGCGGCTTCCCCATTTTCAATATCACCGGTTTCACCAGCCTGGGTCAGACCGCGAACTACTTTCCGTTTTATCGCAATGATCAGACCTGGACGAACAGCCACAACGTGACCTGGACCCATGGAGCGCACGAGATCCGGTTCGGGTTCGACATGATTCGCTTTCAGCTCAACCAGTGGCAACCGGAAGCAGGTTCGTTTGGCCCGCGCGGATCGTTCACGTTCGACGGCGCTATCACGGCATTGAACGGCGGGGCGTCACCCAACCAGTTCAACGCGTACGCCGCGTTTCTGTTGGGTCTGGACCAGTCGACCGGCAAGACGCTGCAGAATATCAAGATGACCGGCCGTGAGTGGCAGTTCGGCTGGTATGTACGGGACCGCTGGCAAGTGAGCCGGAAACTCACAATGAACGTGGGCATGCGGTATGAACTTTATCCACTCGTAGAACGAGCTCATACAGGTCTGGGACGCTTCGATCTCAACACCAATCAGATTCTGATCGGCGGCGTAGGCGGCAATGACGAAAATGCCGGCGTCACGGTGAGCCACAAGATGTTCGCACCGCGTCTGGGTGTGGCCTACCGGCTGGGTGAGGCCACCGTGATTCGGATGGGCTACGGCATCAGCTACGATCCGCTGCCGATGTCCCGCGTCTTCCGCGATCCCTATCCGTTGACCATCCCGCAGAATTTCACCGGAGCAAACACGTACACTCCTTTCGGGTCTCTCTCGACCGGCATTCCCGTCATTCCTGTGCCCGATCTCTCCAGTGGCGCCGCGGTTGTCCCCACCACAGCCTTGATCAGCCGGAGTCCGTTTCCGGGATTGCTTCACCGCGGATATATCCAGTCGTATAACTTCACCATTGAGCGGCAGCTTCCCGGGGCTTTCGTCGTGAGCACGGCTTACGTGGGCACAGCAACTACGCATGAGTTTATCGACCACGAGTTGAACGCCGGCTATCCGGGCAGCGGGACGGCGGGTCTTCCTCTGCGCGCATCGCTGGGACGCACGGTTTCCACGCTATTTGAAGACGGATGGCTTAGTTCGCATTACAATGCGTTGCAGGTCGCCATCAACCGCCGATTCTCCAACGGTCTGCTAATCAAAGGCGCATACACGTACTCGAAAGCGATCGATATGGCGGATGACGATGGCCGCACGGGGCTGCTGTTCAACTATGCGCCGATGATTTCGAGAAATGAAGCGAAGGCCGGCTTTGATGTCCCCAATAACTTCCAGATCGGCGGGTTGTATGAACTTCCGTTCGGAAAGGGAAAGACATACTTACAGAACGGTTTCGCGGGTCGCGTCCTTGGCGGATGGCAGTTCAACGGCACGTTTAGCGCCTACTCGGGGCTTCCCTTTACGGTGACTGCTTCAGGCGCTTCGCTCAATGCTCCCAATAACACGCAGACGGCGGACCAAATTTTGCCAACGGTGGCATCTCTGGGGGGCATAGGACCAGGAAATCCGTACTATGATCCGCACGCGTTCGCGGCAGTTACCGACGTGCGCTTCGGCAACTCGGGCCGGAACATCCTTCGTTCGCCTGCAATATTCAACACGAACATCAGCCTGTTTCGCACGTTTCCGGTCAAGGAGCGATTCAACCTACAATTCCGCGCTGAATCGTTTAACCTCTCGAATACTCCGCACTTCGCAGCACCGGGCGCGAACGTGTCGTCGGGCAACTTTTTGGTCATCACCAGCGCCGCGCAAGATCAGCGGCAATTCCGGTTCGGTCTGAAGGTGGCGTTCTGAACCGATATGGATTGATGGATTCAGCTCCAGGGGTAAACTGGGGTCCTGCTCACGGTCGGGCCGCTTGCGAAATTTGGAGCAGCTTCGGACTGCGTGTTCCGGTACCGAGTCGATCCTGTCATCCGGCCACGTAGAGCGTTCTGCTTTCAGCCGGCGCTTGACGGTCGCGATGTCAACGGCAATCCGATGGTCCCAAGTTTCACGATATGTTTTCGCGCCCAAAACCTGGCCCTTCTTTGCGCCGATTTGAGTATCGTCAACTCTGGGTTTGCTCTGAGATTTCAGGTTCCGAACCGGGTTTGATCGCGCGCAAAAGGGGGAGTTAAAGCACCGTGCCCTTACGGGCGCAGCGACCTCAAGGTTGTGCGCCTGCCATTTCACCGCCTCCACGAAGTTCAAGAGTCGATTCTCGAAGCCACTCGGACAGGTATAGGGAGCTACGCCCTTCGTCTGATAAGGCAGCCGAGAACCGGCCTCTCGGAACCGAAACGATCTGCTATCCTCAAATCGAAGTGCGTCGTGGCATTCACATTGCGGTCAGCCTGGTAGCAGTCTTTCTGCTTCTCAAGCCCTTCGACTGCTTTAGTGGAAATAAATTCACGAAGGAAGCCGCCGATTGCTGCAGAAAAGGGAAATGCACGCCGTCCACCGGCGATGATTGCTGCAAGGGAACACTCCCCGGTGGAAAGCAGCTGGTCGCGTCGAAAGCACAGAACCATCAGGTCCCGATTGCTTTGCCAACAATAGAACCGGTCATTTTCGTCGAACCGGCGTTTACCGCGTCGACTTTCGACAAGGTCCACGCGCCATCCGGCTCGCCTCCAAGTTCCCGCCTCAACCTGCCACTCCTCATTTAATCGCCCGCCCGACGTGTGCCTTCCGGCACGTCCCGGCAAATTCCGTTTCAAAGATCATCATTGAGGAGGTTGTATGCCTGCGATATCACGCGGGGTCAACTTCTGCTTGCTGGCTTTCGCTTTGGCGAGCGTGCGAGCAGAGGATCGGCCGTTAGGCCCGCGAGAGCTTCTATCAGAACTGCTTCAGCGTAATCCGGAGATTCAAGCGGCTCGGTTACGTTTTGAGGCGGCTACCAAGCGTCCGTCGCAGCTCGGCACGTTGCCAGAGCCAAGCGCGGCGTATTCGAATTTCGGCGTCGGCCACCCGTTCTCACGCCTGAATGCAAGCGAGTTCGCCTACCAGAGTTTTGGCGTCTCGCAGGAGTTTCCTTTTCCGGGAAAGTTGGCCCTTGCATCAGAGGAAGCGAAGCGGGAAGCCGACAGCGAGCAGCAAAAATACCAATCGGCCATTCTCGATGTGACGTCACGTCTGAAGATTGCCTATTACGAGTGGCTCACCGTGAATAAGGCGATCGATCTGACGCGAAAACACAGCGACCTGCTCGGCAGGTTCGAGGAAATCGCGCGAAACCGCTACATAGTTGGCAAAGGTCTCCAGCAGGACGTTCTCAAAGCTCAGTTGGAGGTCTCAACTCTGGAGCAGCAACTCGCCCTGTTGGATGAGAAGCGTCAACGAGCGGAGGCGGAAATCGCATCATTGCTGGCCGAGCCGAGCATTGGGTTACATGCTCCTACGGAAATTCAGCCGACCTCGTTTTCCATGTCGCTTGATGAGTTGCTCAAAGCCACGGCTGATTCGCCGCGAGTTCGAGCGGAACAGAAGATGGTCGATGCCAGGGCAGTCGGGATTAACCGGAGCCTCAAGGACTTCCGGCCGGACTTCGGCGCCAGTTTTCAATGGCTGCGTACCGGCACGAACTTTCCCGACTATTACATGGCGACCGTTGAGGTAAAGATTCCGATTTACTATGAACGCAAGCAGCGGTATGCGCTCGAAGAATCGTATTCTCGCCTGAATGAAGCCAAGCAGAATTATCGCGCCTCGCAGCAGCAGGCAATCTTCGGCGTGAAGGACCAATATCTGTCGATCCAGAGCAGCGACCGAATTCTAAAGCTGTACAAAACGACGCTTCTCCCGCAGGCGCAGTTGACCGTCGATTCATCCGCATCGGCCTATGAGGTCGGGAACATCGATTTCCTTACCCTCGTCACCAACGTGACGAATCTGATCAGCCTGGAACGCCAATATTTCGACGAGGTCGCACGCCATGAAGAAGCGATCGCTCGTCTCGAACCTGTGGTTGGCCGGGAACTGGTTCCGTTTGGAGGAACAAATCAATGAACCGGGATCGCGTTCGGAAAAAATCCCTAATCGGCCTGCTCGTGCTCGCCGTGGCGGCATTTGCATACTTCGGATTTGTCCGGCGGCCGACGCGGCACGAAACGATGATCGGAGCAGCAAACGCAAAGGATGTGTACTACTGTCCGATGCACAAGACTTACCACTCGGACAAGCCAGGGAACTGCCCAATCTGCAGCATGAAGTTAGTGAAACTCGAAAACGGAGACACCCCGTCTGCCACGGAGGCAGCCATCAAGATGCCTGCCGCGCCGGGCCCAGCGCCGGCGTCTCCGCAGAACCACCAGGACACCGGCATCTTTATCCCGCCAGAGAAACAGCAGTTGATCGGGATGCGCTCCGTCCCTGCCGAGATGGGCACACTCACAAAGGACCTCCGCATTGTTGGGAAAGTGAGCTATGACGAAACCCGCCTGACCCATATCCATACAAAGGTCTCGGGATACATCGAAGAGGTCTTCGCGGATTCCGTCGGCAAGCCGGTTCGCGCAGGCGAGCCCCTGTTTACGATCTACAGCCCGGACCTGGTCGCCACCGAACAAGACTATTTGCTCGCACTCAGATCAAGAGAGTTGTTGCGAGCCAGCACGATCGCATCCGCCGCCCAGGGGTCGGAAAACCTGATTGCCGCGGCTCGAGAGCGGCTCCGGCTCTGGGACGTCACCGATCAGGAAATTCAAAGCCTCGAAAACGAAGGAAAGGTGAAGCGCGCAATTGCCGTGTATTCGCCGGTCACGGGTGTCGTCATGGAGCGCGCCGCCTATCACCACGGCACGTTCGTCGACCCGACGAAAGATCTGTTCACAATCGTCGACCTTTCGCGTGTCTGGGTACTCGGCGAGGTGTATGAAACCGATCTGCCGCTTATTCGGACGGGGCAGGCCGCGGAGATCGAGCTACCGTACTCCGGCAGCAGAAGGAAGATTCAGGGTCGTGTCGACTTCATTTATCCGTTCCTCGACCCGAAGAGCCGGACGGTGCAGGTCCGCATGGAGTTTCCGAATCCGAACCTCTCGCTCAAACCGGAGATGTTCACGAACATCAGCATGTCGGCTTCGATTGGGCGGCAGGTCCTGATCCCGCAGGATGCGTTGATGGATACGGGCACGGAACAATACGTCTTCATCGACAAAGGCAATGGTTACGTGGAGCCGCGAAAGGTAAAGGCGAGCGCGGAAGCCGGGGAGAAACTCGGCATTCAGGAAGGCTTGAAACCCGGCGAGCGGGTCGTCACCGGCGCCAATTTCATTGTGGATTCAGAGAGCCGCCTCAAGGGTGCTTTGGCGGGGATGGGAGCGCCATCCAAAGCTGCAACAGGTTCGTCAGGCACAACGCAGGCCATTTCGGTTGAGGTTCTCGATCCAAAGATTGCAAAGACCGGAATGAATCCAATTCGACTACTCGTAAAGGATGCGAGCGGCAAGCCGATCACGGGTGCCCAGGTGGAGGTCGGACTGTTCATGCCGCAGATGGGCACAATGCCACCCATGCGGTCGAACGCAACACTGACCGGGATTGGAAACGGCGTTTATTCGGGCCAAATCGAGTTTCAGATGGCCTGGACGTGGCAGACCACGGTCACCGTGAAAAGAAACGGAGCCGTTGTTGGGGTCGCGCAAACCGATATTACGGCCCGCTGAGACAAACAAAATGATCAATCGTATCATCGAGTTTTCCGCGCGCAATCGTGCGCTAATCGTTGTCCTGACGATCTGCCTCACTTTTTATGGAGTTTGGTCGCTGCGCAACATTCCTCTCGACGCTATCCCGGATCTCTCCGATCCGCAAGTCATTATCTACACGGAATGGCCCGGCCGAAGTCCCGATCTGATTGAAGACCAGATCACGTATCCGGTCGTATCCGCGATGCTCGCTGCACCACACGTCAGCACTGTGCGCGGCAGCTCGGATTACGGTTTCTCTTACGTATACGTGATCTTTGACGAAGGCACGGACATCTACTGGGGCCGCACGCGCGTGCTCGAATACATGAGCAAAATCACCGGGCAACTTCCGGAAGGTGTCTCGCCAAAGCTCGGCCCGGATGCAACTGGGGTCGGCTGGGCTTTCCAATACGCCCTCGTTGATAAAACCGGCCAGAACAATCTTCAGCAGATGCGCTCGTTCAACGATTGGTATCTGCGGTATTGGCTCTCGAGTGTGCCGGGCGTGGCGGAGGTGGCAACCATCGGCGGATTCGTGAAGCAGTATCAGGTCAACGTGGATCCCAACCGCCTCCTGGCTTACAAGGTCCCTCTGACGCAGGTCATGGAGGCAGTCCGCAACGGCAACAACGAAGTGGGTGCCCGAAGTATGGAGATGACAGGCAAGGAATACCTGATTCGCGGGCGCGGCTACATCCAGTCCATCGGAGATATTCAGAGTCTGCCCGTGGCCGTCGGCAACAACGGCACTCCGATCCGGGTACGGGATGTGGCACGCGTTGAACTCGGGCCGGATATGCGCCGCGGGATTGCCGAGCTGAATGGAGAAGGCGAGGTAACGGGTGGAACGGTGATTGTCCGATACGGGCAGAATGTGCGCGACGTGATCCAGCAGGTCAAGAAGAAGCTGGAACAGATCAAGTCCAGTATGCCGCCGGGCGTCGAACTCGTCACCACTTATGACCGCTCGGAGTTGATCGATCGGTCGATCGATACGCTGCGGCATACGTTGATCGAAGAGCTGGTAATCGTCAGCCTGGTCATTCTGATCTTTCTCTGGCATGTTCCGAGCGCGATCATCCCGATCCTCACCATTCCGATTGTAGTGATCCTGTCGTTCATTCCAATGCAAACGACAGGCGTGACGGCGAATATTATGTCGCTTGGCGGAATCGCTATCGCCATCGGGGCCATGGTCGACGCCTCGATCGTCGTCGTCGAACAAACCCATAAGAAGCTGGAGCACTGGGAAGCAGAAGGCCGGCAAGGATCAGCAACGCAGGCAATCATCGACGCGGTGAAGGAGGTCGGCGGACCCAGTTTCTTCTCGCTCCTTGTGATCGCCGTTTCGTTCATGCCGATCTTTGCCTTGCAATACCAGGAGGGCCGGTTGTTCAAGCCGCTTGCCTTCACTAAGAACTTCTCGATGATGATAGCGGCCGTGTTGGCAATTACGCTTGACCCGGCCATCCGGCTCCTTTTCATGCGAACCCAGGAATTCCGGTTCCGCCCCAGGTGGATTTCGCGAGCCGTCAACGCTGTACTGGTTGGAAAGATTCACAGCGAAGAAAAGCATCCGATCAGCCGGCCTTTGATGAGGATTTACCACCCGGTCGTCCGTGTCGTGCTGAAGCTGCGCTGGCTGGTGGTATTGGCCGCATTGATCGTCGTAATAGTGACCATCCCGGTCTACAAGCGCCTTGGTTCGGAGTTCATGCCTCCGCTCAACGAGGGCTCGATTCTTTACATGCCCATCACTCTTCCGGGTATCGGCGTTACCGAGGCAGGTAAATACCTGCAGATTCAAGACAAGCTCCTTCGGCAATTTCCTGAGATTCAGAGCGTGTACGGCAAGATCGGCAAATCGGAGACAGCAACCGATCCCGCTCCGCTCAGCATGGTGGAAACGACCGTCGTAATGAAGCCGGAAAACGAATGGAGAAAGGAGCACAAGAACCGCTGGTATTCGAATTGGGCGCCGGCTTCGCTGAAACTTCAGCTTGCGAGATGGTGGCCCGAGGAGCAACCGATTACTTGGGAGGCGCTGATCCAGCAACTGGACCATGCGGTTCAGATTCCGTCGTTCGCGAACGCATGGCTGTTTCCGATCCGCACGCGAATCGACATGATCACGACGGGTATTCGCACGCCAGTCGGTGTCAAGGTGATGGGTCCGAAGCTCGAAACCATCGAAGACATCGGCCTCCAGGTAGAGAAAGTCCTTCAAGGCGTGCAGGGCACGCGGAGCGCTTTCTTTGAGCGCGTCACCGGCGGATACTACATCGATTACCAGGTCAAACGTGAGGAGGCGGCCCGCTATGGCCTGAGCGTTGCTCAAGTGAATCAGATCATCCAATCGGCTGTCGGCGGCGAGACGGTCACGACAACGGTGGAGGGCCGCGAACGCTATCCCGTGAATGTGCGATACGCACGCGGGCTCCGCGACAACCTTTCAAAATTAAACCGGGTGATGATTCCCACGGCTGACGGCGCTCAGATTCCAATCTCTCAATTGGCCGATTTGACCGTGCGCAGCGGTGCGCCCATGATCAAAAACGAGGAGGGATTCCTCGCCGGGTTCGTGTACGTGGATACCGCCGGTGTTGACTTGGGCAGCTACGTGAGCAGTGCGCAGCGCGTCGTAGCGCAGAACGTGCAGCTCCCGCCTGGCTATCAGCTCATCTGGAGCGGCCAATACGAATACCTTCAACGCGCCAGCGAACGGCTTCAGGTTGTGGTCCCGATCACCCTGCTGATTGTTCTGCTTCTCCTGTACTTCAACACCGGGTCGTTCGCAAAGACGATGATCATCCTGCTTGCCGTACCATTTTCCGCCGTTGGAGCAATCTGGTTCCTTTACCTGCTCGGCTACAACATGAGCGTGGCGGTTTGGGTCGGCCTGATCGCACTACTTGGTGTAGATGCGGAGACCGGCGTGTTCATGCTGCTATATCTCGAATTGGCATACGAGCAGCGCAAACGATCCGGGCAGATGCGAAGCATGGCGGACCTCCGTGCGGCGATTGAGGACGGCGCGGTGAAGCGGTTGCGTCCGAAAGTAATGACTGTCGCTGTGATGTTCTTGGGGTTAGTGCCGATCATGTGGTCCCATGGCGCTGGTTCCGATGTTATGCGCCGTATCGCGGCCCCGATGATCGGCGGCATCTTCACTTCGTTTCTGCTCGAGCTGCTGGTCTATCCCGCCGTTTACGAAATCTGGAAGGGTTTTGAAGTCCGAAAGCTCGCACAGGAGGCGGTATGACGCTTATATGGAGGTTGAATTTTATCTTGGTGATCGCATTCGCGGCCGGCGCTGCCGAAAGGGACGCTTTCGACCTGAAAGTAGAGCGGGTTCGAATGCCCCGAAACCAGCCAGGTGATCTCCACATTGATGCTCAGGAAGTACGGTTTCGATCGACCGACGGAAAGACGAGCATCGCCGTTCAGATGCAAGACTTGCGCGAGGCAGACGTTGCCGATCCGCATGCTCTCCGGTTCGAAACTTACGATGTTCAGAAATGGAAGCCGATCGATCGACGCGAATACACATTTCGCGCGGCGCCAGGCGCGCCCGTAGAGGCGCTTGCGCAGTTTCTCGCAGTCCGTGTTCATCGCCCGGTGGTTGGGCACTATTCAGCGGCGTCCCAATTCCGCATTCCCGCATATCATCGGGGGATTCGTGGCGGCACGCACGGAACGCTGGAGATTGGAGACGAGGCGATCCGGTTTGTAAGCGATAAGCCAGCAGATTCTCGAACGTGGCGATATCGCGACATCGAGACGATCGGAAGACCGGATTCGTTTCGGTTCCGCATCACGACCAACCGGGAAACATATGTGGTCGAACTGAAATCAGAGCTGCCGGAGCCCGCATATCAGCTTGCCTGGAGCAAGATTTACGAAGCACCAAAATGACAAAGCAGAATACTAAACATGGAGGCGTTTTGTTCGCTCGCAGGCCCTTAAAACTAACCGGCCAGATCAGCATGTGCGGCAAGAGTCACGCTGGAATGGGCGAGATGGGAAAAAACCCGAAAGAATATACGGTCGGCTGTGTTAAAGCCGGAGCTAAGTACGTCCTCGTTACCGGTGACGATCTACGAGGTCAAGAACCAGAACTTTGCGGCCCTGCCAGCCAATGCTGACCGGACCGTTCGACACACCGGCGATGGATAAAGACGGGAGGACGCTCCTTCTCAAAGCGAGACCGTCATTCAATAGCAACGGTGTGCCTTACGGAGAAGCATCATGGGATTCTATCAGGACCATATCGTTCCACATCTCGTAAATCTGTCGATGCGAAATCGCCGGCTGGCGCCTTACCGGGAGCGCACCATTTCGCTTGCTGAAGGACGCGTGCTGGAGGTTGGCGTTGGCTCTGGGGTGAATTTCCCTTTCTATTCAGATCGCACCAACCAGGTCATTGGCATCGATCCGCAATGGAAACTCTTGAAGATGGCGTCTCACAACACTGGGCATGTGCCGTCGAGCCTGATTGAGGGCTCGGCGGAATCCATTCCGCTCGACGACGCCAGCGTGGATACGGTCGTCACAACCTGGACCCTGTGCAGCATACCCGACGTGGCAATGGCGCTTCGAGAGATGCGGCGCGTGCTTAAGCCTGGTGGACGATTGCTGTTTGTAGAACATGGCCTTGCATCAGATGAAAGCGTGCGCCGCTGGCAAAAGCGTTTGACGCCGCTTTGGAAACGAATCGGTGGTGGTTGTCATCTGGATCGGCCAGTTTCCACTCTCGTTGAGGGCGCGGGTTTTGAAATCTCACGAATGGAGACCGGTTACATGCCTGGGCCGAAGCCGATGACCTTCACATACGAGGGCTGCGCCCGGCCGATTTAGATCCGGCGCTCATCTTGGGGGTTTGTCCTCTCGGCAGTTGTTCAGGCGGTTGTCAAAGTTCTAGCATCGTCCGGGACGGCTCTACCAGGTTTCAGTTGCGATACTTGAGGCCGGTCGTCTGGGTACGATTGAGGCGGCGCTAACCGGCTTCGATTCCTAGTCTCTGATACTGAGCAGAACCGCCTTGGGCGTTCCAAGCTTCTCGATGACCAGCGAGCGGCGTTCATCCTGCTTACTGTGTCAACGGTGTGCGCCTCCGCGGCGGATTTCTCAATACACCAGGTTTGCCCCGAAATCAGGAACCACTCCACCCTGAATCTCGGCACTCCACTTCTCGATTCGCCCTCTGTCCAATTTCCAGAACTGTTTACATTCTCCCAAATACTGAAGCACCACCGTCCGCTCGCCTCGCGTCACTAGATCCTTCGCCAACGCCATATTTGGGCCGAATGAGTTAAGAACTGGCGACCCCTTAGTAGTGCCCGCGATCAGAAGCCGCTCCTTAGCGGACGCAACGTCCCCCTGCTGAAGCGCAACACGCCCGAGCACAGTATTCCCCTGGTGAACGGCATCGCCCTGTGACCAACTCGCATGCGTCGCAGCCTCCCCCAGTAACTCTCTCGCGTAAGATGTCGCCTTACCCGCGTTGCCCGCAGCGAGCGCGGCCTTCGCCAGGGCCGGCAGCTTCATAAAGCGCTGCATCTCAGTGAGGTTGAGAGCTTGCTGCTCCATCTGGGATAGTACTTGTTCCGGAGTCGGAAGCCTTCGCCGGTATTCTTTATAAAGTGCGCTGCTCAGCGACACGGAGTAATCGACCAGCCCCGGAAAATCGCCCGCGGCAAGAGCCGCCCGGTTCTGATCCACCATCACGAGCAGGTCAGCTGCGCCCGGCAAAGCGGTAGAGCCGCTGGCACGACCCGCGATCTTACCGCTGGGCGGCACACGCGCCACTTGATCCAGCGCGAACGAAGTGACGGCGCCGCAAATCTGGTAAGCGCCGTTGAAATCACCAGTTTGAATTGCCAGTTGGATCAAATCCAATTCCTTTCCGGGTAAAACAATGTTCTGTGCCAAACCGGCAACCATCGATATGCCAAGTAACAACGTCAGCTTGCATCTCACGTCAATCCTCCTCAGTCACGCAAAGCCATAACCCAACTAAGCAGAAGTCCACTCTCCAGCCGTCCAAAAACCAGATAGTCGCCATCCGCGCCAAGAAGATTTCCCAGTGCGTTGCCTCGTTCATCCGCGGCAGACACACCCAAGGTCTTCCACGTCCCGGTACCACGATCCAGGCACTCGACTCGCTGCCCCCAGATATTCTGCCGGCAGAACCCAAGGCTGGAGATAAACGCCGTACCCATACCAGTATCGTTACCGAGCTTCCAATGACCAATCAGGGTACCGTCCAAACTCAACTCAATCCATTCGTGGTCATCCTCTACAAAGCCCTTAGGACCATTGGTCCCGCTGGAATTCGTGATTGCACCGACCCGATCACCCGATGCCCGAAGCCTCCAGCCACCGCCCTGCCCGATTCCCGGAGCGAGACCCGGGTTTTTCCGAAATAGGGAACGCGGCGCGTATGCGCCAATCTGCTTGCCGTCGGGAGAGAACTTCCGGAATAAAAGGTATTCCTCCGAGTCGTCATTTTCGTTCCGAATCGCGTCGCGCTGCCACCCAAACGCCCAAAGCGCGTGTTTGGAATCAAAACAAATACTGGAGGGCATATACCGGTCCGTTCCCATAAATCGGATCTCTTTACCCGCCCGATCGAGGACCGAAATCCCGCCCGCATAGCCGCGAGGAGCCACAGAAAATGCAACACTGACGGCCACCGTGCCATCGCTGTCGACAGCCGCGTTCATGACGCTCGATTCAGGCCGGCTCGCCAATATCGTTCGGAAAGCCAGTTTTCCATCCGGCCCCCACACTTCGACGCCATTCGGCTGATTCGTAAAAATCAGATAACCCTTGTCAAATGTGGGGACGGGCTGCGGACCGAAGTCTCTCAAATAAGTAACGGTCCGCTCGGGTTCCTTCGCCACAGCCGGGAAATACAACAAACCGAGGAAAACAAGCTTCAACATATCGAGTCCCCTGGTGAGATGTCGGCGCCATCCAGCACGCCGTTGACTCAGATCTTATTACCCAAAACGCACTCGGCCATCAAAGCATGACCCGAATTGCCATCAGCCTGAAGCGCCTCCACCACCCCAGCCCGATCCGCAACCGGACGATTCTGGCTCACCTTCCACTTCCCCTCCAACCGCGAAATCACAATCTCCACACCAACAATCCCCTTAAGCTGGCTCCGAATAAAATCCGCTGGCGCATCATCCACGCTCCATTGCCGCGGAAAAGCCGCCTCGTGATGTTCCGTCAACTCCCGGACATTACGTTCCAAATCCATAGCATCCTCAAACGCCCGAAACCGCCCCCGGGCATGAACCACAACAAAGTTATAAGTCGGAACCACCCGTCCAGTCTCATCTTTCGTCTTGTACCAGGAAGGACTTATATAGGCCGAAGGCCCCTGGAAGATCGCCAAAGCTTCCGTTTCCACAAGCGATTCCCGCCATTGCGGATTCGCCCGCGAAACATGTCCCCTCAGCACCCCGAGCGGAGCCGCCGCCGGATCGAGAATCATAGGAATGTGGTTCGCCATCAACCCGTCCGCAGTCAAAGTCACTACGGTCGCCAAGGTGTGCTCCCGGATGAACGCATGAAGGACCTCAGCCCGATCCTCCCGGAAATGCTGCGGAATATACATTGGTCCAAGATATCAACAGACCGTCCCACGCGCAGGAAAACCGAAGCGGGCTCTGACACCCAACCTATTGGCCGCCGACCCGGTTCCCATATCTCTTTACCCACGCGAAGCTCGGGCGCAACACCGATCCGCGCACTTTGTGCGCGCGGCGTGGGGTCTCCCGGAGTCGTTCACACTTCTAACAAACTTTTTTAACACACAAAACAAAAGACTTACCGACAACCGCACCCAATCGCCTATAAGCCATCCGATACATTGATACCAGAAGAGAGAAGCGCGCCCGTTACCGCGGGTAGCGATCTCTCGCTTGCTTGCCGTTGACGTTGGTTTTCCTCCTGATTCCCAGGACGGCGCGATCTTGGCTGGATCGCGCCTCTCCTCGGGGATCTTTTTTTGCGAAAGGAGGGCTTTTTTAAGAACAGTTTTTCCAGTGCGCCGCCTGACATCACGGCACACTGGCGCCATCGGTCCGGTCTACCGCATTCGGGGCGGCAGACCGGATGGCGTTTTTCCTGCGGCGGCCTATTCCCGCCGCGCCCTCCGGATTGGGCTCCGGAGCGATGGTGGCGGAGCGCCCGGCGTTAGCACCGGTTGGTGGCCGGCGTTAGCGCCGCGCGCTCCTTTTTTGAGTCGGATTTCCGGCTGTTGTGCTTGCTCCAGCCGGATCATCGGCTCTGTTCGCTCGACGGCGAACGGAGCGGCGCCTCCTCCGCGGGCTTTCCTCCTTTTGCCTGCACGCCCTCCGTTTTTGCGGCGGAGTGATGTAGCCTCTGGAGTCGCACCCCGGTCCATATAGGGACCGGCGCGCGACTCCGGAAGGCTTTGAACATTGACAATTTCTCTGGGGTGCTCCGCCGTCGTGTATCGCGCCCGCGGCGAGCCTCAGCCCTGAGGTTCATTTCTGAATCGGGGCGTCGAGCATTCGGACAGCCGTGCGCTCCGTTTTTGGTTACTATGAGAACAATCCCAATGAAACGATATTTCGTCCTTGCCATCGTCGCCATCGCCACCTTTGTGGTCGCGAAAGAAACTCCGCTGTTTCCAATACTAAAAAGCACCGTGACCCTCGGCAAACAGCCCGAAGGCTTTTATCTCCTCCCCACCAACCAACTCCTCCGCCCCTGGGGCGATCAGTTGCAGATTCCCGGACGTCCCGTCGATCTCGCCTTCGATTCCAAAAAGCGCCTGCTAGCTATTCTCAACACCCACTCAGTGGAGATCGTCGACGGAACCAGCGGCGCGCACCTGGCGTCGGCCGATGTCGGTTCAACCTCCTACACCGGGCTGGCCTGGAGTCGCGGAGATCACGAAATCTGGGCGAGTCAAGCGACGCGCAACGGCCCGGACACAATCGCAGTCGTCCAACTCGATGACGCGGGCAAACCCGGCAAGGCCGAGCGCATAGCGCTAAAAGGCCATCCCGTGCCCGCCGGCATGGCATTTTCCGCCGACGGATCAAAAGTCTACATCGCCTTCAGCCGAAACAACACACTAGCCGTCTTCGACGCCGCCACACGCAAACTGGAACGTGAAATCGAAGTAGGAATGGTGCCCTTCAACGTAGTATTCTCTGCCAAAAACAACGAAATCTACGTCTCAAACCGCGGAGGCCGAGCGCCGAAAACCACCGACACCGTAGCGCCCAGCAGCGGTACCATGATCGTCACCGACCCGCAAACCGGCGCGACCACAACCGGAACTCTCACCATCCTCAACGCCAAAACGCTAGAAGCCCAGCAGGTCGACGTCGGACTCGCCCCCGCCAGCCTCGCGCTCGACCCGAACGAGAGCCTCCTCGCCGTAGCCGACGGCCATTCCGATTCCGTCACCGTCGTCAACCTCAAATCGCACGCGCGAACCCAAACCCGAATTCCCACCTGGCCGGGGAAGGGAATCGGAAGCCAGCCCATCGCGGTCACCTTTGCACCCGACGGCCAGCGCCTCTACGTAGCCTGTGCCGGAAACAACGCAGTCGCCATCCTCACCCCATCAGGCAAACAATGGAAAGTCGCCGGAGCCATTCCCACCGGTTACTTCCCGTCCGCGCTCGAGATCGATAGCGCCGGAGCCTTGCGAGTACTCAATCTCAAAGGCTTCGCCAACACGCTGGGCAAAGATGGTTCCCACAATTCCCGAAACTTCATCGGCACCCTCTCGCAAATTCCCGCCGTAACCGACGCGCAGCTCGCGGCAGGCACCCGCGAAGTAATCGCCGCCAACACGCCGCAACTGGAGCCGGCCGGAGGCGTCGATCACCCCGAAAAACTCGGCATCGAGCACGTGCTCTTCATCATCAAGGAGAACCGGACGTACGATCAGGTACTCGGCGATCTCCCCAAAGGCAACGGCGATCCGAAATACGTCCAGTTCGGACGCGACATCACACCCAATCACCACGCGCTAGCCGAGCGCTACGTCACTCTCGACAATTTCTACACCGGAGGAGCCATCAGCTTCGACGGCCATCAGTGGCTCATGCAAGCCTTCGTCAGTGACTACACCGAACGAGCCTTCGCGTCATCCCCGCGCGGCTACGCCTGGAACATGGCCGACGCCCTCACCGTCTCGCCCGCCGGCTTCTTCTGGCAAGGCGCGCCCCGGCCCATCGATCTGAGAATCTACGGCGAATTCTGTCTGCCCGCGCTTTGGGATGCAACCCGCAAGAACGTGGTCGACATCAACGAAGGCAATCTCAAGAAGTGGAGCGAATACTGGAAGCTCTATAAGGAAGGGAACTGGCACGAAGCAGTCGGATCGCGCAGCGGAGTGCCCGCGCTCCAGAAATACATCTCGCCGCGTTACCCGGTCAATGCGACCTTCCTTCCCGACCAGATCCGTGCCTCTGAATTTCTAGAGGAGCTAGCCGAATACGAGAAGGCCGATCATCTACCGCAGTTGACCGTCCTCACACTCACCGCCGATCACACCAACGGCACCAACCCATCCTCGCCGACGCCGCGAGCAATGGTAGCCGACGACGATCTGGCGCTAGGAAGAATCGTCGAGGGCGTCTCGAAAAGTAAGTTCTGGGACAAAACCCTGATCCTGGTAGTCGAAGACGACGCCCAAAACGGACTCGATCACGTAGATGGGCACCGCACCGTAGCTCTAGCCATCGGCCCGTACATACGCCGAGCCGCCGTCGACTCCAACAACTACAACCACGAAAGCATGGTCCGCACGATCCAGGCGCTATTCAACATTCCGCCCCACACACGCTTCCTGCAAAGTGCCCGAGTAATGACAAGCATTTTCACCAACGACGCCGACCTCAAACCCTACGCCGCGCTCACGCCCAAAGTCGCCCTCGACGAAATGAATCCACCATTCAGCGCCCTAGGCGGCCGCAGACTCTGGGCCGCCCGCGAATCTGCCAAAATGGACTGGGCCGATCCGGACGATGCCCCCGCCGACACGCTCAACAAGATTCTCTGGTGGGAAAGCAAGGGCTACGATACACCCTATCCTGTCCTTCACGCCTTCACAGACCGGAAAAAATAGACAGTCTCTGTCACAAATTTCCCGCGTCGAGCATTGTTCTACTGTTGACTCCAAGCCGAATGAATGCGCTCGATGAAATTGAAACTCGGGAAGAGGCGCCGCCGGACTTCGAGGCAACCTTCCACCTGCACTACGAGCGCATCACGGGTGCCATTGCACAAATAGTCGGTGACCACGCCTGCGCGGAAGAACTCGCGACGGAAGTGTTTTGGACATTCTGGAGAAACCCGCAAGTGCAAGGCGAAAAAGCTGGCGGATGGCTGTACCGGACTGCAGTCCGAAGAGGATTGTACGAATTGCGGAGGCGAGCCCGGCACGCCCGCTACCAACGCTTACTGCGATTCACCAGCGGCCCTCCGACACCGGAACAACTCCACGCGGCAACAGAAGAGCAGGAACACGTCAGGAAAGTATTGGGGACGATCAAACCAAGGCAGGCCGAGCTGCTGCTTCTACGCAGCCACGGTCTCAGTTACGAAGAATTGGCAAGCGCACTGAAACTGAATCCCGCTTCCGTCGGGACTCTTATAAGCCGCGCGCAACAAGCATTCCGAAAAGAATATACGAGGCACTATGGCCAACCGTGAAATCAAGGTTGATCGCTGGGTAGACGATCGTCTGGCAACGCTAGCCACACCAGGCGATTGGATTCCGAATACGGATAAGGCGTGGTCGCAGCTCCAGCAAAAACGCCAAGAGAGAAGAATCGTGTTACTGCGTTGGGTCGGTGCATCACTGGCAGCATCGTTAGGAAGTTTGGCACTGTTCCTCCTGCCCGCGTCCCGAGCCTGCGCCCAACAGCCCGGAGTCTGTACGCAGCGCGTTTTGGCAACAGTTTTCCACGAAGGGCTAGCAAGAGACTTCAAAGAATCCGGTTTAGCCTCGGCTCCCATCAGTTGTGAGATTTTCACCGACTATCAATGTCCGCCCTGCGCAGAGTTCCTCAATGAGGCAGTCCCGTTCTTGACGGATCAGTACGTCCAAACCGGCAAAATCAAATTGCTGTACCGGGATTTTCCACTGCCGCAACATCGATACGCAAAACTGGCATCGCGCTACGCGAACGCAGCCGGTCAACTCGGCCACTACGACCTGGTAAGGAATCAGATCTTCAAAACACAGAACGTCTGGAGCGAAAACGGAGACATCGACTCCGAAGTCGCGCGCGCCCTTCGGCCTGACGTCATGCACAAGTTGCGGTCTCTCATGAACAACGACCAGAGGCTCGATGCATCCATCGCCGCGGATCTAGCCGCCGGTCGCGAGGACCATCTAACTCAAACACCTGCCGTCGTGATCGTATACAAAGGGAACCGGCAGCTGGTGCCTGGCAAGGTAACCATTGACGTGCTCAAGAGGTATCTGGATCAAGTGGTGACCCAGTAACCCACAAACGGGCCCGTCGTTGCCAGCAGTGTTCCAGCAAAAACGCGAGTCCCCGGCCCAGGCTCCGTTTTGTGGGCGTTAGGTAGGAGTAATAAACTGAAAAGGAAGCCGAAGAAATGAAACTCACATCAGTACTGCCGCTAATTCTCTGTCTGCTGCCAGCCCCGCTATCGTCGTTTCAGGCCAGCCCAGCCACCATCGCCGCCTCGAAATGTATGGGCTCGATAATGGCCCCCGTTCACCTCGAGCTGTACAGCGATTTCCAGTGCCCCCACTGCCGTAAACTCTACCTGGAAACCATGCGGCAAGTCTTCGCCGACTGCGTGAAGAACGGAAAAGTCTACATGATCCACCACGACTTTCCATTACCCGGTCATCCTTACGCCCGCGAAGCCGCCCGCTGGGCCGACGCCGCCGGGAACTTCAATAAATACGAAGAAGTAACTTACGCGCTCTTCGAGAAGCAGGATCAGTGGTCACCAACCGGCAACATCGAACCCATCGTCGCCTCAGTCCTTTCGCCTACCGACCTCGCGAAAGTAAAAAAGCTCCTAAAGGACCCCAGGGTCGAGGCGGCCATCGACAAAGACGTGGCTCTCGGCCAGACCGCGCAGATCCACAGCACTCCAACCCTCTTCGTGGAGCGGCATCAAAACCGGTTCCCCATCACCACCTTCGTTTCCTTCGACATTCTTAAGCGATTGATTGATGAACAGGCCAGTAAGTAACTGGATCGCGCTGGCGGCGCGTGGAGTCCTAGGCCTGATTTTCATCTACGCCGCCTGGATGAAACTCAAGGATCCCTGGCAGTTGTTCGCGGTCGCAGTTGACGGGTACCAGTTACTACCGCCCCGGGGCGTAATCGTCGTCGCCAGAACGCTCCCATGGTTCGAACTGGCATTAGGCGCGCTTCTCCTCGGAGGCGTATGGCTGCGTGTCGCCGCTCCCGCCGTCACCCTGTTGCTGCTGGTCTTCTTCGGCATCCTGCTAAGCTCCTATCTGAAGGGAATGGAGATCGATTGCGGCTGTTTCGGCCCCGGCGAAGCCCTAGGTCCGTCGACGCTGATCCGCGAAGGCGCGCTGCTAGCCGTATCCATTACCTTGACCGCAATTGCGACCAAAAGCGCAAAGGGCGTTGCCCACGCCGCCACAAAGGTCAGGAACTCATAAAGGGGCGGCGTGGGTGCGCTCCGTTTTGCGCGAGTCGTCAAATAGCGTGACTTCTCGCGTCTGTAATACGTCTGTTAGAATGAGATTAGAGTTGTGAAGGCCCAACTGTATGAATAGCCGCTTCAAATTGGTCGTTGTCACGTCCTCAACCGTCCTCGTCGTTCTCCTGCTTCTCGGCGCAGTATTGGGCCGGAGCGCGTCGCCGGAAGATGCTTATCGTCACCTCGCCGTCTACACCGAGGTGTTGTCACGGATTAAGAGCGAGTACGTCGAAGAGCCCGACATCAAGAACGTAACTTTGGGCGCAGTCAACGGCATGCTCGAGGCGATCGATCCATTCGCCAGCTATCTCAACGCCGATCAATACAAACAATACCTGAAAAATCAGGATTCCAAGAAAGCCGGCGTCGGCTTGATCCTGTCGAAAAAGTTCGGCTATGTCGGCGTAGTAGACGTGATTCCCAATAGCGCCGCCTCTAAAGCGGGCCTTACAACCGGTGACCTGATCGAAAGCATCGGCGGTATCGCCACACGCGACATGCCACTAGCCTACGCAGAGATGTTACTGGTAGGCGATTCCGGCACCTCAGTCGAGGTTTCCGTATTGCGCATTCGCAAACCCGACCCCCAGAAGATCAGTCTGATGCGCGGGGCAGTGAAGTATCCTGCGGTCAACACCAAACTGCTGCCTGACGACGTTGGCTTGGTGCAGGTCGGCTCACTGGAGACCGGCAAACTGGACGAAGTAACGGCCGCTGTGCGAGGCCTGGAAAAACAGGGTGCCAAAAAGCTGATCCTCGACCTGCGTAACTGCGCAGTCGGCAAAACAGAAGACGGTGCGAAGCTCGCCAATCTCTTCATTGACAAAGGATTGCTAACCTACGTCGTCGGCCAGAAAGTCGCACGTGAAGATTCAAATGCGGACGCTGCCAAGGCGGCATTCAAAGAACCTTTGGTCGTCATGACCAATCGCGGCACGGCTGGCGCCGCGGAGATTGCCTCCGCCGCATTGCTCGATGACAAACGTGCCGAACTCGTCGGTGAGCGCACCTACGGCGACGCATCGCAACGCAAAGCCATTACCATGGAAGACGGCGCCGCGGTGATCCTCTCCGTAGCAAAATATTACTCCCCCACCGGCAAGTCAATTCAGGATGTCGGCGTAACTCCGGGAGTCGCGGTCAACGACGCCGAGGTTGCTCCTGAACCGGACGAAGAGAACCCCACACCCGAGGCACAGCCGGACAAGGAAAAGAAGGGTGACGACGCAATTCTCAAGAAAGCGATCGAAGTGATCACGAAAGGAAAAGCGATGGCCGGTTTGAAGCCCGCAGCGGACGACCCCCTTGGGCTCAACACCCAGCCGAATACGCCGCTTCATATTCCTGAGAAGCAGCCACAGTAAACATGCCTCTGTACGATTATCATTGTGATAAGTGTGACCAGACGTTCGAAGTAAGACAGCGATTTTCCGACGAGCTCCTGAAAGTACACGAAGATTGCGGTGGTCGGCTGGAACGGCTGATCTCCGCGCCGGCGCTCCACTTTAAGGGCAGCGGCTTCTATATTACCGACTACGCCAAGGGCGGATCGGGCGGAGCCATCGTCCCCCCCGGCAAGGACGGCAAAGACCGTAAAGACACGGAAACAAAAGCCGATTCCAAGTCTGAGTCAAAGTCCGAATCGAAATCTGAGTCGAAGTCCGAAACAAAATCCGAATCGAAATCGGAATCAAAGTCCGAATCCAAATCCGAGACCAAAAAAACGGAAAGCAAGCCCGCCCCGGCTAAGGACCACTGAAGCCACGCGGAACTACGATAGAATCACCGATAGGCAAGGTGATTCATGTCGACCTCAAGACGTCATTTTTTAAAAAGCACTGCCGCAGCCGGACTTGCCGCGCAAACGCTGGCCGCCCAATCTGCCAAACCGATATCCGCCAGCGATCACATCCAGATCGCCCTCATCGGAGCCGGCGGTATGGGCTCCGGCGACTGTGAAGCGTCCCAAAAACAACCTGGAGTAAAGTTAGTCGCCGTCAGCGACTGCTACGACGGCCGCCTCACCCGCGCGAAAGAGCGTTGGGGAAACGACCTCTTCACCACCCGTCACTTCGAAGAAATTCTCATCCGCAAAGACGTGGACGCCGTTCTGATCGCCACCCCCGATCACTGGCACGCCAACATCGCCGTCGCCGCCATGCAAGCCGGCAAAGACGTCTACTGCCAGAAGCCAATGGTGCAGCACGTGGAAGACGGCAAGCGAATGGTCGACGCCCAAAAACAAACCGGCCGCATCATCCAGGTCGGCAGCCAGCGCGTCAGCTCCATCGTCTACCAAAAAGCGAAGGACCTCTACGAGCAAGGCGCCATCGGCGAGCTCAACATGGTGGAAGCCTGGTGGGACCGCAACTCCGCCACAGGCGCCTGGCAATATTCCATCCCACCCGATGCGTCTGTCGATACCATCGATTGGGAGCGGTTCGTCGGACCCGCGCCCAAACACGAATTCGATCCGAAGCGTATTTTCCGCTGGCGTAACTACCGCGATTACGGCACCGGGGTAGCAGGAGATCTCTTCGTCCACCTTTTCTCAGGAATGCACTTCATCACCAGCGCCATAGGACCTACCAGAGTCTACGCAGCCGGCGGCCTGCGCTTCTGGAAAGACGGCCGCGATGTACCCGACGTCCTCCTAGGCCTCTACGACTATCCAAAAACAGAACACCACCCCGCCTTCAATCTGGCGCTACGAGTCAACTTCGTCAGCGGCGCGGGTGAATCTTCCGGATTCCGTTTTGTCGGCAGCGAAGGCATCATGACGGTAGGCAACGGAGTAACAATCTCCAAGACCCCGCGAGAGACAGAACCCGGCTACACCGTAGAGACCTTCCCCAAAGAAATCCAGAAGGAGTTCATCAAGGAATACCGCGAAAAATATCCGCAGTCGAACCCCACCGCCGACGCGATCCGCCCAACAGCGGAAGAGAAATTCATGCCGCCGCACGGCTACGACGACGAGTTCGACCACCACCGCAATTTCATCGCCCACATACGCAGCCGCAAGCCCGTAGTAGAAGATGCCGTCTTCGGATTCCGAGCCGCCGGACCCGCGCTGCTCTCCAACATGAGCTTCTTCGAAAATCGCGTCTGCAACTGGGATCCATCGACAATGACACTGGTCTAGACAACCATGGAAGATCGAATTCGCATAGCCACCATCGGAGCCGGAGGAATGGGCTCAGGAGACACCACTTCCGCAGTTTCTCTCCCAGGAGTCGAACTGGCAGGAGTCTGTGATCTCTACACCGGACGTCTCGCACGAGCCAAGGAACGCTGGGGAAATCAAATCTTCACGACGCGCGACTACCGTGAGGTGCTAGCCCGAAAGGACGTGGACGCCGTAATCATCGCCACACCCGACCACTGGCACGCAAAAATCACGCAGGACGCCCTAGCTGCCGGCAAAGACGTCTACTGCGAGAAGCCCATGGTGCAAAAGATCGAGCAAGGACAAGCCGTAGTCGCCGCTACAAAACAGCACGGAGACCGCATTCTGCAGGTGGGCAGCCTGTACGTCAGTTCGCTCGTCTACATAAAAGCCCGCGATCTCCTAACCGCCGGAGCCATAGGCGAACTGAACATGGTGGAGGCATACCTCGACAGAAACTCCGCGATCGGCGCCTGGCAATATTCCATCCCGCCTGACGCGTCCGAGCAGACAGTAGATTGGGATCGCTTCCTGGGCACGCTACCCAAACGCCCCTTCGAAGCCACACGCTTTTTCCGCTGGCGCAACTATGAAGACTACGGAACAGGAGTAGCCGGCGATCTCTTCGTACACCTGCTATCAGGACTCCACTTCGCGACGAATTCGCTAGGCCCGACAAGAATCTACGCAACCGGAGGAATCCGCTATTGGCACGACGGCCGCGACGTTCCAGACGTGATGCTAGCCCTAATGGACTATCCAAAATTCACGCTGGAACTGAGAGTGAACCTCAAAGCCGGACTACCAGCAGAGAATTTCGGATTTCGCTTCATAGGGACGGAAGGAGTCATGACGACCTCATATAATTCCGTCACACTAGCAAAAACGCCGCGCGAAACCGAACCCGGTTACACGATCGACACCTTCGCCGAAGCGCAGCAAAAAGAGTTCCTGCGCAACTACCACCGACAATACCCGCAGCAGCGTCCGATAGCCGACACCATGCGCCCGGAATCCGAAAAAGTCTTCACCGCCCCAAAAGGATTCGACGCCCACCTCGACCACCACAAAAACTTCTTCGCCGCCGTAAGAAGCCGCAAGCAAGTAGTGGAAGACGCAGTATTCGGATTGAGAGCCGCCGGCCCAGCTCTGTTAACCAACAAGAGCTGCAAAGAAGGAGTCGCCTGCAACTGGGATCCAGAGCGAATGCTTTCCTAGCAGGGAGGATTCAATGTCGAATGACCGAAAACAACTTCAAGGGAAATGGAGCATCACGTCGCTCGAGACCAACGGCCGCGGCTTCCATGAGAAGGCCCTCTCCTGTCAAGTACCACGGTGATTTTTCTCACAGGGGATTCACAAGAGGGCGGCAGCCCTCTTGTGGGGGGAGCCGCGTCTTGTGCGGCGTGGGGGGAACCCGCCCGCCCCCGGCTTTCCCCGGAGGGGAAACGGAAAAGGGGCGTTCCAGTTGCTGGCTGCCGCAGGCCATTTCTTCCCCTGCTTCGTCATCCTCAGCTCCTCCTATCTGCTTCCAGAATTGCGCATCCGTT
>Ga0105237_10001327_pt1 | contig 32820 bp, 34 predicted proteins | sample KBSC24metaG_FD_81520 | JGI IMG/M metagenome (GOLD analysis project Ga0105237, IMG submission 81520) | Corn rhizosphere microbial communities from Kellogg Biological Station, Michigan, USA - KBS C2-4 metaG | ecosystem: Host-associated > Plants > Roots > Rhizosphere > Soil | place: Michigan, USA... | reverse complement strand
CCTCACCCTTTTGCAGGGCCTCGAATGTTTGTTTAAAGGAATTGCACTCTATCGTTTGGATATCCTCGCCGAAATGCAAAAACGCGGCTTCCTCGTGGAACGACGCCCTGATTCCCTGTATTGCAACTCTTGTTCTTTTCTCTTTCATGATGCGTATTAAGCAAAAAAAGTCCCGGCTTTCTGTGCCGGGACTTTTCAGTTTATCTTATATGTTTCTTAGTGCATATTAGTCCCGGCTCTTACTGTTAAAGTAAAAGTAGTAACCATAAAAATATGCGCTTGTAAACTTCATTGTTTTTGTTTTGCGTGGTAAATGTACGGTTAAAAATAAATTTGTCAATAGAAAATTTTATTTTTTTGAAAATAATTGATTTGAACCAAATTTTATTGGGTGAAGTCTATCATCATTTCACCAATTTAAATATGGTAAACAAGTGATGTGCCTCATGCAAAAGGAAAAACTCCGTCCAGTTGGTTATGCTTAGCGTGCCATATTTTGGATGCGCTGCTGTACGTGATAACTGTTCATCAGGTATTTCAGTGATGAACGTATAGATTTCCTGCCTGTCGTTGTCAAGGCGTCTTAACAGGTCAGCCAAAGGCCATCTTTGTCCGTTTATAAAGTCAGGGTCATCATCGGCACGGTAAGCATTAAATTCCGGGCTGTCTTCGTTAAGGATTCTTTTGATGCGGTTAATGAAAATCGGCTGATAAATAGTGAGGTGCACAATATTATCATAAGCACTCCATTTGCCTGGCTCAGGTTTCTGCATCAGCTTCTGTATATCAACATTTTTAATGATCTCGCCTAAAGCCACGTGCTGATTTCTGAGACGATCGGTTAATGAAGGGTAAAGCATAAGAATCAAATTTATAAAGCCGAATAATACCTGATGCTTTCAAAAAGTTCCTCTTCGGTACACACATTATCAATTTTGCATTGACCGATGTTGGTCAGCAGCGTGCAGTTGATCTTCCCGGCATGGTTCTTTTTATCTTTTAACATGATGTTATAAAGCTCCTGGTAACACGACTCAGCTATTTTATACCTTGGATATAAATTGTCGATGGTTTCGGTGATCTCCGTTAATTCGGCTGCGGTGAGTCCGACTTTAATGTTGGAGAGTTTCGCCTCGCAGATCATGCCTATCGCGATAGCCTCACCATGGGTAAGTGGATTTTCATCATTCATCAAAGAATATGTTTCAATAGCATGGCCAATAGTATGTCCAAAATTCAGGCTCTTGCGGATGCCTTTTTCGTGCGGGTCCTCAATAACCACTTTATTCTTTATCTCCACCGACTTATAAACCAGTTCGGCGGATGGGTTTTCCAAATCACTATTCTTCAACAGGTTCCAGTACGACATATCGAAGATCAAACCATGTTTCAGCATCTCAGCAAGGCCAGACAATATCTGTCTTGGTGGTAGGGTTTGTAAAAAGGCATGTTCAATAAAAACAGCTTTGGGTTGGGTGAACGTACCGATGATGTTCTTGATATTGTCCATATCGATCCCCGTTTTGCCACCTACGGAAGCGTCCACTTGCGAAAGCAGGGTAGTGGGCACATGTACAAAGTCAATACCCCTTTTATAAGTTGATGCCGCGAAGCCGCCGAGGTCGCTGATCACGCCACCACCCAGATTGATAAGCAGGCTCTGCCGGTCAGCGCTGAAATCGATCAGCATCTTCCAAACGCCTACACAAAAATCAATATTCTTGCTTTCTTCGCCGGCATTGATCTCGATAATATCGAAATTATCCAGGTTGTCAATTTTCTCTCGTAGGGCAGGCAAACAATACTTTGCAGTATTCTCATCCGTCAAAACAAAAAATCTTGAATAATTGCCTTGTTCGATAAACTTTACCAGCTCGGTTATGGTATCTGTAAAATATATGTGGTAGTTAATGCTCTTAAGTGTATTCATAAATTATATTACCTGTATCTTTTGGCCACGGAATTCAATTACATCGCCCTGCCTTACTTTAAGGCGTTTGCGATAATCAATCTGGCCGTTGTATTTAACTTCGCCCTCAGTGACAACCATTTGCGCTTCGCCCCCGGTTTGAACCAGGTTGGTAGCTTTCAGCAATTGTATGAGGGGAATATGATCGCCCTCGACTTTAAATTTGATCATGGCGCGCCAAAAATAAACTATTCAAAGGATAATGAGTTATTTGCTTTGCATTTTCTAATTTTGCACCATGCTCAATAACGAAACTGTTGCTGATCCCGGCAAGGGAAACCTGTCTTTTGAAAATACTGAAATAGCCTTCCGTCATTCCTCAAATACCGACCTGAAACGTGCCTACTGGCTTTTCAGGATGATCAATATTAATTTTTTAGTGAAGATGGGCCCGCCCATCACCAATTTTGCCATGAAGATCGGCCTTCCGATAAAAGGCGTCATCAAGGCCACTATATTTAAACACTTTTGTGGCGGAGAAACCATCAATGAGTGCGATAATACCATCAAAAACCTTCACAATGGCGGCGTTGGTACCATCCTGGATTATTCGGTTGAGGGCGAGGATGAAGAACAGGTGTTTGACGCTACACGTGATGAAATCATTGAGACGATCAAGCGTGCCGCGGGTGATAAAGCAGTACCGATCACTGTATTTAAAGTAACGGGTGTAGGTAGGTTCGGTTTATTAGAAAAATTGGATGCTAAAACTACTTTAACCCCTGAAGAACAAGCGGAATGGGAGAAAGTGCAAGACCGTGTGCTGGCAATCTGCTCCAAAGCGTATGAAAGCAATGTGCCCGTAATGATAGACGCTGAGGAAACCTGGATACAGGAAACCATCGATCTTTTGGCGCTGAACATGATACGGAAATTCAATAAGGAAAAGAACATCGTTTATAATACCTACCAGTTGTATCGTCACGATAAGCTGGCTTCGTTAAAGGAAGACCATGCCATAGCAATAAAGGAAGGGTTTGTTTTAGGGGCGAAACTGGTGCGTGGCGCTTATATGGAAAAAGAACGTAAACGCGCTGCCGAAATGGGTTACCCGTCGCTGATCCAACCCGATAAACAATCGACAGATAAAGATTATGATGCCGCCTTGTACTTCTGCATGGATAATATTGATAGTGTTGCTTTTGTGGCGGGTACACACAATGAAAACAGTTGCCGTGTTTTGGCCGACCTCCTGAACGAAAAGAAAGTACTGCATAATCACCCTCACGTTTACTTCTCACAATTACTGGGTATGAGCGATAACCTCAGCTTTAACCTGGCTGACGCTGGTTACAACGTAGCCAAATATGTGCCCTATGGCCCTGTGAAATCAGTTCTGCCCTACTTATTTAGAAGGGCACAGGAAAACACAGCCATAGCCGGGCAAATGAGCCGGGAGTTAAGTTTGATATTGAAGGAGAAAAAAAGGAGAGGGATCTAATACCTGATCACATCCGTATCCACCGGCACATACCCCAAAAGTCTGCTCATGGTAAGTATTTGTCCCTTGTGATGAAACTCATGGGTGATGGTGTGCGTAAATAACTGAAGCGGAGTTACGGTGATCACCACATTCCTTCGTGGAGTTTTTTTGGTGATGGATAATTCAAGATCATTGCTGTATCGCTCTAAAAAATCACTGACCACCTGGTTTACTTCTTCAAAAAGCACTTCGATATCCGCCAGGCTTTTGATATTTTCACTTTCATGAAATGGTACCGAACCATCCATGCCGAAATTCTTTAGCCAATGGATATAGGTATTGGCATTGTGCACTAGCAAGTCGATCACGCAATTATCAGCAAAGGTGACAACTTTCCTAAAAAGGTCAACAGGTTCCATGGTATTGCAATAGTCAAACAAAGCCTGCCTTGAACTCCTGATACTCTCATATTGCGATACTAATAATTGCTTCATGCCCTATAAAAATCCTTCCCTTTCAATAAAATCCTGTATGGTATCCGGCGCCTTCATCATAAACGTTTGAATACCCAGCGCTTTGGCAGGTTCCAGGTTTGCAGCTATATCATCGATGAAAAGGGTTTCTTCCGGTTTCAGGCCGTTTTCGCTTAGCACTTTCTCAAATATAGCCGAATCGGGCTTCCTGATGCCAATTAAGTGCGAGTAATAGGTTTTCTCGAACAGGTGGTCGTTGCTTTCAAACCCGAATTCCTTTTGCAGGTAATTCATAATGTACTCATAATGGATTGGGTTGATATTACTGAGCAGGAAGGTGCGGTATTTTTTATTCAGCTCGGCCAAAACTTCGTGTGTGCCTTTATCTACCCCTAAAAGCAGGCTGTTCCAGGCGGCATCTATTTCTTCGTCGGTCAGATCGTCCTTCCCGATTTTTTGTCGCAGGAAATTCCTGAAATCTTCCGGACTTGCCAATCCCCTGTCAAAAGCATCAAATATCGGGTCCTGCACCCCATGACTGAAAAATTTGTCCGGGTCATCTATAGACAGACTTTTCCATCCTTCTTTCAGCTTTTGAAAATCAAGCAGGAAGATCACATTGCCATAATCGAAAATGATGTTTTTGATGTTTTGCATACGCAAATATGTGGAAATCGATCGAAAAATCTCTCTCTCAATAAATAATGTCCTGCTTGTTTTTCTCAACAATAGATTAGCTTTGAGATAAATAAACCAGTACACTCTAAAAGGAATGACCTCGACCTTTGGATGAAACATATTAAATTATTGTTCTCCAACTTTATTTCAGAATCTATTTCTAAATAGCATAAAAAAACCTAAAATGAACTCAATAAGAAAATCTATCGCTTTGCTGATTTTATCAGGCATGGCTGCAATTGTGCCTTTTAAATCATGGTCGCAAACTACGGGCTACCATGTGCTAAGATCATTCAAAATAGGTAGTTCCGGCGGCTGGGATTATATAAACGCGGTTGGGTCACTTAAACGCGTGTATGTATCGCATGGCAACCAGGTGAATATCCTGGATGCAGCTTCGGGCGATTCTGTTGGCTATATTCCGAACACCCAGGGCGTTCATGGTATCGCGCTCGACCTGGCATCCGGCAAAGGATATGTAAGCTGCGGGCGGGCGAACAGTGTGCTGGTATTTGATATTAAAACCAATGATACACTGGCCCGAATAGCTGTGGGAACCAACCCGGACGCTATATTTTTTGATGATTACTCGAAAAAGATATATACCTGTAATGGGCGCAGTAAAGACGCTTCGGTAATAGATGTGGCTACAGGCAAAGTGGTGGCTACCATACCATTGGGTGCAAAACCCGAAACCGCGGTTTCCGACGGTAAGGGGAAGATTTTTGTAAATGCCGAAACCACCAACGAGGTGATAATGATCAATGCGAATACATACAAAGTAGAAGCGCGCTACAAGATCGAGGCAGGAGAGGAGCCATCTGGTTTGGATATCGATAGGAAAACTAACCGCTTGTTTATCGGTTGTGGAGGTAATAAAACAATGGTGGTGATGGATGCCACTAACGGTAAAAACCTAGCTAAATTCCCGATTGGTGATTGCGATGGCCTGGTGTTTGACCCGGAACTGAAATTGGCCTACACCTCAAATGGCGAAGGAACAATTAGCATAATCAGGGAAGTAAATGCAAACAAATTTGTGTTCGTGGAAAACATCCCGACCCAGCGTGGCGCACGCACCATAGGTATTGATTTACTGACCCATCATTTATACTTACCGACTGCCGAATTTGGGCCGGCTCCGGCGGCAACAGCTGCAAATGCTCATCCAAGGCCGCCCATGCTGCCAGGAACTTTCCACGTATTGGAAATTGGCAAATAGTATAAAGATTGTAAGCCAGTGATTTATAAGTACGATCTTAAAAGTTAAATGATTTTTTGATATACGGCAGCAAATTCACATATTTGCAGCCGGAAAAATAATCCATTTCTCCTGCGCCTATAGCTCAGTTGGTTAGAGTAGAAGACTCATAATCTTTTGGTCCCTGGTTCGAGCCCAGGTGGGCGCACACCGTTAAAAACCCGCTTTTTAATATCATTAAGCGGGTTTTTTCGTTTTCCAAAAGTGGGTTAGGAACACCCGCGGCACTGTGACTGTTACATATTTGTTACAGGATTTACATAGTTTTTTGTTGAACTTGACGTATCCATGTAACAAATATGTAACAGGATTTACGTCATAATTTATGTAAATTATGGCAACTACCGTAAGTGCTAAGATTTATGAGCACCACGAAAAATCTGACGGGACTTTCAATGTAAAGTACGTCGTGTACCACAAAGGAGAACGGAAATTCATCGATTCTCCGCATTATGTTTCTAAACGGCAGATCACCAGGGATTTTGAGATCAAGGACAAAATGGTGATCAAATGGCTGGACGAGAAGCTTGATGACTACCGCATTCTGGTCAGTTCCGTCGGATCGAGACTTGATTTCTTTACCTGCGAGCAGCTACGTGATTTTCTGCGTGATCATGATAAAGATATCGATATTATACAATTTGCCAATCAGCATATTGAATTCCTTAAAAGTGAGGAACAAAACAGGGAACCGTATTCGCGAACTTTCAGGAAAATCCGAAATAGCCTGATCGATTATTTCGGGCGCACTGAGATATCTATTAACGAAATTCATTCTAATATGCTGTATGGCTACGAACGTTTCCTTAAAACCAAAAGGACGCAGACACGTATCAATCAGTTGGGAAAGACAGTGACCACCGTTGAGAAAGGCTTATCGAAAGGTGGCTTACATGCGCATATGCGCGATCTTCGGACTTTATTTAACGAAGCTAAAAGGAATTTCAATAATGATGAACTGGGCATTTTCCGAATTAAACATTATCCCTTCACGAAATACAAGGTTGGCTCGCCTTCCGCGACGAGAAAAAGGAACTTTGATATTGACCAGGTTATTGCCATCCGTGACTGCAAGGTTCCGGAAGGGAGCCGGATCGAATTGGCAAAAGACCTGTTTATGCTCTCATTTTACCTGTGCGGAACCAACGCAGTTGATTTTTTTAATGCTACTGAGGCAAACATTGTAAACGGCAGATTTGAATATAAACGATCTAAAACACAAGGCAGACGACAGGACGAAGCCTTCATTAGTATTAAAATTGTTGATGAGGCCCGTGAACTGTTAGAGAAATATATTGGTAAACTAAAAATCCGGTATGGCGCTTATGATTATTTAGACTACGCCCTATACAAGGGCATGAAAGGGTTGAGGAAATTAACAGGGATTCCAGAGTTGACCTTATATTGGGCAAGACATACTTTCGGCACACTTGCCAGAAACGAATGCCGAATGAGTGTGGATGATATAGGGGAGGCCTTAAACCACGTCGACAACGGGCATGCGACAACCGATATTTATATCGCGAAAGTTTGGACAATCGTTGATGATGTGCAGAGCCAGGTTATCTCGTTGTTGAAACACCATGAGCCGGAAGATCGAACGATTAATAAGGAAGAACCCGAAGTTGCGCGTATGTCAATGCGGTTAATTTCTGCTTAAAATTTCACGTAGGTTTTGAAAAATCTCAGCTTAAACCTTTGTATTTTTTCAAACTAAGCACTGGAAATCGAGCCTGCTTCGCCCTTGTGTAATGGATTACGGGCAATATGTGAAGATTCGCGGCATTCCTCCCAAGTCTACTTTGAAGGTACGGATTGTATTATTGTTCATAGAAATGTTTTTTGAAATCTTTATAATGACTGAGAGCAGCGAACAATCTCAGGCATTTGATATTGTACGACGCAAAATCAATCTGAAAAGCTTTGAAGCCGCTCCTGGCGCTCTTGAAGAATAAATGATTGTTATTATGCCGTTCTCCCACGACTATCCCGGCCATAACGGCTTGATCAAGTTATCGTTTTGGCAGTAATAAAGCATTCGACCTGGAAGTTTTGAGGGCTGTGTGCGGAAATTCTGCCGGTTCGTCAGCTGACAGACAATCTCAATCGGCTGTTGGTAATGTAAACCAAAAAGTACTTCCTTTACCTTGCACACTGTCCACACCAATCTGGCCCCCGTGTTCCTTTATTATTTCAGCGGATATGAACAATCCCAGGCCAAGGCCGGAGTACTGCCGGCCTTGTTCGTTGGTGCGATAGTACCGTTCAAACAAATGCGAAACCTTTTCTTTTGCAATACCGGGCCCTTTATCTGTAACTGACACTTTGATATGGCCGGGTTCGCAGTCCACCCGTATGATAATATCTTTCGAAGCCGGCGCGTATTTAACGGCGTTGTTAACAAAATTAATGATTACTCGTTGGATTCGCTCGGAGTCCGCATTCACTTGCACATCCCTGACACCATCTGTAAGAATGTTATAATTTCCGGAGGCTGTGATTTGAAGACAGCACTCATCAATCGCTTTCGAAAGATTAAACTTGGTCTTTTTTAAATGAAGTTGCCCGTTGGCCATTCGACTGGCGTTCAGCAGCTCGTCCACAAGCACCGTCACTTTGCCCATACTTTTACTGGCCTGATCCAAAAAGACGGGCAGCTTTTCGTTTGGTGCATGCTTTATCCGGTCCAGGAGTTGGAGTGAGCCCTTCAAAGCTGTGAGCGGCGTTTTTAACTCATGGCTGGCAATACTGATAAAGTCGTCTTTCTCGCGTTCAGCCAGTTTGTCACGCGTAATGTCGTATAAAGTACCCAATATACGTTCTCTTCCGTCCTGCGTCCTTTCTGCACGCCCCTGGAAGTTGATCCATTTGATTATGCCATCCTTTGTCCGTATGCTGCCCTGGAAGTCGAAGTTCTGGTCTGGCCGGATCTTGTCCAGAAGTCGTTTTAACTTATCCTTATCTTCAGGCATAAACGCAGCAAGAAGACTATGAACATCCCAGGTCTTCTCTCCCTCCGTATAACCAAATAATTGGTCGAAACCCTCGGAATGAGTAATAGAAAAGTCTGCGAGATCGAGCTCCCAAACTGCCATTTTAGAATATTTAAGCGCCATGCCGAGCCGTCGTTCACTTTCCTGTAATTTCTTCCAATCCGTGAAATCATCCAATATCGTAAACGCATAGGAAACACCGTTTTGCTTAAATGCGATAGTAGTTACATGAACCCACGCTATACTTCCATCCTTTTTCTTAATACACGCATCCAGCTTAAAATCAGCAGCCCCGTCATCCCACATAGCGTTCTGGAGCTCGTGCCAGTGATGTTTGTTTTCCTCGCATGCATGCTCCATGATCTTAGTGCCGACCAGTTCCTCACTTGTAAACCCTAACAAATCGGTCAACGCCTTGTTGACTTTGATGATAGTAAGGTCGCTGTCAATGATTTTGCTTGCCGCAGTCGTCAGCTGAAAAATCGCATCGAACCGTTCGTCGCATTCCTTAAATTTTGCTTCGTAGTCCGCTGGCTGTAAATCGTTTTCCATGAGTTCTTATGCTTCATAAACAGCAAAACTATTTTTCTGGTTTTATAAAAATTGAAACTGATGCGGCTTAAGCTACCGACTCGGATGACCACTTAAAAACGGGATGCTTTTATAGAATGCTGATTTGGGTTTGCGCAGGAAGACAATACAGTTTTTTCTTTCGCACGCTTGCCGCTTAAATAGATGTTCAGCTCTGCTACGATATCTTGAGTATTGTTATATCCTATTGCATTCGCCTGCGCCGTGCATTCATTTTAATACGTTGGTCAAAATATCCAGCGTTCGGGAATCCCTATTGCCGCTGTAAAACTTGTCAAGCACCTGCCCAAACACCGGAAATGTTGCCGGAACAGCATCAAACAAAGTCATCGAGGACTGCAATTTAAGGTAATCGGGGCTTCCGAAAATCTCTTTCGGGTCATGCGACGGCAATTGCAGCAAAGCACGGCATATATTGACCAACCTGATGCCGAGCACCGGGTGGCTGAGAAATTCCATTGCCTCGCCAATATCGGTAATGGAATAATACTTCGAAGTTTCTGTTGCACCAAGCCCCTGGATCTGTGGAAAGATGAACCACATCCAGTGACCCGTTTTACGCCCGCTTTTTATTTCCGCGAGAGCCGTTTCATAAGTCGTTTGCTGTGCCTCGATGAAGCGGTTTAAGTTATCCCTGCTCATGATTTACTGGTTTTTGCCGTTTTGTCAAGTAACACTTCCAGGACTGGATTGTTGGCAATGATTTGAGTAATTTTTCATACTGTTCCATCGCATATGATGTCTCATTGTTGCCGGATCATAAAAAAGAATACCTTATATGCTGAATGTGCTCAGAATTTTTTTCGGCCTGCAACACATTCAGAACGCACTTTTTGTTATGGAAAGAAATAATACGACTGATATGAATAATAATAATGATAACCGGGTTACGCGGGTAGTGATCGTCGGAGGGGGTTTCGGAGGACTTGAGGTCGCCAAAACTTTGGCCGGCAAAGAAGTTGACGTTTTAATGCTGGATAAAAATAACTACCATACATTCCAGCCGTTGTTGTATCAGGTCGCAACGGGCAGCCTTCAGGCCGAGTCAATCGCCTTCTCATTGCGTAAGAATTTTGACAGTCAAAAGAATTTGCGGTTCAGGATCGGTGAATTATTAAAGGTAATTCCTGAAAAAAATACCATTGAAACAACCATCGGAAACTTCGAATATGATTATCTGGTAATTGCTACAGGATCGACAACAAATTTTTTCGGGAATAATGATATTGAGTATAATGCCATGTCAATGAAATCGATACCGGAAGCGCTCAACCTCAGATATCTTATCCTGCAAAATCTCGAGACTGCAATTCTGCAAAGCAATGAGTACGAGCGTGAACCCTATATGAATTTCGTATTAGTCGGTGCAGGTCCGACAGGGGTGGAACTTGCGGGCGCATTAGCCGAATTGAGAAATCATGTGCTTTGCAAAGACTACCCGGAACTGGACCGCAATGAGATGAAAGTTTACCTGGTTGATTTTCTGCCAAAGGTTTTGGGCGCATTTTCCGATAAGGCGTCAGATGCAGCCCGGCAATTCCTTGAGAAAATGGGCGTTGAAGTCCTGCTTGGTATAAAAGTGCAGGGATATGACGGCAAGGTCATTACCTTTGAAGACGGTAAAACGATAAGAACAAAAACCGTTATATGGTCTGCAGGCGTGATGGGCGCGGTACCTGAAGGATTTTCTGAAAGCATTGTTGTAAGGGGAAACCGGATTAAGGTTGATTCTGCTTGCCGCCTTGAGCAATTTCCCAATATTTTCGCAATAGGTGACGTTGCTGCGATGCTCAGCGACGAAACGCCCAAAGGACATCCCGGCGTGGCACAGGTCGCAATACAAATGGGCAGAAATGCCGGCAAAAATATTATGCGCCTTGTCCGGAAGGAACCAACGGTACCATTTAAATATCATGACAAAGGATCGTTAGCTACCATAGGACGTAACAAGGCGGTTGCCGACCTCGGAAAGGTCAGGTTTCAGGGATTTTTTGCCTGGCTGGTATGGATGTTCGTTCATTTGATCTCTCTCCTTGGATTCAGAAATAAAGTTGTAGTGTTTATTAATTGGGTAGGCAGTTACCTGACTAATAACGGCGGCGCCAGGCTTATTATCAGGCGGTATAGCAAAGAAGTAATGCAGCAGCAGGTGAGCAGCATTTCAGATACAGCTTAACGAAATTCGGCTTATTAAACGGATATAAAAAAGTAAAGGGAATTATTAATTCCCTTTACTTGCTCCAGGTGCGCCTTCCGGGTTCTTCTCCTGATGCGGTTCTGATATTTTTTCTTTCGGTCACCGATATCACTCTATATCGTGTTACGTTATGTTTCCGCACCTTTTCCAGGTTGCTTTCGTCCGGTGTCACCCAATAGATGTTGCTGCTGAACCTCACCTGGTGGGTTCCATCCGGAAGCTTCCGTCGAGTGACCGAAACACAGAATTGCAATGCCGAATTATTTTTCCTGATTTCCTGACGAACAATCCGGCAACCTCGCGTTGCCCATGTAAGTTCTCAGCCATTGACGACTTCTCCGCCATTAACATGAATGACCTGCCCGGTAATAAATGAGGCATCATCAGAGGCAAGGAATACATAGGCAGGCCCTACTTCAGAGGGTTGTCCGGCCCGCTTCATGGCGGTTTCCGATCCGAACTTCTTTATTTTTTCTTCATCGAACGTTGCGACAATTAATGGCGTCCAGACCGGACCCGGTGCTACCGCGTTTACCCTTATTTTCTTATCAACGATATTCGTCGCCAGTGAACGCGTAAAAGAAGTGATCGCCCCTTTTGTCGAAGAATAATCGACCAGGCTCGGCGAGGAACGATAAGCGGTTACCGAAGTGGTGTTTATGATACAATCGCCCGGATGCATATATTCCAGTGCCTCATTGGCAAAATGGAAGTAGGCAAAAATGTTGGTTTGAAAGGTATCGGCCAGCTGCTTTTCATCGATTTTCTTCGGGTCCTTCTGCGGAACTTGCATGCCGGCATTATTCACAAGGACGTTCAATTTTCCAAGCCTCCTGACCGTTTGCCGGACAGCTTTTTTGCAGAATGCGCTTCTTTTGATGTCGCCTTTCAAAAGCAGGCATTTCCGCCCCTCAGCTGCTACCAGCCTTTTTGTCTCTTCAGCGTCCTGATCCTCGTCCAGGTAAACAATCGCGATGTCTGCGCCCTCACGTGCAAAATACACACTCACCGCGCGTCCAATACCGCTGTCGCCGCCGGTAATCAAAGCAACTTTATCTTTAAGTTTGCCGGAGCCTGTGTAACCCGGTTTAATGTATTCGGGCCTCGGGTCCATTTCTGCCTCTATCCCGGGCTGCCGGTTTTGTTTGTTTGGAGTCTGTTTTTTCATTCCTTTTCGTAGATTTTGTTTTTAGAAATAGCTCTTAATCCCGCATCGCGGTTTCCTTTTCTGCCAGAAGGTTTCCATAATTCTGAAGGTCCATCGTAGCAGGGCCGGTTATTACTTTGCCATCAATGTCGTAACGTGCCCCGTGGCAGGGACAATCCCAGCTTTTTTCCCCGCCGTTCCAGTTGACTATACAGGCCGCATGCGTGCAGACCGGGTTCAGCGCATGAACTTCGCCTGACTCATCCCGGTATGCAGCGATCATTTTGCCATCGATCTCGATGACCTTTCCAGTACCCGGTTTGATCCGTTTGATGGAATCCGTGCTATGAATTGCCAGGCGGTCGGCCACAAAATGATAAGCCACGTCGGCATTCTCCTTGACGAATTCGGAAAAGCCATCGACAGGTTTGATCCTGGATGGGCTGAATATTTTGATGTATTCACTTTCCCTGCCGCTAACCAGGTCGGCCAATATCTTTCCCGAAATCGTGCCGAGCATCATCCCGTTTCCATTGAAACCCGTTGCGCAGTAAATCCCATCTGAGGCCAGCGGCATCTGACCGATATAGGGCAGCCCGTCAACCGGCACATAATACTGCGATGACCATTTATATTTTATGGAAGAAATGTTATAGTATTTGCGTATATATTTCTCCAGCTCGCCGAACGCCTTTTCGGGATCTTCGTGCCCGGTCTTATGATCAAGCCCCCCAACGATAAGCAGTTGCTGCTGGTCTATGGTGTGTGACCGGATATAGTGATAGGGTTCCTGCATATCATAGACCAGTGCATCAGGGTATTTTCCGCTTTTCAGCCGGACTGCCATCACATAGCTGCGGTACGGCGCGCAACGAAAGTTAAACACGTTTATGTTTGGCGGCAAATGGGTGCAATACAGGATATTTTTAGCCTTAAGTGTTGCTTCGCCTGTTTTGGCCAGATGGATGCCATCTTGGGTAGTGATCTCTGTAACTTTGCAGTGCCCGAAAATTTGCCCGCCGGCGCGGATATATTCGTTTTGCAATGCCTGAAGGTACTTTAACGGATGAAATTGCGCCTGCCCCGGGAATTCCAGCGCTTTTTCGTAGGGAACGGGGGCAGGGGCGGCGGTAGTGTATTGTACCGGTACGCCAACCAGTTCTGCGCCGTCGAAAATATCCTTTAACTGTTTTACCTGGTCGGAGTTTTCTGCATAAAGAAAGCCGGGCTTTTCCTCGAACTCGCAGTCGATCTTGTAGCTGCTCACATTCTCTTTGATGATTCGCAGTCCTTCGTTGATCGCGCGGGCGAATAAACGGGCGCCATCTTCACCAAAAGCGCTTGCGGCTTCTTTGTAGGTGGTGTCGGCGAACGTATTGATATGTGCGCTCGTGCCGCCCGTGGTGCCAAAACCGACCATGTGCTTTTCGGCTATAACTGTCTTTTTACCTGCTTTTTGCAACAGGAGCGCGGCGGTCAGACCAGTGATCCCGGCACCAACTATCAGGCAATCGGATACTTCATTATCGCTTATAGCTTTAACGGGTGGTATTGAACCGCGTATCTCCTGCCAGGGGCTTTCACAATTACCGTCTCGTGTGATTGTTTGCTCGTTTCTCATAGGTAGATTTATTAATATAATTCCTGTTTGTCTGTATAGTAGGTTTTCCTGGAACCGACCGGCTTTTGAAGTATAATCTCCCCCGTTGGTGTTTTTTCCTTTTTTGGCTGGTGAACGTTAAGGAAATCCCTTACCTCCCCGGTTATGCTGTCCGGGCGTTCTTTTTTTATGTGCGCTTCTGCTTCATTTAGCACCGTACGGATGGATCTGGCCAGCGTTTTGATTTTGGCGGCAGGTATTTTGTTAGCGGCAGAAAACGGGGATATCCGGGCGTCATATAAAATCTCGTCAGCGTAGGCATTGCCGATTCCCCGGATTATCTTTTGATCCGTCAGCACAGTTTTAATTGCTTTGCGGGTAGCGGTAAGTTTTTTTTCCAGGTAATCTTCATCCATGTCCAGTGCGTCAGGTATATTACTTTTTTCCGGATCGAGCGTTGCAACCGCAGCGCGCTGAAAATCGCTCATGGCCAGATGCCGGCCGTCATCAAATTGCAGGTCGATAATAATGTATTTCGGCTCGGCATTGCCCTCAAATATCGTTAATTCTCCGTGCAGCATCAGGTGCAGTCCGAGGGAATGTCCGTTTGCAAACAGCAGGTGTAATTCCTTGCCTGAACGTTTTACAGCGGTTAACTGCTGTCCTTCTAATGCAGCCTGTAGTTCTTTCACGGCGACTTTCAATTTTTTAGGTTGCGGAACACGGGCCTTTTCTAAAGTCCTTCCTTTCAGGGCTTTAGTGAGGTTGTGGCTGAACACTTGCAGGTCGGGCAGTTCTGGCATTTTTGTGCAATAATTAATCAAAATGGTTGTCTGAACATGCCTGCCGCGATTTTCGTTGGCACAGCAATGTTCATGTTGAAACAGTCTGGCGGGTCATAGGTTTTAGCAAATTTTATTATGATGAGCAACTGCGTTCCACTTTTTTTAGAGGCTGGTCTTCGCTTAAACAAAATTCGTACACAGCAGTTATGTACAGGATAAATTAGCTTTTACCGACATGAATATTGACAAAATAATTGACCACGCTTATAGCTGGCTGATCAATTACGGCCCCCGTTTTATTATCGGCCTTGTGGTATTGTTTACCGGGCTTTGGCTCATCCGGGTGTTCGCAAGATGGTCGACGAACCGTATGCAGCGTAAAAAGGTCGATCCCACCGTTAAACCTTTTCTGCTGAGTTTGCTGACCATTGCGCTGCGCGTCATTCTCGTGATCGGGGTAATGGAAATCATGGGCATTCACCTGACACTCCTAACGGCACTTATTGGCGCATTCGGTGTAGCCGCCGGCCTGGCCTTATCCGGCACGTTGCAGAATTTCGCCAGCGGAATACTCATTTTATTGCTGAAACCCTTCGTTGTAGGTGATAATATATTGACACAGGGCATCGAGGGGACTGTCCGGTCCATTCAGATTTTCTATACCCTGGTCAGGACCTTTGATAACCGCGACGTGATCTTTCCGAACAGTTTGCTCTCCAACAACATGATCATCAACATCAGCCGGGAAGGGAGCAGGAGACTGGATATCCTGTATAAGTTCAGCAATAGGGTTGATATTAAGCAGGTCAAAAAAGTGATTGATAAAACTATCGATAAATCGGAATACTGCCTGAAGACACCGGAGCGGCGCATCGGGGTATCCTTGCTTGAAAAGGACGGGTATACCCTGGCGATCAATGTCTGGGTCAATGCGCACGGATTTGAAGACAGCAAACAGATCGTTCAGGAGAATATCCTCCAGGATATTAAGGATGCCGGGATAAAGATCGACGGTGTTTGATTTATGGCAGAGACCGGTATAAAACCGATAGCTTTCTATTGGCTTAACTCTTGCCGCGAAAAAGTGAAATGATCCAGATGATTATGGCAATGATCACGATCACCGCGATTATGCCGACGGCAGCCCCTGCCTTAAAAATACCTCCGATAACGGAGCAACTGCTTACGAACAGGACAAATAACGTTGCGAAAAAAAGGTATAGTTTTCTCATGTTCTTTTAGTTTATTTTTTTTCTTTGATTTTTTATTTACTCATAACAGCCTATCGTTAAAAAGGTTCATGAATTCCTTCACTTGATCATTAGTGTTTGTTGGCGATTTGATAAGTAGTTTCTCTTTTGATTTTTTGTTTGGTTACGGGCAAAATGCTTTAATACTTCCCTATATCTGAAACTGATCGATGGGGCGCCTCCCGAATGGGCCGGGCTTTCCACTGTTTCTTCTGCCGAAGGACGCCATTCCAGTCCCTGGCGCAAAACAATAAAATTTATACCATTGATTTTTTAGGCGAAACGGGTAAAAAGCGCAGCTAAGTACGATCCCGCATTTTGTTTTGGATATGCCAAAAGACTACGGCATAATGTAAAAGCCCGTTCCGCGCTTTTCCACCCTGCGGGACTTATTCCGTTTCCTTCCGGCTGTCTGGCGGGCTCTATTTTTTGCTTTCTTTTTTCCCTTTTTCTTTTAAAAAATACACAGGGAAGCCGGGCGAAGAAAGGAAAATAATTAACTCATTTATTCATTTTTTAAAATTAACGATTATGTTATTCACAGGACGAGTGACCGCAGAAGCAGAGGTCAGAGAAGTAAAGAACGGTAAGAAGGTAACTAATTTCACCGTGGCATTAAACAAAAGGTGGAAAGACAAAGAAGGGGAAACACATGAAAAGACAGCCTTTGTCGATTGTGCTTATTGGGTCAATTCAGGTGTTGCTGATTACCTGACCAAAGGTACTATTGTAGAAATCTCCGGGTGGATGGAAGCCCGTGCCTGGGTTTCAGGGAACCGGGACGCAAAGGCGAACTTGACCTGCACCGTTGAAACCATCAAGTTATTCGGTAACCCCGGTGGCAAAGCCGATACAAAGGAAAGAATAACATCAGCGAAAAAAGCGGACGCACCAAAAACTGACAGTGTGCCTGCCGGGGTGGAAGAAGATGACCTGCCATTTTAATGTTTAGCTAAATGGAAAAGAAACTCAAATTCTCCATTCAAACCTTGCTGTCCGAAAAGGATGGCAAGGTTTCAGCCCCCATGTCGCCCATGCTGTTTGCAGAGGAAATGTCAAAGAAAACCGGGCTTAAATTCAATCGTCTCGCGCGGGTTTGGTTTGAGGATGAAGCTATCAACCAAATAAAGGAAGACGTTTTATACACGGGTCACGATACCCTGATTGTTGCGCATGAGATTTTAAACGATTTGATGCTCTCCCTATGGGTTGACATCGGAATCGGCGGTGTTCCAATCGCTATGGCTTTCAGGTCTGACCGGGAAATACTGATGACAAAGGTTTATTATCAAGAACCCTATGAAAGAAAGCTGACGGAACAGGAAGTACAGCTAATATTCGACTTTGTCTTTTCTAATCCTGATTCGCTTGACATTATCCAACGTTAACAAAAATCTCAATTTTTAATTATGACACGCTCAAATTTATATATCACGCTTAGTGACGGCAGTTCTTTAATCTGTGTTGCCGACAGCAGCAGCGCACCCGAACAGGGCTACTTTGTCGAATCTGTACTTATGCCATTATTGCAACTGAAAGATAAGGACAGGGAAATTGCTTTGCTTACCGGGCATTGCACCCTGAACGAGCTGCGGGTTAATGCTTCTTACCGTTACGAAATCAATCTACAGAAATCTGAATTTTCCTTTTACGAGGAAGTGTACAATTTCCAGTTTGACAACTTCAAAAAAGGAAGAAACCTCACCGCACGGGTAATAGCATACCTCGACAAAATCCAAAACGCGCCCGTCGAAAAACTAACAAGAAACCGTGACTAACCTTTAAATCTATTAACATGAAAACGAATTTTTTTAATCAGATAGCAGTAATTAACCAACCCGGCATTTGGAAAATGACGGTTCAGAACGACGATAAAGGGAACTTCACAGTGTCCCTCTTATTTAACACGCTCAACTGCGGGGATTCCGCAGTAAACGCAATCACGCCTATGGTCTTGAAAGGAACGGCCACCGAGTTGGGCGAAGGCTTTTTTGACACGATCACCCAACCTGTAATAAAGACTGCAGGGTTGATGAACAATATGGAAGAATACCTTAAAACGGTTGAAAAGGCGAGGCTTGCCTCTAAACAGGAACAGGATAAGAAAAATAAGGAGAAAGCCGACAAGGAGAAAGCGGATAAGTCAAAAGGCGACAAGTCCGGTAATCCTAAACAACCTACTCAACCTGATGAGGAAAAGGAGAACAAACGCAAAGCCTATATCGATGCCATTCGTGAAGTGGTTGACCTTGACAGCAAGACCCTGTACGACGAAGCATTGGCAATACTGCCTTTGGTAACCGATTATCCCGAGAAGGAAGCAGAATTGACCAAACGCAAACAGGACTTGGAAAAGAAAGCTGAACAGAAAAAGAACCTTTTATTCTAAACTAAACTTCATTCAAATGTTAGCAACGACCAATTTAAGCCGGGTATTCTTTCATAAAGAAAACGGCACCGAGATACGCCTGACCGACCCCGGAGATTTTTTCAGCCCCGAAGCGGTCATGGTATTTTATTCCGCCACTTATCCCATCCTGACCAATGCCAAAATCGTCGGCCCCGAAATCAAAAATGATGAGATACAGTACCGCTTTGAAAGTACGATGGGAGTGAAAGGGTAGCAAATATGGAAGTCAGGATTATTAAACGCAGGGTAACAATTAACAAGGAAAACGACCAATGGAGACTATATCAGCAATTAGGGACATTCACCAAAAACATCGACCGTCTGCCGGACGCCGGACAGGTATTCAGCAACAGGCAAAGAAGCGCTCCGCAGGGCTTGTTGCCCATGCTTTTCTGAACCATCGCTTTATGCCTTTTTGGGGAGTTGCCGGACGCAATTACAAAGCATTGGAAAAGGAGTTTTTCGCTTCATTTAACCACTTGCTTACCTTATACAACATGCCCGCTCCGTTTTTGGACGGGCTTCTTTTCCCCCAAAATGTTGCCGAAGCTTACGAACACCTTTGCAGTCAGTTCAAAAAACTGGACGAGGATATAGAATGTATCATCATGCAGGATGAACAGCACAAGGCAACTTTGACCACCATCAAAAAGTATGATACCGGGCAAACCCTGTATTACATTCCGGTAAACCCGCTTTGGCAGATTATTCAGTGCGCGGAACAGCAGCCTTTAGCAGAATTGCTGCTATCCGTGTTTGCTTACCTGTACCAGGTTGCCCAAATTCCTTTTTTCCGGAACATCGACAGCTACCTCATGAGCCAGTACGACTACATCGACGACTGGATCAACGAGGAAGAAGTGGACGTGGAGCAGGATTACAAAGACAGGCAAAACCGGGATCTGGCTTTGCTTGCCGAAGCTGGGGACAGGATATTGGCAATCATCCGTCAACCCTCCGAACTGGAATTACTGGAAAGCCGGATTGAAGCCTACCGCAAATGGGAGCACTGGGATTTGGAAACGGAAAGCCTCGCTTGCGAAATTCTGAAGCTATACCGGGAATACCCGGAACGAGGCATTTTCGATAATATCCATCCTGAACTGTGCGGAAATGATGAGGACAACCGGGTCAGGGCTGACCAGTATATCAGCTTCTTTTGGAGCGGACGCGATTCCCTCTACGACATGCTTTTCGAAATGGTAAACAATGAATTACAGGAATACGGCATTTCCGAAGAACCCGCCGTTGTGCAGGTCTTTGACAGGCCACAGTCCCAACCCCTCAACGACCTCAACTACGAAAAACAGCTCTTTGAATTATTAGACCAGTTATGTGACATCTTAAACCCTTATGACTATGCTCAACATCAGTAACCAGTTCAGCGACTTATATGAACCTCATAAAGCCCTGCTTATTTATCATTGTAAACCCAACGGTGAAACCGTTGACAATTCCCCCGTGTACGTGGAATGTTATGATATCGGCAAACAGGGTAAGCCGATTAACGCCCACCCGCTTTCCCAAAAGGAAACCATCGCTTTGGCGGAATTGCTCCAAAGCAGTAAGGAACTGCAAAACGGGTTTTTGCGCTCAAAGGGATTGCTGCCCAATAATGTCCTTTACGTAAACCCCGACAATGCCGGATATGCGGTTTGGTTTACGCCATCACAGCAAAGGGACTTGTTCTTCGTTCAGAATTTGGGCATCAAGTCCGGCAAAGCGTATGTTCCGGCAATGGTCTGGAAAGCAAGCCGGGACAATCTCACCGTCTTTGCCGTTAAGGGGAAGGCAAAGCCAGTGGCTAAAACACAACTATGCCATGCACCTTATTTTAACATTCATGGCGGTGGGGGTGTCTGTATGGGCAATGTTCATATTCAGATTGACCGGAATACCTGCCTTGAAAACCTTATGCTCCAATGGGAACGGTATTTCTTCGGAAGCTATTTCAGCCACACCATTGCCGGGGGAAGCAAGCTTAAACTCAATATCGTTCAGCTTTGGCAAAAGCAAACCGAAACCGGGTGCAAATTTCCGGACGAAGTTTTGGAAAACAATGGTTTAACCTTATCACAAATTATCAGATGACCACCATGAGCCATCATCTTAATTACAAATCCGCTCATGGTAGCTTCATTACCAATAAAAAACAATTAGCTCAATGAAAACAAGAAAATTAATTGCAAAACACCCTAAGCAAGCCGTCCATATCGTTGAAAAGGAGTGGCTGAATCCTTATAATCCCATCATCGTGAACTTAATAGGGGCAGGGGGAACGGGAAGCCAGGTGCTGACCGCCCTCGCCCGGATGAACCATGCCCTGATTGAACTCCGCCATCCGGGCATTGTGGTACGCCTTTTTGATAATGATAAGGTTGACCATGCCAACCTCGGCAGGCAGCTGTTCGCTACGGCAGAGCTGAAACAGTTCAAGGCCGTAGCATTGATTAACCGGGTGAACCTGTTTTTCGGTACGAACTGGAAAGCGGTTACGGAACGCTTTGACAAAGCCTTACTGCACGAAAACGCCGATTTGGCGAGAGCGGGATTAACTATTTCTTGCGTCGACACCGTAATCGCCCGGATGGAGATTGCCGAAGTACTGAAGGCTATTCACCGAAACAACGGCAGTATGCGGAACAACCCTGTTTATTACATGGACTTCGGTAACAGCCGTTTCACCGGGCAGGTAATCTTATCGACCGTAGGAAAAATCAAGCAACCACCGATGAAGAAATTCAAAACGGTTGAAGCCCTGCCGATGGTTACTGACGAGTTCCGGGAGTTACTGGAAACAGCCGAACTGACTGACAATACGCCAAGCTGCTCCCTTGCCGAAGCGCTCACCAAGCAGGACTTATTTATCAATTCCGCTTTAGCCAGTCTGGGTGCTTCCCTGCTTTGGCAATTGTTCCGCGAAGGAATGCTCACCAGCCGGGTATTTTTCCTCAACTTACAGGACTTTCGCACCCAGCCGATTAAAGTTGCTTAAATCTTATCTCATGAAAATCACAGACCTGGACGGAAATAAAATCGAAATTACTGATCTGCCTTTGGCCATCATGCAGGCAGATGATTACCGCCACTATACCATTACTGATCCTGCCGGGCAAGGGTTCGGGGCAAGGCAAAGGGCGTATTGGGACGACGTTTATCAGAAATTGCTGCTGCTGGAAAAGGAGGAGTAGGAGGGTAGGAGTGGTCTCATTGGCGGGCATTTTGGGGATGCCCGGCGCCCCGGCGGAGCCGGGGCCGGTTTGCCGCTTGTTTGTGATTAATGGTTGAGGAAAACAAGCAGCACTGAATTGTTTTTATCGTCTACGCGTTACAGACGGCAGAAAAAAACAAAGCCGCAGTTTTTGGCTGCGGCTTGTCGAAATGTTAATAGGTTCTTTAAACCTGGCTGCGGTTTTCGTCGCTTTCACGATCCTGATCTTCGTCTTCGCCCTGTCCTTCACGGTTAGCATCCTGGTCGCTGTATTCTTCGTTATTGGATGCCTGTTCCTGCCGGTTGCCTTCATTTTGGTTTTGTCCGCCCTGGCCTGAACTGCCCTGGCGTCCCTGTTCACCGCCCTGCTGCTGCCCGGAATTGGAAGCCTGTTCCTGCTGGGAGCCCCTGTTTTGCTGTCCCTGCCCGCCCTGGTTCTGATCATTAGCCCAAGGCTGGTCCTGTTGAGGCCCGCGGTTTTAGTTTTGATTTTCGCCTGAGTTGGAAGCCTGTTCCTGTTGGTTCCCGCCCTGTTGGGAGGTTTGGTTTTCTGATCCGCTGCGCTGGCTGTTCTGGCCTTCGCTGCCGGAATTGTTTTCGTTGTTCTCTAACATGGTAAATGTTATTTAAGTTTATAATTGGTTACTTGTCAGCAGGCTTTCACCTGCCGTTATGGATTAAACAACTGCCCTGCCGGCTTTGTTTCGGGCTTTTTAAAATTGGTGAGCGCTTTTTTGCCCTTATGAAAACTTCCGGCGCCGTGCTATCGGGAGGTCGGATCGGCGCCGCGTATTTTATATTTCAGACACCCTGTTCAGAAAAATAATCAGCCATCGACCGCGGCTAAAGGAGGATCAGGTATGGCATGATATTTATCCCTTGTAGGGAAAATCATAAATTATGGAAACGACATCAAAAGCAATAGAAACACTGAACGACCTGATCGAGATCAATAATGACCGCGTTCAGGGTTTCGAGAAAGCAAGCAAAGACCTCAAAGAAGGCGGCTTTGAATTAACCGGAATATTTGACCAGTTTGCTGACGAAAGCCGCCGCTATGCCATGGAACTGGCTAACGCGGTTAACCAGCACGGCGGTGAGCCCGAAACCGGCAGCAGCACAAGCGGCGCCATTCATCGTGCCTGGATCGATATGAAATCGACCTTCGGTGGAAGCGACCGCAAAAGTATACTGGAAGAATGCGAACGCGGCGAAGATGCCATCAAGAAAGCTTATCAGTCTGCACTGGAACCTGAGAACGAGCTGAGCGCCGATGAACTGGAACTGGTACGCAGCCAGCAGCAGGGAATCAACGCCGCTCACGACCAGATCAAAGCACTGCGCGACAGTCAATAGCGTTTTTTGAAAAACGAAATGCCGCGCAAAACAAATGTGCGGCATTTTTTATTCTATTGAAAAATTTAACAGGCTATGGAAACAGAAGCAATTCCCGCCCAGAAAAAGGGCGCAAGTTTTGATGTGCGTGAAAGCACTTTTCTCAGCGACAGGGAAGAAGCGGTCGCCTGGTATGAGGCCACAAAAAGCAGGTTGCTGCAGGTCTCCCAATGGGGTGAATTTGCAGGTGAAGCGCCGGACACTTTTGTACTGACCGACAAGACAGGTGCGAAACTGGACAGGGATGCCAGGGAAGGCGACCTGATCAAAATTCATTTGCCCGGACCCCGGAACCTGATTGGCGAAGGCGAGGACTGGGTGGTCATCGAAAAAATATACGAGGAACGGAACCGTCGGCTGGACGAAGTGTTCACCGCCATGACCGTCAGGCCGGACCGCAACCCCTCCGCAAAAAATAAAGCCATCGCGCACTTCTTTGGAAAATATACCACCAATACCTTCCTGGTTTGCCGTCACCGCATCGAGATCGTTTGCAGCATCCATGGCAGGAACGAGCAGATCAATACGGATACGGATTGGCTGGACCTGGTGCGTAACCTGATGGTCGCATTGCCTGCTAAAGCGGGACTTTCGAACCCGCACTGGAAGAAACTGGCCAAAGGGCTCGTGAAGGGGAAATAATGTAATTTAACAATGCTCAAGTAATGCAGCCGGCGCTGCGCCGGCTGCCCCTGAAATTTAGTTGAGCTCCGTATAAGTGCTCCACTGAGCAACACCTTTCGGATCGGCAGCTTTTACTTCACCGCTTTTCAGATCGCTCATTTCCTTGTCCAGTTTTTCAGTCGCCTTCAGTTCTTTGTCCATCCCCTTTTCCCGGACGTCCAGCCCCTGCGTTTCACGGACATAAGTCAGCGGGTCTTCAATGTACTCCCACTGTTTGCCCATGCCCGGAATCTCGCCTTCATTCCACGGGCCTCTGACACTCGTTCCGTTGGAAAGATTAAAGGCCTGCTGGGTATACCTCGGGTCTGCCGCCAGTACGCCCGGAGGAAAATTGTTCTCTATCGAATTTAGGGCCGCCTCGAACATTTTGTAATGGGTCACTTCCCTTGTCATCAGGAAGGAGAGCGTCTCATGGATGTAAGGATCGTCCGTAAATTTCATCAGGTGCTCGTAAACCAGCTTGGCCCTGGACTCTGACGCAAGGTTACTGCGCAAGTCGACCGTCAGGTCCCCGTTTGAGTGGATATAGGAAGCGCACCACGGAATGCCCTGGCTGTTCCTCGGCGTAACGCCGCCGCCGGTAATGATGCCGAACTGCGGATTGGCAGTCAGCGCCTGGTGGATGATGCTTTCCTTAGCGGCTTTGCCGTTCATGACCTGCATGATCTCCGACTGGTCGGCAGCATTTTTTAACTCTCCGTTAACGCCTTTAAGCAGCATTTGAATGGTTGCGCCCACGATCTCCAGGTGGCTGAATTCTTCAGTGGCGATATCCATCAGCATATCGTATTTGTCGGGATGCGGCATCTTGGCGCCGAACGCCTGTGTGAAATACTGCATTGCCGCGGCAAGTTCGCCGTTTTCTCCCCCGAACTGCTCCAGCAGCAGGTTGGCAAAACGAGGGTCCGGCCTGGAAACCCTTGCATTAAATTGTAGGTCTTTTACATGGTGAAACATAATTGGCAGATTTTAATGGTTATTGAATAAATTTTCTTAGAACGAAACCTGCTTTAACAACTTTCCTGGTGGCAGCTTGTTTTGGATTTTTAAAGATATTTCATAGACGCCATGATCTCCGCTATGGAAAAGTCCGCGCCGCAGACAAATTCGTCGGCCGCGCCGTAATAGATCCGCAGCTGATCGCCGTTAACGATGTGACCGTTGGTAAATACGACATAGCCGAAAAATCCGCTCAGCTCGTAATTCTCGGTGGGCACCATGATCGGGCCTGGTGTGCGCGCAATCACTTTGGACGGGTCGTCCGGGCTCAGCAGGAAAGCGCCAAGGCAATACCGGTGCTGCCCGTCCGCGCCATGATAGATGGCGAGCCAGCCGTCTTTTGTTTTTATTGGTGCAGCTCCGGCACCCACGCGGGCACTGTCCCAAAGTCCGGGCCGGGTTTTGATCAGGCAGCGGTGGTTGCCCCAATGCAGGCCGTCCGGGGATTCCGCCAGCCAGATATAGTTGCCTCCGATCTCGACGCTGCTCGGCCGGTGGAAAGCATAGTACTTACCGCCGATTTGTTCTTCAAACAGTGCGCAGTCCTTGTTATGCGGCGGGAGGATCATTCCGGCATTTGTAAAGTGCTGCCAGTCCCTGGTCATGCGCATACCCACGCCGACACCGCTGTCGGAAACCGCGGTATAGGTTAAATAATAGTCATCGCCAATTTGGGAAACCCGGCAGTCCTCAATGCCGAAGCGTTCCAGCTCCCCCTGTCCGAAAAGGCCGGGGTATTCGGCATCCTCACTGAAATGGATGCCATCGGAACTGCTCAAAAGGCGCAGGTGGGAAATGGTGGTCAGGTAGTCGAGGCCCTTGTAAGAAATCACCCGGGCATCCGTGGCGACCAGGTCGGGGTCGTTCAGCGGGACCTCGATGATCTCCGTGTTGCCGGTGGCGTTAAGCGCGGGGAAATACAGCACGCCTTCCTTTTGGGCGATGCTTTCTGCAACCCTTACGAGCAGCCAGGTTTTTTCATTAAACCGGAAGACGCCGGGATTGAGCAGGCTGATCACCTGCAATCCGGCAGTCGGGCTGATGTCTTTGGGAAGGAGCAAGGGATTTTCAGGGAATCTTTTGGCAAGGTCTTTCATGCCGGGTCAACAAACCGGCAGTGGGATCGGTTTTTAGAAAACGGGGTTTAAGTTGATTTTTCGCGGTTTCCGGTTATGCCTGGTAATTTTCCGGGCAAAATTTCTGCAATTATATCCCGGTTGAAATTAAAATGGTCAAACTTCCAAGAGTCTGTTTGAGTCGCTCAGGATCAGTACCTTACGATTGTACTTTATTAAAATCATAATTTTAGGCCCTGTTTTTTACAAATCAGAAAACCGAAAACTGACTTTTACTGTTATAAATCAATAAACCGAATTTAAACCTTAAAATTTTAGAACAATGGACGACATTATTGTAATCAATGACGACTCCCGGGAATCGTTACATGCAGCGGAGTATGCTTTCAATCTCGCCTGCACTTACAATAAAAACATTGTGCTGGCTAACGTCATCTCGTCAAAACCGGCAATATTGAATGCTGTGTCCCGGCCGAAAACTGTTCCCGCCGGCTTCGAGTTTGCCGATGACGATAGCCGCGATAACCTGGCTGGCCACCTGGACTGCCTTCAACCGGCTACCGGTCACCGCCCGACCGTCAGAACGTTTGACGCTTCGAAATTCAGTGAGCGTGAATTGATCGCTTATATCAACGCTCAAAAAACATGGATGATCATACAGGGGGCGGCGTCTGATGCCGATATCGGGTGCGTCAGCATGCGCATGAATATGCAAACCATCCTGAACCGCATCCTTTGCCCGGTTTTGCTGGTGCCGGAAACAGCTCCGCCGGCGCCGCTGGAACGATTGGTTTATCTCGCCGACCTGCGCTATGCGCAGGTACCGGTGCTGAATTTCCTGGCGAAAGTCCGGGCAGGGGATGAAAGTGTGATCCTTGCACACGTCTGTGCGAAAGGACTGCCGGAGCTCGACAAAGCTTACGCCGGCGACCTTTTCAGCAATGGCCTTTCCCGGAATGCCGTTTGCCCGAACCTTTATTTTACCGCACTGCGTGAAAAGGACTTCCCGGATGTTCTCGACGCGGTGCTCCATGGTATGCAGGGCGACCTGATCGTTTGCAGCAACCACAGCTGGCATTTTGAGCAGCTGTTTGGAAGCAAGCTCAGCGCGCAGATCCCCGCGTACGTCCCGGTGCCGGTCCTGGTCTTTCCTTATTAAGTTAAGCTGGCTCAGTACTGTCAAAAGTGTCCGGGTCGGGGATATCGTCAAAAACCCCGGCCCAGGTGCTGACCATGCGCACCAGGTCATCGATGTTGAACGGCTTGGCTAGGTAAGCATCGGCTCCGGACTCACGGGCGAGTGCGGGCAGGTCCGGGTCGCCGGAAACCAGCAGGACGGGGATATCTTTTGTGAGCTCGTTCGCCTTGATCTCGCGGCACAGGCTCGATCCCAAGCCGTCTGTCAATTGATTGTCCACGAGCACCAGGTCGGGGCGGTTAATGATGATCCGCTTGACCGAGTTTTTATCGGGAAAGGGTATAACTTCAAAGCCTTCATTTCGAAGAACTTCCTGCAACAAATTAAGAAGGTCCTGGTCGTCTTCGATTAGGATGATCTTTTTCATGTTTCAATTTTACCTGTTATAATATTTAGCCAGCTTTGCCAACGACATTGCCGGCGCCGCTTTCTGCTGCTCCTCTTTCATGCGCCATAGCCAGTTATCTTTACGGACTGAAGGCGTATTCATTCTGTGCCCCTCGTCCAAACCGAGGATGTCCTGCATCGGCGCCATCGCGATATCTGCTGGGGAGCGGTAGCATAGGTCCAGCATGACCTCATGTACATTTGATTCATTCACTTCTACGCGGGCGTAGTGCGCCAGGTTTTTCCTTGCCTCCTTTGACGCATCCTGCCGGAACCAGCCTGTCGCCGTGTTATTGTCATGTGTACCGGTATAGGTGAGGCTGTGGTTTTTATGGTTATGTGGTGCGTGTACCGTTACCGGCATATCCTTTCCGAAGGCGTATTGAAGCACATTCATTCCGGGCAGCTGTAGCTCGTCACGAAGAAGATAAACCCCGTCACTGATATCGCCAAGGTCTTCGGCAATAAAGGGCAGGTCTTTAAGATTCGGGTCAAAGGCCCTGAACAGTCCGGCACCGGGGCCAGGCTGCCAGTTGCCGTTGATCGCTGTTTTTTCGCCGGCAGGAACTTCCCAGAAATCATAAAATGCCCGGAAATGGTCCAGCCTCAGCAGGTCAAAGAACTGCAGGTTTTTACGCAGGCGGCTGACCCACCATTGGTAGCCGGTCCGTTCATGTGCCTGCCAGTTATAGACCGGCATTCCCCATAGCTGCCCGGAAGCGCTGAAGTAATCCGGCGGAACGCCCGCTATGGCCATCATTTGGCTGTTCTTACCCAACTTAAAAAGCTCCGGATTGGCCCATAGGTCGGCGGAATCATAGCTGACATAAAAAGGCAGGTCGCCGATAGCCTGTATGCCCAGCTTATTGATACAGGATTTCAGTTCCGTCCATTGCTTTAAAAACAAGTACTGGGCCCATTTAGAGCGGTCAATAGCGTCTGCAAATTTATCTTTGAATGCCCTGATGGCTTTCCCTTCCCGGAATTTGTAGGGTGCAGGCCATTCGTACCAGGGTTTCCCCTTATGCTCCGTCTTCAGCGCTTCATAAAGCGCAAAGTCTTCCAGCCAGTAAGCCTCGCTTTCCCTGAATGTGCGGTACGCTGCCTGCTCACCTTCGTCAGCGTTTTGCTGGAAAACTTGATAGGCACGGTCAAGTATTTTCTGCTTGCTGCGGGCGGCATATTTAAAATCGCAGCTGCTTTTTGCGGTCTGACGGTATTTGTCCGTTTCCGCCGCGGTCAGGCATCCCCGGGCCACCAGGTCTTCAGGGCTGATCAGCATCGTATTGCCGGCCATACTGCTGAAGGCGCTGTAAGGCGAAAACCCTGCTGCCGCACTTGTAGGATTGAGGGGCAGGAATTGCCAGTACTTCTGCCCGGCCTCCACCAGGAAATTTGCGAATTTCCGGGCTTCCGGCCCCATATCCCCCGTGCCAAAGGGGGAGGGTAGGGATGTAATATGGAGCAGCACGCCGGCGCCACGCTTACTTTCTGGCCTGGCAGAACGAAGCAGGCCGAAGGGCATCACACTGAAAATGTCTTTCACAGGCAGCTCACCGGGAATCAGCTTTGTCCCGCCGCTTAGCAGATCGTTCCACTGCAGCGGCGCATTTTCAGGCAGAACTATTGCGGTGTTCTCCCAGTCAACGTGGTCTGATTGTTTACCGGGCGCTGCCAGGTGAAGCGGGGCAACGACGAGCAGCCAGTCGTTCAAATATCTGCGTGCGAATGCGATCAGCTTTTTGCTTTGCCTGCCCTTTATCCTTAGCGGTATATAGCTGCCATTGCAAAATAGATCGGGCGAGATTCGCCTGAGCTTGAAAAGCTTTGCTATCAGCGAGACCTTGATGTCTCCGTTATAACGGTTTTGCCATAACGCGGCGAGGGACTCCGCTGCGGTCAGTGCCCTGGACCGGACGGCGTAATCCACGGGCCTGCGGTTATCCGGGTCAACAAGGCTCAGGTCCCAGGACTCGCAGCCCTGGTAAACATCCGGTACACCGGGGCAGGTAAATTTTAACAAAACCTGTGTCAGTGAATTGATCACTGCCTGGTCGGCAATCTCCTGCTGTAAAGTCATGAAGCTCTTACGGAAGGTACCCTTATCTCTGAGAAGCTTTCCGGCAAAGCTTAACGTGGCGTTTTCATATTGCTCGTCCGGCTCGGCCCACCCGCTGTGTACTTTTGCTTCCCTTAACGCCTTGACCATGTAAGCTTTGAGCCGTTCTTCCAGGTCCCCGTCATCCATGCCGGGCATCGGGTAACATCCCGTCATTGTCTGGTAGATCAGGTATTCGTCGTTCGCGTCCGGGGCGGCGCCTTTTTCGTTTGCATTGATTTTCAGCCAATTTTTGACCGTTTTAGTCCAGTCTTCGGATTTATCGGTCAGTACATTCAGGCGTGCCCGGACATCTTCGCCGCGTTTGGTGTCATGGGTAGCGGTCGCATTCAGCGACAACGGGAAAAGCTCCTGTCTTTTGACCATTTGCCTGTGGAAAGCCGATGCCTCAACGCCGAAAGCTTCGGGCGAATCGCCGACCTCGTTATGACCGATAAAACGATCGTAGGTGTACATCAGCGTATCTTCCACCCCTTTGGCCATCAGCGGCCCGGCAAATTGCATACAGCGCTGGTAGAACTTCAGGCAGCGCGCCCGCAGGTCTTCATTTTTTCCCCGGTAAAAAAATACTTCCTGCAGTAAGCTTACTGCTTTTTTGAGGGAGCGGTCCTGCGTAATAATCTTTTCAAAAATATCGCGCAACAGTTTTTTTTCGGCCGAAGGCAAGGGCAGCTGGTTACCATAATAACGGTAGACAGGGCATTGGATCAGTAACTGGCCGATCGCTGTCCTGAGCTGCTGCCGCAAGAGGGCGGTCATCCTTCGGCCCTGATCTAAGCCGAGTTCAAAAAAAAGCTGGTGCAGGTTGCTCAGCTCGCCGCCCATTGAATCACGCAGGATCGCTGCCTTTTTTTCCGGTATGGCTTTGCTCAGCTTTACTTTTTCGCCGGCCAGCGAATGGTAAAATGCAGTAAAGACTTCCTTGTTCTCATTGGCGGTCAGCAGGTTATTGACCTGCGCCAGGAAATCATAACCGGTATTGCCCTGGACGGGCCAGTTGGAAGGAAACTGTTCGCCTTCCTCCAGTATTTTTTCAACTACAATATAAACTTCTTCGCCTGCCAGTTCCCTGAGCCGCTGCAGGTACTGCGTCGGATCAAAAAGCCCGTCGATATGGTCGACCCGCAAACCCTGGATCAGGCCCTCGTCAAGCAGTGATTTGATAAAGGAATGATAATGGTTGAAAACCGCTTCATCCTGCATGTTCAGGCAGATCAGGCCGTTGACGGTAAAAAACCGCCGGTAATTGATGCGTGAATTGCTTTCTTTCCAGTAGGCAAGCGCATAGTATTGCTGGTCAAGCAATTGCTGCAGCCGCAAAGGGTCCTGGTTGATCGCTTTTAGCGCGTCCTGAATGAAGCGCCCGGAATCCTCATGCCCGGCAGCTTTGAAAAGCAGGGCCTTCGCCTCGCCGGAATGCGGGGGGGCTTTTTCCAGTTCTGCCAGCACGATCTTTAATTTGCCGGGGAGCGGTTGTCCGCCGGCATTGAGTATAGTGCGGTAAGAAGCAGCATTGAGCGGGTAATTTTGCCCGCCATAACTGAAGCATAAGCCGTCCGGTTTCAGTACTACCGAAAGCTGCTTACCCGCGATGACCTTTTCGGGGCTATCGCCCAGGACCGGTATCATCAGTTTGCCGCCGAAGCCCTCCGCCTCCCAAAAGATGTCAAAAAATCGGGCGTAGGCCGATTGCTGTCCCTTCTCCAGCACGTCCATCAGCCATGCGTTTTGCTGATCGAATGCCATATGATTGGGCACGATATCCTGCAGCCAGGAAATCCCGAGCTGACGCAGTTTCTGGCTGATCTTCCTGAATTGTTCCAGGGTCCCGATCTCCGGGTTGATCCGGTGCGGATCGACCACATCATAGCCGTGGTTGCTGCCGGGCACGGCCTCAAATATAGGCGAGGCATAAACCGTACTGACACCCAGCTCCCCCAGGTAAGGAATCACCCGCTCAAAGTCACTGAAAGTAAACTCTTTATGAAATTGTATACGATATGTCGCAATAGGATTAAACATGGTACCTGGAATAAATGATCATCGATTCTGCTGGGATTTGGGTGCTGATCGACACCTTGGGAAAGGTAGGACTTGCCGCCAGGCCCTGCCAGTACGGATCTGCGGAATTGAATATCTCTTGCCAGTCAGTGAAGTTCGTACCGGATGGCAAGTCCCGGTTTTCCGCTGAGAAATTCATCAGGCAGATAAGCTCCTGCTCTGCGCACCAGCGCCGCAGAACCAGCACCTGTTTACCCTCATCAAAAGTTACGGACAGGTTTTTCCGTTCGGGATGTTTCAGGGCGGGCTGCTGCCGGCGGAGCCCGATCAGCGCGCGGTAGTAATTCAGCATGTTCCGGTGCGATTCTTTAACGGGCTCGTCCCAGTTCAGTTTGCTGGCCCGGAATGTTTCTTCTGACTGTGGATCGGGCGCTTCCCCTTCCCCGTGAAAATCCTTGAACTCTGCCCTGCGGCCTTCACGTACTGCTTTGACCAATTGTTCGTCGCTGTGGCTCACGAAGTACCGGAAGGGAGTCGATGCGGCCCACTCTTCGCCCATGAACAGCATCGGCAGGAATGGGCTGACCATAACCGCGGCTGCCATCAGCCGCTGCATATTAGCGCTGAATAGCTGGCTGCTGCGCTCGCCCAGCATGCGGTTGCCGACCTGGTCGTGGTTCTGTGAGAATACGATAAATTGTTCGCCGGGATTGTCAGTCGCTTCTGTGCCAAAGAACTTCCGGCGGTGCTGCGAATACTGCCCGTGATAGACGTAGGCATTTGTAAAAGACTCGGCAAGTGAGCCGATACCGTTAAAGTCGGCATAATAGCCGTCCTTTTTGCCGCCTGCCGCGACCCGCAGCGCGTGGTGAAACTCATCCGTCCATTGCGCGTCCATTCCAAAGCCGTGCTTTTCAACCGGGTCAATGAACCTCCTATCGTTCAGGTCGCATTCCACGATCAGGTGATAGGT
>Ga0105237_10001326_pt1 | contig 32835 bp, 38 predicted proteins | sample KBSC24metaG_FD_81520 | JGI IMG/M metagenome (GOLD analysis project Ga0105237, IMG submission 81520) | Corn rhizosphere microbial communities from Kellogg Biological Station, Michigan, USA - KBS C2-4 metaG | ecosystem: Host-associated > Plants > Roots > Rhizosphere > Soil | place: Michigan, USA... | reverse complement strand
TCGTTAGACATATCTTTAAATACCACTAAACGGTAGCCTTCCGGATGAATATTTTTCTTCATTTTAGTAATTTTTTTTGCATGGATTTGGCCATGCGGTTGAATTAAGGTTGCAAAGGTAATATTTTTCTAAGATTTGGCAAAAACTTTAGTAGAAAGACTTATATATTATTTTAAGCTAATTTATTGGCCTATCACCATCTTTTTCAGGTCATCATCCGCCTGTTCCACCATGGTATACTTGCCTATCACCTTACCATCCGGCCCTATCAGGAAGGATTGAGGAATAAACTGTACGCCATAAGTAACAGCCGGCTTTGATTGCCAGCCGCCCAGGTCGCTCATATGGTATGGCCAGTTCAGGCTGTCTGTTTCTATCGCTTTCAGCCAGTTATCTTTTTTCTGGTCCAGCGACACGCTCACCACAGTAAAGCCTTTTTTTGCATTTTTAAACTTGGCGTCTTTGTACTTCTTATAGGTCGCCACTAGCGCCGGGCTCGATCTTCTGCAGGGCCCACACCACGACGCCCAAAAATCAAGCAATACCACGCGTCCTTTATATATTTCAGACAGCTTCAGTTGTTTACCATCAGGTGACGGGAAAGCCAGCTCGGGTGCTTTTTGTCCTACGTTTATTGTTGTGTTTTCATATTGGGCATGCACAGCGGATACGCTGAATGCCAATAATAAGGCTGCAATTAGTTTTTTCATTCCTTTGTGTTGTTTGTAAATTAACTAAGAAATAAGCTGATAATCAAATTTATAGCTCCAGCGTCAGCCCGTCATATGCCAGCTGCATGCCTTGTGGCAAGCCCTTATTTACTTCCTCATGCAGCCCCAACTGGTGGCTTATATGGGTAAAATATGTATTGCCCGCCCCTACCAGCTTGGCAATTTCCACCGCTTCTTCCAGTGTATAGTGAGAAATATGTGGCTCATGCCTTAGTGCATTCAATACAAAGCTTTTTGACCCCTGTATCTTATTCAGCTCTTTGGGCGCTATATAGTTAGCATCAGTTATATAGGTGAAATCATTTATTCTAAAGCCCAGCACCTCCATATGATAATGCATTACTCTTATAGGCAGTATCTCCACGCCATTTATATTAAAAGACTCATCAGGGTGTATCGTATTCAGGTTTATTTGTGGTATGCCGGGGTAGCCCTGGTTATTAAATACATAATCAAATTCCCTGCGCAGCGCATCCTGCGTATGCATAGTAGCGTATACTTCCATCGCTTTTTGCTGAAAGTAGTTATAGGCCCGCACATCGTCCAGCCCTGCTATATGGTCCTTATGGCTATGGGTAAAAACTATAGCATCCAGTTTACGCACATTAGCACGCAGCATTTGGTATCTGAAATCCGGTCCACTGTCTATCACTATGCTCGCCTCGGGTGCTTCCACCCAAATAGACGTGCGTAATCGTTTATCTTTCTTGTTAGTGGAAGTACATACTTCACAGTCGCAGCCTATTACGGGTACGCCTTGCGAGGTGCCGGTGCCAAGGAATGTTACTTTCACGGCTACAGGTCCATTTCAGTTTGGGTAGATGTTTCTCCGCCTGGTGCCGATGTTTCACGCATCTGTTTATACCATTTTTGCATTTCTCCGCTCAGTTCCTCCTCATTCACAGCTATGGTGGGCAATATTTCCATCAGGGCGTTGATTCTGCCCTCAGTGCTGAAGAATTTATTGATCACCACCACGCGTTTATCTTCCAATATGCAATAGCCGGAATTGAAGTTCCCGCGCTCGTAGCGTATTATATAGCGCGCCTCTTCAAAGAGTTGTTCCAGTTTTTTCAGCGTGTTTGCCGTATATTTGAAGCTCATTTGCAATTTCCGGTTTCAATGGCTAAAATTAGAAAATTCGCGCTATTTATCGTGGTTCTGTTCGTATCGGTAGGATTTTTTAACAGGTTGCAGGCCCAAAGTAGCTATTATGTTGAGGAGCAGCGCGTGTTTTATGGTGGCTTGGTAGGTGGTGTCAATTTTGCTCAGGTAGATGGCGATAATTTCGCTGGCTATCACAAAGTGGGGATAAATGTAGGCGGTATTGTATATGCCCAGCTTGCCGAACACGTCGCCCTTAGTCTTGAAATATTGTATTCCCAAAAAGGTAGTAAATCGGACAATGCAATTTTTACCAATGTCAATGGCCAGAAAGTAGTTATTGCCAATTACGGCATCAATATCAACTACGCCGAAATACCGGTGATGATCAATTACTTCGACAAACGAAAAAGTCACTTCGGTATAGGTCTCTCCTACGGTCAGTTAGTTAGCGGCACCGAAAACCTTACTACAGATCCGGTTGTCCCTATAGACCTCACAAAATACCCCTTCAAAAAAAACGCAATAGATTTTCTCGCAGGTGTTCAGTTACATCTGGTGAAGGGACTGTTTCTCAATGTACGTTTTCAGTACGGTATAATTCCATTACGCACAAACATCCCGCCTGATTTCTCACGCGCTACTCAGTACAACAATATGTTTGTACTGCGGCTCATGTATCTATTTGTGTAGACTATTGTATTTGTTGCGCGGCATCCACTGTTATTATATCTGGTATTTTGGTAGAAGTGTCCTTGTGCCAGTTCAATAATATCCTTATCGGGTATTTTGCATGGTTTAGATTTATGCTGCTATTGGCAGGTAAACTCCAGAACCGGTAATGATTGCTGTCTATGGTTATATAATATCCGCCGCAGGTCATACACATCCTATCGTCTTCACCAGTAATAACCCCCATGCTCCGGTAATTAATTCCACTTTTCTTGCAGGAAATTAACACAATTGAAAATACGATAGCTAAGGCGAGGTATGTAAGTTTCATAAAAGGTTTTTATTTTATTTTTTGGGCAACTTCTATGCCACTTTTCAGTGCCGCTTCCACCGTGCCCATTTCTTTACCGCCATACATTGCTTCGCCGGCAAAATATATAGTTCCTTGCACTGGCATAGCAAGTACCTTTCTGGCCTTCTCTGTTTCTGTAGTTGCATAGCCATAAGATCCCAGTGTAAATGGCTCCGCATTCCAGTTTGCAACTTCACTTGTTACCAATAGCGCTCGTAATACCTCCATGCTCATGCCGAAAATATTTGCCAGCGATTGCAGCCCAAGTTCTTCTACCGATTCGTCAGAAGCATGTTTCAGCAGCGCAGCTTTCGGCCCTCCCAGCCAGCCCGTCAGCACTGTAGACCGCCTCGGGTATTGCGTCCACCAGGTAGGTATCTCTTGGTCAGACAGTAAAAAACTAAGTTCCTTCATATTGCCATATTTATTCGCCAAAGTCTCCCAAAAGGCTTCTCTAAATACAAAAAGCAGCTTTATAATGCTGCCATATCCCATATCCTGCATAGCACCATTATATTCAGGTATCTCTGGTACAAATTTTATTTTCCCCGCCTGCAGCACACCCATAGGTACCGTTACAATCACCTGTTTGGCCAGGTAGCTTTCTTCATTCTCGGTAAATATTGTTACGCGTCCTTCCTGGCAGTGTATCTCTGTCACTGCATTGTTTAGCAACAGTTCAAAGTCTCCTTCTTCGCATTCATGCAGCAGGTATTCTATCATCTCACCATATCCATTATTCAGGCGGTATGTCACTTGTCCATCCTCACTCATCCATTCTTCCCGCAGTGCTATAGCGCTGGCCCTCGCAGGGTCTGCCGTGTCATACCCCACAGCAAAACCTCTTACTGAATTCCGCAATCCATTATATTCATCGCCACTAAACCACCGCTCTAGAAAATCATCTATGCTCATATCTTCTTGTAGCTCTGTTAGTTTTTCCTCCAGCAGGTCCCAGCCTTCCACAAAATGCTGCTCCCGCTTTAGTGCGCCGCCTCTGTAGTGCCATGATGTGCCGCCCATCCGGTGATAACCTATATTGCCCTCTTTCAGTAGCTGCATAGTAGCCTCTAAGTTGCCATGCACAAATTCTGCACCCATCTCTATATGTTCGCTTACAGGGCTATCATAAACGGTATTAATGCGCCCGCCCACACGATCTCTCGCTTCCAGCAGGCACACAGTTTTCCCTTTTCTCACCAGTTCTCTTGAGGTCATCAGCCCGGCAGCACCCCCGCCTATAACTATTACATCAATTTCTGCCATAGATATTTTATTAATAAACCCGCTCTCTCAGTCGGCCGATAAAGTTCAATATTTTACTTTTCAAAATTGCAATAGTCTTATACTATTATGACTATAAATGCGTTATTCTTTGTTTAATTTCACAGCCATATGCCTCGCGGCCGTTTCGCAATATCATTATTCATTCTTTTTGTAATTTTCTCTTTTGCGCGCTCATCGTCTCTATGGGCACAAAACACTTATTTTTCAGATGAGTATCACACATTTTATGGTGGTCTTGTGTTAGGAGCAAATTTCACCCAGGTTGATGGCGATACGTACGAAGGTTACCACAAGGTAGGTTTAAATGGCGGTGGCATAGTTTACATGAAGCTGTCTGAAAATATGGGTGCAAGTATGGAAATGGTCTATACACAAAAAGGTAGCCACGATATTTCACAATCTGAATCTCCCTATATAGGCACTTATTTTTCCGAATACAAACTAAAGGTCAATTATGTGGAAATCCCTGTCATGTTCCACTTTCTCACCTCTCGCAGGTTGCATTATGAAATTGGTGCCTCTTATGCGCGGCTCATCAATTCCAGCGAATTCCTTTATAGCAACCCCGGAGCGGTCATAGACCCCAATGTTTACTACTTCCGCAAAAGTGACATATGTGCTTTAGCAGGGGGCTATTATCAGATATATAAATGGTGGTTCCTCGAAGCACGCTTTCAATATTCGCTGGCCACCATTCGCGATGCTGCCCGCATTCCCATTGGTGGCCCACAGCAGTTTAACAATGTTGTCACACTTCGCCTGGTGCGTTTCCTCAATAATACAGACCATTAGTTCCCCTCATCTTGGCATGGTCTTTTAACTTTAGTAAGCAACCATAAAAAACTTCGTTATGAGAGGCTTATTATATTTGATCGCGATTATCCTGCTAATAGGATGGGTTTTAGGCGCTTTTGTTTGGAACGCTGGTAATATTATTTACATCCTGCTCGTTCTGGCCATTATTTCATTTTTGCTGGGTGTCATCAGACGTGGGAACGTTTAGATCGTGGCTAATTCTTTTATTCACAACCAAAAGGAACAATTATGAAACGATTATTTCTCTCGGCAGCTGTGCTTGTAGCCATCTGCTTGACTGCCACAGCTCAGACCGAAACGCAGTCAACGGTTACGGAGCATAAAGCCGTAAGCAAAACTTCATCAACAACGTCAACGTCGACGCCGCGGACAACTCGCACAGTTGTTGTCAGGCACAGACGCCCGCATGCCGCAGTTGTGAGTCACAAAAGAGTTGTTACGGCAACCGCAACATCGCAAACAAACTAACTATCGGGTTATGGCATTAGAGGTAATGCATAATCACAAACGAAAGCCGCTCTGTTTAAGAACGGCTTTTCATTTTATTAGTAAATTTTTAGTGTCGGCTATAGTGCCTTTGCCCGCTGCTCAGTGGTGGCCTGTGGCAGCTACTGAAAACAAACAGACCGGCCAGTAATACAATGAATAATTTGCTGTACTTTTTCATAGGCTAATTTTATCTTGCACTAATATAATCCATTAATCTTATTAGCATGGCAAAACAAATTCAACGTTTCGATTGGGCATTATTCTTCCTCCGTTTGGGTGTAGGTATTGTCTTTACTTTTATTACCGGTTGGGCCAAGGTTTCAGGCGGTTCCGCCATGTGGGAAAAACTGGGTGGCTCTATGCATTTCATTGGCGTCACCTGGAAGCCTGAATTCTGGGGCTTTATGGCCATGCTGGCAGAGTTCGGCGGCGGCATATGCTTTCTGCTGGGCATATTGGTTCGTCCTGCAGCAGTACTCTTGTTATTCGTTATGTTCATTGCTACGCTTGCCAGCTTGCACAATGGCAAAACCTTTTTTGATCTGGGTGAGATCATTGTGATCTTTGGTGCACTTCTTTGTTTGCTATTGCTGGGCAGTGGTAAGCTTGGGCTGCGGTACTTTATAGGAAAATAAAAGAGAGGGCCTGCAACCCAGGCCCTCTCTTTTATTATACTGTTGCAGGTTCTCTTATTTGCTGCAAGAGTTTTTCATATCTGTTAGCTGGCAATTCTTGTTGGGCCATCCCCATTAGCATCTGTACCATTTGTTCAGGAAGTGCTGCCTTCAATTTCTTCAAAAAGTCAGCTATTTCCATATCATTGCAGCTGCGCATCATCCAGGTTACATTTACTATTAATTTTTCCGGTGGCACGCTTGCCGATATTTTCTGGTTCGCCATCCCAATTTCCATGTCGCTGTATCTGTTCCACAGTGCATCATTCAGCACTGTTTCTTCCCGATTCATATGACTCAGGTTAAAGGCAATAAAATCATTGAAGGTATAAAACAGTTTATGCCCTGCTTTTATCCTCTCTGTAGCTGTTTCTGCTGCATGATATGCGGCTATATTGCTTTGCAGTTCTTTGCTCAGCGCTCTGTCGGTTACGTGCTCCTGCTCAAAGGCAGCCACTAGTGCTGCATTCTCTGCTGCTACCATAGGCAGTATGTAGTTATCTTCATGATCGGCATGGTCATCAAAAAGTTCCGCTACCATTTCCACTTTTGCTATGGCCTGTTCTGTCTGCTCGGTATTAGTAAAATCAGTCTGCTGCAGATCCTTTGCAGCATCATAAAGCATGGAGCGTAGTGCTTTATGTATCATAGAGAAACCATTAAAGCGTATGTTTTGCATATCGATGTTGTATTTGATACGCAAATTATGGGAAAATATGTTCGTCGGAGCCTTACTGTGTTATTTTATTGCTGTTTATAGTTTTATCTCCATTAGCCGCCCTATAGCTACAAACAGGCAAACACACAGAATAATAATATTATTACGCACGCTTTTAGGCTCATGTAGTTGCCCGTGGCTTATTGCCGCCAGTATCATTATTATACCCAGTCCGGCAGCTGCAAGCGGAGTCAGTAAGGGGAACAAATGTAACCGCCAGGGTAGTATCAGACCTGCAGAAGCGCATATTTCACTAATGCCAATAAAACGTACCAGGTGGATGGGCAGGTCCACCACGCCTGTTTGTTTGGTATCTATCAGTTTTTGTCTTGAAAAGGTTGACTTCGCAAAGCCCACCAACAGGAAGGTAATAGCCAGTATTATTTGTGCAATCCAGAGTGCTGTATTCATTTTTATAACTTTTCAGCAAAGCTCCACATCATACATCAGCTATCCTTTGACAATTGTCAAAAACTACAGCTTCGCCCTTATCCTGCTCAGTGTTTCCTGCGTTATGCCCAGGTAAGATGCTATCATGCCCAGGGGCACTCTGTTTATCAGGCTGGGTTGTGTCTGCATCAGGTTGCTGTATCGTTCCTGTGCGCTTGCAAAATGCAATTCGTCAAATCTATGTTGCAGTTGCACCAGCCCATAGCTCACTAGCAGTCTGCCCAGGCGTTCTATTTCGTGGTGTTGCGCGTACAGCTTTTCCAGGTCGGTATAGGAAACCGCACATATCCGCGATGGCTCCAGTAGTTCCACATTGCGTATATCCGGCTGCCGTGTTATAAAGCTCACCACAGATGCTGCAAAGCTCCCTTCGGCACTTATCCAGTCAGTTACATCTTTACCGTCTTTGTAGTAAAAGGTGCGGCTTAGTCCTTCTTCTATAAAATATACGTAGTTGCATACGGTACCTGCCTTTATCAGCACATGTCCTTTAGGTAGTGCTTCCTCTTTTATCACTTCGCTAAAAGCTTCAATTGCTGTATCGCTTAGCGGACTTATTTGTTTCAGTGTTTCCAGAAATAGGTTCATCTATTTTCACTTTTATTTCTCAATATACGTGTAGGAATAAAGAATATAGCCGGCAACAATATGAAAAGGAAAGTGGACAGATAAATACTCACAAAACTAAGCGGGATGCTTAAGCTATATGCAAAGGTTGATGTCCAGTTTAACCTGTTTATTTTTTGTCTTTCATCATCAGTCAGTAGCTCGGTATACTTGTTTACTTCGCTCTGTAGGGTGGAGTAGAAAACAGCTGTCGCAGTAAGCACTATCCCATAAAATAGGTGCGCATCTTTTGAAAAGAAATTTTCACCCAGTGCTTTTGTAGGTAGCGGTATTAGAGACATTATAAATAGAAGTACAAAGTTCAGCCATGTAATGCGTATGCTCACCTGCTCCACAGGTATAAATATGTGGTGAAGATTAAGCCAGTAAATGGCTATGACCACAAAGCTCAGCGCATAAATAGCTATATGCTGTAGCACAGGGGCAAAGCTGGCACTTGTAAAAGGGTAAGGTATTTTTATTTCTAGTACCATTAGGGTCAGCACTATGGCTATTACGCCATCGCTCAGCATTTGTAGTCTTTCTTTTTTCATGTCACTTGGTTCTTAATACTAAGGTATAACAATCACTATTCCTTCTATAAAAAGTAAAAGACCCCATGCGGGGTCTTTTGCTTTTTCACACATTCTGGTTATGCCAGTTCTTCAGTCATCGCACTGTTTCGTAGTGCCAGTTGTTCATTTATTTTTTCCAGCGCACGTTCCTCATTTTTCTTTTTCACCAGTTCATTCACACGGTATATAAGTGTTGCGCAAACTATTGTTACTGCAGATACCACATAGCCAAGCGTATCGTAGTGTTGCAGCGGTGCATTTTTGCTTGGCTGGCTCACTATAAAGCCTGCGCACATAGCTGCTATGCCACCCGCTACCTGCTGTAGCGATGAGTTAATGCTCATGAAGGCGCCTCTGTCTCTCATTTCGGGTACGCTGGTCATTAGGGTAGTGGCAGGTATCATACGGCTCATAATACCCATAAAGAGTATCATGTTTATGGCAATTACTTCCCACAGTGGTATTGCGCTCAGGTTCGTATAAATGATGATCATTACTATTGCCAGTACAGAGCCTGCAGAAAACAGGAAGAACTTATCTATCCTATCGCTTAGCTTACCTACTACAGGCATTATTATTACCGATGATATACCCACCCACATGTAAACCATAGGTAGTTGCGCTGCTGTTATCTTTATATTGTTGATAAGGTACGCACTGCCAAATGGCATCAGCATAAAACCGCCTATCGACATAAACGCTGTCGCTATAAAGGCCACACCATAGCTATTATTGCTCAGCGTATGCCACAGGTGCAGAAAAGGGCTCTTGTCAGATTGAAATGCAAGATGCTTATCAATAGGGCGCATTTTCACCAGTATCACTACGCATATTACCGCCGTCAGTATGCCTATCATCCAGAAGGTAGCATGCCAGTTCCAGATGTTCGAGATGTATAGACCTGCAGGTAACCCAAGTATCTGGCTTGCGGCAAAGGCCATTTGTACAAAGCCCATCACGCGGCCCCTGTGGTTGGCGGCAAATTCGTCTGTTATTATTGCCATACATATAGAGCCTATCACGCCGCCAAAAAAACCGGTCACTATACGTGCTCCTAGCAGCAGTTCATAGCTGTTAGCCATGGCACAGCAGAGTGTACCTAATATAAAACCGGTGTAAAAAAATAATAATAGCTTTTTACGGTCAAATTTGTCTGCAAATCCAGCAGCCAGTATGCCCGATAATCCGGCGCTAAAGGCATAAGAAGATACCACCAGCCCAAAATGGGCCGGCGGTATACTTAGCGTTTTCATCAGTACATCACCCAGGGGCGATAGTACCATAAAGTCCAGTATCACTGTAAACTGCAACACAGCAAGTATTACAATGAGGAACTTCTGATAAGGACTAAAAGGGGCATTTATACTCGGGTCGCGTTCTCGTATTTCTTTTTGTTCTTTTTTTTGTTTCATGTTTTCTTAATGAGATTGGTTTAGTTTTCGTTTAATGGCTAATACTCCAGTTCTGTGCACTCATAGCCATGTAGGCCTACCAGCTTTATTACATCATGGCACTGCAGTTTGCAACTCAATACGCGCAGTACGCAGTCCACGTCTTCCGTGTCTACGCTCCATTCTGTTATGTGCTGTTGTGCGTTTAGCATCCCGCTCACACAGTGTACATCGCCTTCCGTTCTTATGTTTGTTTTAAAGACCATTACCAGGTCTGCAGATTGCCTATCCATAAAAAGTAAATGCTCACTTATGTTTTAAGAATAATTATTTCTTAAGGGCTTTTACCGCTAGGTCAAAGGTTTGCCATAGCACAGCTTCGGTCATTTTAAAGGGCTTGTTGGCCAGGCTGCGTCCCTCTCTGTGAAAGCGGATCAGGTTATACAATGGTGCAAAAGCTATAGACCAGTATACCTCTACAGGCATCTCTGCCAGTTCGCCGCGTTTTATAGCATTGGTCCAAAATTTACCCAGTTTATCCCTCAGTGCATCTTCAAACACCGGGAATACCTTCTCCTGGTATTTGGATGCCCTCACCTGTTCAAAGAAGTTTACTACTTCAGGAAAATCCTTCATTTCCTTTATCCGGTTCTTCCACTGTTTTTTCAGCCCTTCGGCAAATGATAGTTCGGGGTCCAGGCCTTTCACCATCCGTGCGCTCGACTTTTTCGCCTCTTCTATAGCTACTTTCACTATCAGGTCATCTTTGTCTTTGTAGTAGATGTATAGTGTCGCTACCGATATGCCACAGGTTTTAGCCAGCTTGTTCACGCTAAAGTTGTCAAGCCCTTCTTCTACCACCAGTTCCACAGTTTTCTGTCGCACCAGTTCTTCCTTTACCAGGTCCCTCGTACGCATTTTAAAAGAGTATTTCCATTTTTGAAAAGTTTGTGCAAATATAAATGAATGTTCACTTACTTATCAATTTTTATACTACGTTTTTTTTAAAAATGTGGATATGTATTCCTGGAACGCTTGCCGTTACATCTTATAAGACAAGCTACCGATGACAAATAGGACAAAATGTGGACATCTTTATTTGGAACCCCCATGTTAATAATAGTACCTTGCTAAGTAAGGGCTCGTCATGTCGAGCGATAGCGAGACATCTCCTGAGCCTATGCAATCAGCTTCATCAGAGCTGTAGCACATAAAGTTCTTTGACATACTATAAACCTATCAAATGATGAGTCTTTCTACTAGATACCTTTACGTTATACTTTTTCAAATGCGACATTATGTAACATTTTGGGTAGTTTTTGTGTAGCAATGTAACATTTGCAAAATCATTAATAAGCCTGTAAAATAAATGCTTACAGCAGAATCCCGCATCCAAAACCTCCCAAAAAGAAAAAACGCCCAAATGTAACATTTAGAAAAATCAGCTAATCTGCTAATCATTCAAATTAGCTAATCAAAAGTCCCGTTTACTTTCTATTTTTGGCTATAGAGCTAAATGTTTTCACATAGTAGCTTTTTTTGAATTTTACTTTTGAATTTTGAATTTGAAGAATGAGTGATAATTATATAGTATCAGCGCGCAAGTACCGTCCCCAAACCTTCGATACCGTCGTAGGACAGGAGCATATTACCACCACGCTGAAGAATGCCATACGCAATCAGCACCTCGCACACGCATATTTGTTTTGTGGTCCCCGTGGTGTTGGTAAAACAACCTGTGCTCGTATCCTTGCCAAAACCATCAATTGCGAAAATCCCACACCCGATATGGAAGCATGTGGCGTGTGTAACAATTGTAAGGCATTAGAGAATAATACTTCTTTCAACATATTTGAGCTGGATGCCGCCAGCAATAACTCGGTAGATGACATCCGCGAGTTGGTGAACCAGGTACGCTTTGCTCCACAGCAGGGTAAGTATAAGGTATACATAATAGATGAGGTACACATGCTCAGTGCCTCGGCCTTCAATGCATTTCTGAAGACGCTTGAAGAGCCACCTCCCTACGCCATATTTATCCTCGCCACTACAGAAAAGCATAAGATATTACCCACCATCCTTAGCCGTTGCCAGATATTCGATTTCAAAAGAATAACGACAACCGATATAGTGGACCATCTGCAAAAGATAGCCACAAAAGAAGGTATGCAGGCACAGGAAGCAGCATTGCATATCATAGCGCAGAAAAGCGAAGGTTGTATGCGCGATGCGCTCAGTATGCTCGACAGAATAGCCAGCTTCACAAACGGCCAGCTTACCTACGCTAATACTATGGAGCATCTCAACCTGCTGGATGCTGATTATTACTTCTCGCTGGTAGATCATATGCTGTCGCAGGATGTAAGCGGTACCATGCTGCTGTTAGATAAGGTATTGGAAAAAGGCTTTGAAGGAAACATAGTGCTGGAAGGCCTTGCAGAGCATATGCGCAATCTGCTGCTCTGTAAAGACCTGCGCATGGCAAAGCTATTGGATGTGCCAAATGAGCATAAGCAGGTTTACTACGAAAAAGCTATGCAGGCGCCGCCCTCATTTATTCTCAGCGCACTGAACGTGGTAAACGAAAGCGAGCTTAATTATAAGAATGCAATCAACAAAAGGCTGCATGTGGAAATGTGCCTTATCAGGCTCTGCTATGTATTGCAGGCCACACAGGCTATATCCACAGATGCAGGCGAAAGTATTGTAGTAAAAAAAAACTTTGAGCCTGTAGCAGTACCCTCAGCTTCTGCTGTAGCACCTGTACCGCAGTTTCAGCCACAGGCTCCGGCTAACGAAGCGCCATCGTCTTTTCAGGTAGCGCCGCAGATAGACGAGATGCCGGAAGAACCTACATTGGAGCCACCACCTGTTTACCAGGCCGAACCGGAACCAATTGCTAAGGTCCAGGAACCCCTTAGGCCGGTCACACAGTCTACTCCGCCACCTGCACAGGCTCCGTCTTACCCCACACCGGGTGGCGCATCCCGCCGTATCAGCCGCAATATTATTGATGATCTCGATGCCGAGCTACAGAATGCAAAAGCGGTAGAGCAGGAGAAAAAAGAGCTCACGCAGGACATCGTACAGCAGTCGTTCGATAAATATCGGGAACAGCTTCGAGCTGAAAATAAGAGCGTGTACTATGCTCAGTTCTCTTCCATGTCAGTAGAGGTTGCCCCTCCCGACGAAGTGCGTATCGTAGTCCCAACTGACCTCACAGCCACTTACGCACGCGAGCATCGCAACATCCTCATAGACTTTTTTCGCGAGCATACAGGTATGCCAGCCATCAGGGTAACAATAGAGATAAGAGAAGACGAAGATATTGAGGCCCAGCAGCAGGTAAAAGTCCTTAGCCGCCCTGAAATATATGAGGTTATGGTTCGCAAAAACCCCAACCTTGGCCGCCTGAAGGATGGACTGAACTTACAGATAGATTATTGATAATAAATTATGAATTATTCATCTGTGTATAGGCGCATTAGCTAATCAGCCAGTCATCAAATTAGCTAATCACCATTAACCACTTTATTATTACTTTTGAACCTTAAAATAGAAAATAAAGAACCGCATTTATGGCCGAAGCGATACGTATGCCACTGTTGAGTGATACGATGAAGGAAGGGAAAATTATAGCATGGCACAAAAAAGTAGGAGATCAGGTAAAAAGCGATGACGTTATAGCCGAAGTGGAAACCGATAAGGCTACCATGGAAGTAATGCCCTATGTAGATGGCACATTGCTTTATATAGGTGTGGAAGAAGGCAAAGCCGCCCCGGTTAATGGTATCATAGCCATTGTAGGTAAAAAAGGAGAGGATTTCAAAGCTTTACTAAGCGAAGCACCACCTGCGGCAGCACAGCCTGCGCAGGAAGCTCCTGCTCCGCAACCTGCGCCTGCTGCCCAACCCGCACCGCAGGCTAACGCCGCCCCGGCTCCCAAAGCTGAAGCAGCTCCTGCTCCTCAGGCTCCTTTGTCCGGCGATGCCACAGTTATCCGTATGCCACTGCTTAGTGATACAATGAAGGAAGGAAAAATTGTAGCATGGCATAAAAAGGTAGGCGATAAAGTAAAAAGCGACGATGCAATTGCAGATGTGGAAACCGATAAGGCTACAATGGAAGTAATGCCTTATGTGGATGGCACACTGCTGTATATAGGTGTAAAAGAAGGTGAAGCCGCTGCCGTTAATGGTATTATAGCCATTGTTGGCAAAGCGGGTACTGATATCAATCCATATTTGCAGGCAGATGCTGCACAGGCAGGCGCTCAGGCGCAATCTACTCCTGGTCAGGCCCCTACTGCTACGCCTACACCGCAGGCCGCTGCAACGCCGCAGCCTGCTCCGGAAGCGCAGAAAAATACCGCCGCGCAACAGCCACAGCAAGCGCCACCGGCACAATCTCAACCTGCGCAGCACGAAACAGGCGATGATAGATTGAAAGCTTCTCCGCTTGCAAAGAAACTCGCTGAAGACAAAGGCATTGATATTCGTCAGGTACAGGGTTCCGGTGATAATGGCCGCATCATTAAGCGTGATGTAGATGGCTTTAAGCCATCAGCACAGTCACAGGCAACTCCTCAGCAGGGCCAGCAGCCACAGCGCACAACACAGGCACAACCTGCCGCATTGGGCCAGGAAGCACATACCGATATTCCAAACTCACAGATGCGCAGCATTATCGCTAAGCGTCTGGCAGAAAGCAAGTTCTCCGCACCACACTTCTACCTGCGTATGACGGTAACTATGGATAAAGCCATAGAAGCCCGTAAAGCAATAAATGAAGTGTCTCCGGTTAAAGTGTCTTTCAACGACCTGATTATAAAAGCCGCTGCAATGGCCCTACGCAAACATCCCGAAGTAAATGCTTCATGGATGGGCGATTTCATCCGCCAGCACCAGCACATACACGTTGGTACTGCTGTAGCGGTACCTGATGGCCTCATCGTCCCTGTTATCAAGTTTGCTGACCAGAAGTCACTTTCTCAGATAGCAGAAGAAGCAGCCACGCTCATAGACAAAGCACGCAACAAGAAAATACAACCAAACGAATTCACCGGCAACACATTCAGCATATCAAACCTCGGTATGATGGATATCGATGAATTTACCGCCATTATCAACCCACCAGATGCATGCATTCTGGCCGTAGGTAAAATAGCGCCTGCGCCGGTTGTAGAAAATGAGCAAGTTGTGGTGCGTCAGCTTCTCAAGCTTACTCTCAGCTGCGATCACCGTGTGGTAGATGGTGCCGTAGGTGCCCGCTTCATGCAAACGCTCAAAGCCCACCTGGAAAATCCGGTAACAATGTTGGTTTAATATAGCATTTTATAACACTAAAAAAGTCCTCTCGCACAAGAGGACTTTTTAGTCTGTATAATGGGTAATATCGTTAAGCTATATCAGGATGTATTGGCGTATGCACAGATTCATTCTTAACATGCAGGTACCAGAAGATCAGGAACCCCAATGGCATAATAGCTGCCAATATCAATACCCACATGGCCTTGGTTGCGGAGTTGATATTTTTCAACCTGGCTATATGCACAATATATATGATTAAGCAGATAGCGGAGATGATAGCGGAAATAATACCGAAAATAAGCAATGTGTCATAATTCTGGGCTGTAACAGTAGAGAGGGCAATTCCATCAGGCATAGCTTTAGGCGGAAAAATAGGCGACATTCTTATGAGATAAAAAACAAGGGTAATGCCCCATGCCAGGTTGGGTAAAAGGGCCACTATTCCATAATTAGTTTTGGCCCTGGCGTCCATTATGATTTCGTTTTCCATAAAAAATCGCTTTTTTGATTAACAATTAGTGTGTTTCGCATTTATTTGCATAAAAGATTGTGCCGTTGAACAGTCTGTTTACTCATCTATTAAACTGATTTAACATTATGTTTAGCTACTGGGAACAACAAAGCTTCTTTGATTATCAGCATATTGTAATAGGTGCAGGCATTGTGGGGCTTAGTACCGCTATCGAGCTGAAAGAGAAATATCCACATGCAAGTGTGTTGGTATTGGAGCGTGGGTTATTGCCTACAGGTGCCAGTACCCGTAACGCAGGTTTTGCTTGCATGGGCAGTGTTACGGAATTATTAGAAGATCTGCAGAATATGACCGAGCACGAAGTGGTAATGCTTTATGAGTGGAGAAAACTGGGCTTGCGCTTGTTGAGAAAGCGCCTTGGAGATGAACATATCGGATATGTGGTTAATGGCAGTTATGAATTGATAAGTGATGCAGAATTAGATGCGCTGAATAAAATAGATTACTTGAATGAATTGCTGCACACTGTAGTTGGTGAAAAAGCTTTCAAATTAGCAAATCACAAAATATCCGAATTTGGCTTTTCTCAATCTTATACAAAAGCCTTGATCGAAAATTTGTGCGAGGGCGAATTAAATAGTGGTAAAATGATGCGTTCACTAACTGATTTTGCTATTCAAAAAGGAATAGAAATAAAAACAGGAGCAGACGTACTAAAGTTTGAAGAGGTTGGTCACAAAGTAGCAGTAACAGTTAAAGATCCGTTTCGTAATGAAATTTGGCCTTTAATGTGCGATACGCTCAGCATTTGTACGAATGCATTCACCCGGCAACTTTTACCAGATGCAGATGTAACGCCAGGTAGAGGGCAAGTATTGATAACTGACCCAATAGACGGCTTGAGATTTAAGGGAGTGTATCATTTTGATAAGGGCTACTATTATTTCCGGGAGATTGATGGAAGAGTATTGCTGGGCGGCGGTCGTAATCTTGATGTTGAAGGCGAAACCTCCAATAAGTTTGAACTAACAGAGCGCATACAAATGGATCTTGAACATAAGCTGAAGGAAATAATTCTTCCGGGTACAGGTTATCAAATTGCGCAGCGCTGGTCAGGAATAATGGCCTTTGGGAAAAATAAATACCCGATAGTAAAAGCATTCTCTTCCAGGGTATATGGTGCTTTCAGAATGGGAGGCATGGGTGTGGCACTGGGCAGCGAAATAGCAAGGCAGCTTGTAGCGCTAAACGAATGCTAATCCTTAAAATCCCTATTTAGATATTTTACTACTTCCCCAATCGGCAACCCCATTACATTGTAATAATCGCCGTCTATGCGCTCTATGCCTACCATGCCTATCCACTCCTGTATGGCGTATGCACCGGCTTTGTCAAAGGGCTTGTAATTATCTACATAATGCTCTATCTGCATTGCTGTAAGATGGCGGAAATGTACTGCTGTAGTAGTTGAGAAGCTTACTTGTTTATTGGCATTTTGTATACATACACCTGTCACTACCAAATGTGTTCTGCCTGATAGTTGACTCAATGTTTCTTTTGCATGCACCGCATCTCGTGGTTTACCCAATATTTGTTCATCTAGTAACACCACCGTATCTGCTGCTATTACTATTGCATCCTTGACCATGTGCTGTATGGCAGCAGCTTTCTTCTTAGCCAGGAATACAGGCACATCTTCACCTGGCATACCTTCGGGATTTGTTTCATCCACATCAGCTATTATAATTTCAAAGTTAAGCTCTGCAGCTTCCATTAGCTGTTTTCTGCGTGGCGATTGGGAAGCCAGTATTAGTTTATGCATGTACCTGTAAGTAATAAACGATCAATGAAAATACACCCAGCAGCATAATAATTTTGATATAGCTACTTGCCGAATGATAGTGTTGTTTAGTTGCTCTTAACGGCAGGAATAATATCCATGCCGTAACCGGCAATGCCAATGCTACAATAGTATATATGCCAAGCGGCCACCATGCAGCGATACAAAGCTTAACGCCTGCTATCAATAATGGTGCTATAACCAGTAAACCCAATAGTTGACAAAATCTTACCGAGCGCAATAACCCCCATTTTATTGGCATGGTAATACAACCTTCTTCAGCATCGCCTTTGAAATCTTCCATGTCCTTTGCTATTTCACGCATCCAGGTGAGCATAAAAGCAAAGTAAGCGTATATACCCAGTACCCAAACCGGATTAGCTAAAAGCCCTTCGGATGTGTTTATGAAATAAGACTGCACGGCATAGTAATGAATAGCAGGCTCGTATAGCATTAATGCAGCAATAGTAAGTGCCGTGAGCAATGCTACTACTACATTGCCACTCATGAATTGCCTTTTAAAATGAGTAGAGTAAAACCATAATAAAACAGTGCAGCAAAGCTGCAATAGCAACCATTCATAATGGTGTGCCCGTCTGGCTACAATAAAAGCAAAAAAAAGTGCTGCGACATTTAACACCGTATGAGAGATAATAGCCATCTTCCGGGGTATTATCTTTTCCAGTATTACCTTATCCGGCTTGTTTATTATATCTATCTTAATATCGAAGTAATCGTTGATAATGTAGCCTGCTGCAGCAATAAATACAGTAGCCACAGCCAGCAGTATAAAATTAACGCCGTTCAGCAGCATGGGCATGCGTGTGTACTGTCGCATAGGCAATAGCACGCATACCCATGCCAATAGTTGGGTGAAGAAAATAATAAGCAGGTTTTTCCATCTTATAAGTCTAAACCACGCCATAATCGTTTATAGAATCTTTTCGGGATTATTTGCCCCAGTTTCCCGGGTCTATGCGCCACTGCTCCAGTATCTCTTTTTGTGCAGGTTCTATTAGTTTTTGCTCCTCTGCCACTTCCATTAGCGCCTGGTAATTGCTTATAGTATGCAATGATACCGCAGCCTCTTCAAAAGCTCTATCTGCTACGGGAAAACCATAGGTGAAAAGACCGCACATACCGAGTATCTCTGCGCCATTTTCACGTAAAGCATCCACCACCTGTAGACTACTCTTGCCGGTAGATATCAAGTCTTCTATCACGACCACTTTTTGTCCTTCCTGCAGCACACCTTCTATCTGATTGCCCATGCCATGTTCTTTGGGTTTTGAACGCACATATATAAAAGGCAGTTTCAAAAGGTCGGCAGCCATTACGCCGTGTGCTATACCGGCAGTTGCTACACCGGCTACTACTTCTGCATCCGGGTAATGCTCCAGCACCATATTTGCCAGCTCACTTTTTACAAAATCACGCACATAAGGGTATGACAGTACTTTGCGGTTATCGCAATATACGGGAGAGTGCCAGCCAGATGCCCATGTGTACGGCTTTTGCAGGTTGATTTGCAAAGCCTTAATTTGCATTAGTTTTTCGGCAAAATGTTTTTGTGTGCTCATAACGCTCAAACCTACGCCAATTACATAAGTTTACAAAAAAGCCACCCATGACCTTTACACAAAAAATATATTATAATAACAGGCCACTTATACTTACTACAGACAGTCGCGAATTCATAAAAAAACACAGCGAGGCAAAGAATTACCTGGCTTATACGGGCGCATCACTGCAAAATTTCCGCATGGCATTGGCCCATCTTGAGGAGCCGGGAGCACTGGGTGTTGTAATAGAAGGGGAAAACGAGTTGAAGCTGATGGAAAGCATTACCACATTGTATGAGCCCATTGATGCCGGGGGTGGAGTAGTTCTAAATGAAAAAAACGAAATATTAATGATATTTCGCCGAGGTAAGTGGGACTTGCCAAAAGGAAAACGTGACCACGGAGAAACAATAGATGCCTGTGCGCTGCGTGAGGTAAAAGAAGAAACTGGTCTTATTAACGTTAGGATGGCAGAAAAGATATGCGATACGTATCATGTCTATTCTCAATTTGATCAAAATCTATTAAAACATACTGCCTGGTACAGTATGTATGCCAGCAAAACAGAAAAACTATCCCCGCAGGAAGAAGAAAATATAATGGAAGCCCGCTGGATAAGTGAAGAAGAATTGCCGGCAATTATGCAAAAATCTTTTGAGGCAATAAAAGAAGTATTAGGAAACGCCGGGTTTAAAATATAACCATCTAACCTTAACATTCCCCCAACAATAGGTACTGTAATTTTGGTCTTAGGAAATTTTATATATCCATGCCAAAACTTACGTCAGCGCGGCAGGTTCAGAATATACGCCATGGCTGGCACTTATTCAAAAACCGCAGAACAATGTGGCAAATGCTTCGGGAGGTGCTGAAAGGGCACTACCGCATGTCTTTGTTCACTACGCTGGTCTTTATATTGGCTATAGCATATGTAATTTTTCCTTTCGATCTTATTCCCGATTTCATCCCTGTGTTAGGCTGGCTGGACGATGCCGCGGTAATATTCCTGCTCTTCAAGGCGTTGCACAAGGAAACACAGCGTTACATACAATTTAAGGCAAGAATACGCAGAAATAGTTTGAGTTAAAATTTTACTCCTTCAGGTACAAACAGGCTTACATCCCCGTTATTACGTATTACATCGCGCACCAGGGTAGATGATATGGTGGAGTACAATGGCGAGCAGGTAAGGAAAATGGTTTCTATATCAGGCGCCAGCATACGGTTCATATCAGCTATAGCCTTTTCATATTCAAAGTCACTTATGTAGCGTATACCGCGCAGTATGAACTTTGCATTTATATCTGCACAGTATTTCACGGTCAGTCCTTCATAACCCGCTACTTCCACTCTCGGCTCGTCCTTAAAAATGTCTTTTATCCAGCTTATCCGTTGTTCTACGCTGAACATAGGCTGTTTGGACGAATTGATGCCGATGCCAATTACCAGCTTATCAAATAACGAAACAGCACGTTCTATTACGTCTACATGTCCTTTTGTTATCGGGTCAAATGTGCCGGGGAATAAACAGATACGTTGCATGAAATGTTATTCTGGTTGTATAAAAAATGTAAAGACTGTAGTTCCGTAATTTTTCATTTTTTCGAAATGTGGATGCTGCTGGTAATCGTTTCTTGGTGTATGTTCCAATACAAAGATACCACCTGGCGCCAGCATATTCTTTTCAAACACCAGCAAAGGTAGATCATCAATATTCAGCAATGCATAGGGTGGTCCAGCAAAAATAAAATCATATTGCTCCGTGCTTTGCTTCATGAATTTAAATACGTCGCCTTTTATTATATGCAGCTTGTCTTCAATACCCAGTTCCTTTGCTGTTTTCTTTATGAAATTTACGCTCACTTGGTCGCGCTCTATAAGGGTAAGATCTGACGCACCGCGTGATGCCAGTTCGTAGCTTATGCTGCCGGTACCACCAAAGATGTCGCAGGTTTTTATTCCTTCAAAATCTATCATATTACCCAGCGTATTGAACAGGCCACCCTTGGCAATATCGGTAGTTGGCCTTGCCGGTATCCCTGACGGCGGATTGAATCTTCTGCCGCTGAAATCGCCGCTTATAATGCGCATGCGTATAGTTGTTGTAACAGGTAAATGGTGCCTACCCAATTGCGGTCAGTGGTATCCACATTGCCCATTCCGTCTTTTATGCTTGGGTAGTACTGCGAAAGCTCGTTCACCACCTCTACCAGTCCACGACTGGTGGTAGTGCACTGAACGCTCATGTATTCAGATTCTATATTGTGCTGATGGGCCAGCAGTTTTAATTGGTAGGCTATATCTTCTGCCGTTTCATAGTTGAATACCTGGTGCCAATGCAACTGCCTGTTGTTATACAATGTAGCATATACCTGTTCATTGGTAACACAGCATTGCAGTGAACATTCAGACTTATACGGCTTATAAAACTGGTATGCCGCAAAAGGAAAAATATGCGCTTTGGTAAAATAGCGTGTCATCAGGCTTCTTATCGCTGCCGGCCATGAGTAAAGGTAGTTTGCCTTATCCTCTCTCATGTGGTGCACGTTCACTATTTCATTGCCTTCCACAAAATCTATTTTCCGCATCCATTTCTCTGCCATTGGCTCGTTATACAGCACCTCAGGCACCAGCAGGTATTTATCTGCAGCTACAAATGCGGCAGTTACTTTATGTGGTGCAGATAGCAGCGGTTCGTTTATGAATTGATGTTCGAAGAAATCAAGTATCCATGCCGGCAGGCTTTTCTTATAATCGCTATGGCGTATCATCAGCAGGTCACCCCGTTCACTAAAGCCGGCCGCGGTCAAACCTCTGGGCATTAATATACATATCACCCGTGCCACCTGGCTTTGCAGGGAGTCGCCGCTATGTACATTATAGGCATGTTGATTTAAAGCAGTATTATTAGTAAGCTCAGACATAGAAATGCACACAATTATAGAATAAATTTGCGACAATTCATTATTTACCCTTTCGTAAGGCGTTTACAGAACAGGTTTTAAAGTATTATATCTGTAATGCATCGTAACGTGTGACAGGTATATAGAATAGGAAAAAATTATAGCGTGAAGGTATCAGTTACTAATAAACAAATAATAAGGCTTGCGGCACCCATTTCGTTGTCGCTGCTCATACCACAGATAAGCTTTCTCACCAATACGGCCTTCCTGGGCCGGCTGGGTGAGACGGAGCTGGGGGTAAATGGCCTTACGGGTATTTTTTACCTCATACTTTCCATGATTGGCTATGGTCTTAGCAGCGGTATGCAGATACAAATGGCACGCAGGGCAGGCCAGAATGATAGCGAAGGCCTTGCCAAAATATTGACCAATGGCCTGATGCTGGCTGTGTTCCTGGCGCTTTCTCTCATGATGCTCACTTTATGGTTTGCACCACTCATATTTGGCCTAAGCCTCCACAATACCGATAATATTGCGTTAAGTATTGATTTCCTGTATATAAGGGTCTGGGGTCTACCGTTCTTAATGATGACCCAGTTGTTTAATGCATTCTACATATCCATCAGCCAATCGCGTTATCTTATATATGGCTCGCTTGCAGCAACAGCTGTAAATATTTTCTTCGATTACGCATTGATATTCGGGCATTTTGGTATGCCTCATCTCGGCTTGTTCGGTGCTGCTGTGGCTTCCATCATATCAGAGCTCATCTTTTGCCTTACCATGTTCGGCATCTTTTATTTTAAAAGGTTTCATTTCCTATATCCTTTGCGCTTTTATGCAGACTTTAGTTTCAAGCTTTGTAAACGTACGCTCACCATCGCTGCGCCGCTCATTGTGCAGTTCATGTTCAGCATCGGCGGCTGGCAGATATTCTTCATATTTATCGAACACCTGGGTGAAAAAGAACTTGCGGCTTCTCAGATATTGCGCAGCATATTTGGTATAGTAGGTGTTTGCACCTGGGCCTTTGCCTCTACATGCAATACCATGGTGAGCAACATAATAGGGCAGGGTAGGCAAAATGAAGTGGTAAGCCTGATATGGAAAATTTCAAAACTCAGTATTGCATTTACACTGGTAATATGTGCATTATTGCTGGGCTTTTCACATCAGTTCCTGGCACTATATAGAAACGATGCTGACCTAATAAATTTTGCTGTGCCCAGCTTGCGTGTTATTACCGTAGCTACGCTCATCATGTCTATATCCACTGTTATATTCAATGGAGTGGTTGGTACAGGCAATACGCTGGTAAACCTTACTATGGAGGTTACCTGTGTATGCACATACCTGATATACTGTTACGTTTTTATAGAACGGCTTCGCAGCCCGCTGTATATATGCTGGGGCTCAGAGTTTGTCTACTGGTCAAGCCTGTTGATAACTTCTCTTCTGTACTTGCGCAGTGGTAGATGGAAGGGTAAGACAATATAGCTTATGCTGCTTGTTCGGCTATTTCGCCCATGCTTATACCGTTATGGCTTTCATCATAGATGCACTCGCCATTTTTTATAAGCAGTATTTGTGGAGATTCATGATGTACTTGAAACTCTTCAGCAATCTTGTTTGAGATATTGCGATAACGGATGAGGTCCAGGTAATAGAAAAGAATATTTCCGGGTGCTGTTTCACGTTCCATACGGTTCTTAGCCATTGAGCTGATGGAACAACGTGTACTATGCTTAAAAATGACAACAGGCTGTTCTTTACTCTGTTCCACTATCATCTGCAATTGCTGTTCATTTGTAAGTTCTAACCAATTCATATTGAATAAATTCTGGTTGCAAATCTACGAAAAACAGGTCACAGCCTTTATTTATACACTTTATAATGTCATTGATATGACAAATGTTGCTCGTTGCATTAAATGGCTTTAATTTCGCCCCTCAAATAAACTTTTAATGAAGCACGCATACGTTTTTCCGGGTCAGGGAGCGCAGTTTTCAGGTATGGGTAAAAACCTATATGAACAGAACTCGCTGGCAAAAGAATACTTTGAACAGGCAAACGAGATACTTGGGTTTCGCATTACCGATGTAATGTTTAATGGCACAGACGAAGAGCTGAAACAAACAAAGGTTACGCAGCCAGCTATTTTTCTTCATTCAGTAATCTTGTTTTTAACTACTGAGGGGTTGTTGCCTGATATGGTTGCAGGTCATTCGCTGGGTGAATTTTCTGCCCTGGTGGCAAACAAAGTGCTTTCTTTTGAAGATGGACTTCGCCTTGTTTCAAAGCGTGCTATGGCCATGCAGCGTGCTTGTGAGATTAATCCGTCCACCATGGCAGCGGTATTGGGCCTGGCAGATGACGTAGTAGAAAAACTATGTGCAGAATTTACTGATGAAGTAGTGGTTGCGGCTAACTATAACTGTCCCGGTCAGCTGGTGATAAGCGGCAGCATAAATGGTATACAACAGGCTTGCGAGAAAATGAAAGAGGCAGGTGCTAAACGTGCGCTTATATTACCTGTTGGCGGTGCATTCCACTCTCCGCTCATGCAGCCTGCGCGCGAAGAGCTAAAAGCAGCCATTGAACAAACGCAGTTCAACAATCCAACTTGTCCCGTCTACCAGAATGTAGACGCAAGCCCATATATTGATCCCCACAGCATAAAAGGAAATCTTATCAATCAGCTCACCGCACCGGTACGCTGGACGCAAACCGTACAAAACATGGTAGCCCACGGCGCAACCGAATTTACAGAAGTAGGACCAGGCAGTGTATTGCAGGGGTTGATAAAGAAGATAGCTAAAGAAGTAACTACAAATGGTATAAGCTAATTACCACTAATACTAAAATGAATAAAGGCAGGAATAATTCCCGCCTTTATTCATTTATATCGTTCAGTTTTACTTATCGAAGGTCCACAACATCCACTCCGGGATGCGCTTTAGCATCATAGCTGAAATAGGTATCAGGAATATTAGCATTAGGCGTAAAGTTGCTTATATCATACTGGTATTTATTACCATTCTTCTGCCATATGTTACCACCCACTATTGTGTTTGATGCCTTATCTACCATCAATTCTATTTTTGAGAACTGTTTGGCGTTGCTGGTTGGGGTTAATTCCACTACATCACAATTCTTGCCATTTGCCTTGCGTTGGCCTACATACTTGTACCTGTATTCCTTGTCGTAAAAATTTGTGAATAATTTTGCAGGAGAAAGCGTTTGTTCATTAGGATTATAAGTGCTTACCTGCACTTCTTTAGCATCTTTATTATAAGTCCACACTGTCTTATTGTCACAAATAATTTCCTGTCCACCTATTATTACATGATATTTCTGTCCTTTTAGGAAAAATGTGCCTTTTTTAGTGTCATTCACTTTCCCGTTAGCCCCCGCCAGGTGAAGCGCAAAATTTGCCTTCAGCGATTTAAGGCTGTTTATCTTTTTGCTTACTGCCTCTAATATAGACTTTGCTTTAGCATCATTCTGGGCCATTGCAGGCTGCACAGCGCAGCAAAGGCTTATCAAACATACCGTCAGTACTTTCTTCATTTCTCTAAGTTCTGTTCTTTTTTCTGTGTTAATAAAAATATAACGCACTGTCACATGCGCAGATGTTATTTGTTTAATCTAATGTTTTCAAAAACTGTTCCAATTCTGCTTCTGTCTTAAATATCAGGTCACGTGGTTTGCTGCCCATTGCAGGGCCTACTATACCTGCTGCTTCCAGCTGGTCCATTATACGGCCTGCACGGTTATAACCCAAATTAAAACGTCGCTGCAGCATAGATGTTGAGCCTGATTGTGTTTGCACCACCACGCGCGCGCAGTCTTCAAAAAGTTTATCCCTGTTCACAAGGTCCACCACTTTGCTATCGCTGTCACCATCTTCTCCTTCATATTCAGGCAATTCGAAAGCCGAAGGATAGCCACGCTGTTTTCCTATAAATTCTACTATGCGTTCCACTTCAGGAGTATCTACAAATGCGCACTGCAGACGAAGCAGTTCACTGCCATGAGATACCAGCATGTCTCCGCGTCCTATCAGCTGTTCAGCACCGCCGGCATCCAATATCGTACGTGAGTCTACTTTTGCAGAAACCTTAAATGCAATACGCGCAGGGAAGTTTGCCTTTATGGTACCTGTTATCACGTTTACAGAGGGGCGCTGCGTGGCAATGATTAGGTGGATACCTATGGCACGAGCCAGCTGTGCAAGGCGCGCTATCGGCATTTCCACTTCTTTACCTGCCGTCATTATCAGGTCTGCAAACTCATCTATCACAAGCACTATGAACGGCAGGTATTTATGTCCGCGTTCAGGGTTCAACCTGCGACTGATAAATTTCTCGTTGTACTCTTTTATGTTACGCGCTCCAGCTTCTTTCAGTAGTTCGTAGCGGTTATCCATTTCAATACACAGTGCATTCAGCGTATTGATAACTTTTTTAGTATCAGTGATAATTGCTTCTTCCTCATTCGGCAGCTTAGCCAGGAAGTGCTTCTCTATAGTGCGATAAATAGAAAGCTCAACCTTCTTTGGGTCTACCATCACAAATTTCAGTTGTGATGGATGTTTCTTATAAAGCAATGAAACCAGTATAGCGTTGATACCTACAGATTTACCCTGCCCTGTAGCGCCCGCCATTAGCAGGTGCGGCATAGTGGCAAGGTCTACTATATAGTTCTCATTGTCTATTTTTTTACCCAGTGCTATGGGCAGGCTCATCTTGTTGTTTACAAACTTGTCGCTTGATATGAGCGCGCGCATCGGCACCAGTTGTTTATGCGCATTCGGTACTTCTATACCTATGGTTCCACGGCCAGGTATAGGAGCTATTATGCGAATGCCCAGCGCGGCCAGGTTCAGGGCTATATCATCTTCCAGGTTGCGTATTTTAGATATGCGCACACCTTCTGCAGGTACTATTTCGTATAGCGTCACGGTAGGTCCCACCGTTGCGCTGATGCGTTGTATTTCTATACCAAAGCTGCGCAGCGTTTGTATTATTTGGTTCTTGTTTTTCTCCAGCTCTTCTTTATCAAGTGCTATTGCTTCGGTACCGCGGTCATCCAGCAGGCTCAGTGTTGGAAATTTGTAATCAGGTAAGTCCAGCTCAGGCGCATATGGCTCACTGCTTTCTATGCTTATATGGTCGCCATGCTTTATCGCAGCTGGCTTTTCTTCGGTTTGTGTTATTACTTCAAATGAAAGTTCCTTGTCGTCAGCGGTTTTAGCAGTTTCTGCAGGCAGCTCAATTTCTTCGGCAATCTCATCATCTGTTTCCTCCTCCTCTTCTTCATAATAAGGTTCTTCCTCTGCAGGCTCCTCTTCCATTACCAGTTGCGTTGCAGCAGGCTCAGCAGTACTTACAGCACTGGCATATATATCATTTATCGATTTTCCTTGTTTTTCATTCACGGTCATATTCCATTCCTTCGCAGCAGGCTTATCTTCAACCACAGGTGTAAAAGGCTGTTTTGCCGGTTCTGTTACAGGCATTTCTTCAGCCATTGCAGGGGTAGGAGTTATAGCAGCCGCTACAGCAGTAGCCCTGCGCTTCATACGTTTCAAAAAAGGGCGAATATCCAGAGCAAAAACTACAAATACCAGGAAGCATACTATGGCCAGCAATGTTAGGCCGGCACCCATTTGGCCCGCAAAGCCATTCAGGTATACAATGGCCTCATTACCCCACGCACCACCATATGGAAATGCAGAATGGGGCAGCACATAGGCCATCACAGGGGCAGCTATCAGTAATAGTATTGATAACCAGCGCATATATCTCATTGCTATTATCAGGCGTTTGCCATAAATAAGAGAGAGTCCTAAAGATGTTATCCATAGGCCTATAGCAAGTGCCGCAATGCCTACTCCCCTATAAACCAGTAGGTGGGATAATGCAGCGCCCAGTCTACCGCCCCAGTTAGCTACCGGCGTATGGTCATGAAATATAAACTGGCCCATTCCGGCGCCAAATACTTTATCCTGATCCACCTGCCAGGAGAAAAAGTAACTCACAATGGCAAAGCAGGTAAATACCCCCAGCAAAAGGAATAAAATACCAAAGCCCAGCCTTATCTGGCGGTTACGGTCAACAGTAATTGGAGCTACAGCGGCTACCTTTGGCGGAGATGTCTTTTTCGTTTTCTTCTTATTGTCGGCCATGTGGGGCAAAAGCGAGGTTGCAAAGTTACAATTTACACAATAGCTTTCTTATAAAATAAATTCCTATTTCATGTGCTTCCATATGCGTATCGATCGTTTTCTCAGGCAAAGCAAACCTTTTTATACATGCAACCTGTCTTATTACACGAGCAGTTAATGTCCGGTCATCCCGGAAAAAGGATAATAGTTTTGGTTAATAAAAAGATAAGAGTATTTTGCAGCCATTCGAGCAGGGAAATGGATATAACTGGCGTGTAGCTGCCGGTTTGATTTAAAAATTCTTATACAAGGCATTGCAACTTTGAAATATTTCCGTATTTTCAACCGTTGAGAGTGCACTGTTTTGTACATGTGAAATGTATTGAGAATTAATAAAACAAGCTGAAAAGCAAAAAGAAAAAGCATCGAATAAACTTTTAAGAAAATTATAAGGTTCGTATATCATGATCAGGAAAAATATCTTTAGCCGTGCAAGTTTGATAGCCGCTCTTGCACTCACTGCGCACAGTGTGCAAGCACAGGATATCCACTTCACACAGTTCAACGCTGTGCCAATGGTTATCAATCCTGCGTTTACAGGCAACTTTGATGGCCAGATGCGCGCTGCCGCTATCTACCGCAACCAATGGCAGAGCGTTACTATCCCTTATGTTACTTATGGCGCTTCATTAGATGCACCACTGGTACATGATCTGAGTATAGACGACTATCTCGCCGGTGGTGTGCAGGTTTATGAGGATAAGGCAGGTGATGGTAACCTTACTAATTTTACTGTTTTAGCGTCCGTAGCTTATCACAAGTTCTTCGGTAAAGACGTAAACAAAACTTTATCTGTGGGCTTTCAGGGTGGCTATTCCGAAAAAAGCATAGATCTTTCGAAATTGTATTTTGGTGATGATTTCCTTAACGGTCAGTACATGTCCGGCTTAGGCGCTCAACAGCAATATTTAAATAACAGGCTGCATTACTTTACCGTGAATGCAGGTATCAGCTGGGCGCACAGCACCAGCAGTAACTTTGGTTACGAACTAGGCGTAGGTGCTAATAACCTTAACCAGCCTGCCGATGGTTTTGCTAAAGAACAAAACAGCCAGGCAGCAAGTGGTCTGGGTATGCGCTACACTGCACAGTTAGGCGCTATCTGGTATGTAAGCGAAAAATTCAGCTTGCGTCCGGGTGTTTTATATCAAAGCCAGAACACTGCTAACGAAATCATTGCCGGTAACGAATTCCATTATATTGTAGGCAATCCTGAAGTTCGCTCATTTGCAAGCGCTGTGTTTGCAGGGATCTGGTATCGCACAGGCGATGCTTTAATGGTAACTGTAGGTGGCGAATGGAAGAGCTGGCGTCTCGGTTTGAGCTATGATTATAACATTTCAGATCTACAGACCGCTACCAACGGTAACGGCGGATTTGAAATATCGCTGCGCTATATCCTGCCTAATCCGCTCGATTTTGCGCACCGCCTGGTATATCCTTGCTCACGCTTTTAAGATATAGTGAGGAAAAGCAAAAAAAAAATCGTTTGCTCTTTCTTTTATTTAAACCAATTAATACTTTTATATCCATTAACAACGCTCACGCACATGAGAAAAAATTGGCTGCTCCTTTTTTTGGCAACGATTCTCGTTACTACTCAATTTGATGCAAATGCCCAATCGTCGCAAAAGGCGAAATATAGAAATAAGGCAAACGATCCGGTAGCAAAACTACCTTATTATAAAAAGCTTCGCTGGGCTGATAACCTCTTCCGCGCTGGTAGCTATTTTAATGCGATCGATTATTATCAACAATTGAAGCAGGAACAGGAACGCAATCCTTACCTCACATATCAGCTGGCTGAATGTTATTGGTATACAAGAGATTATGTACCTTCAGCACACTACTACAAAGAAGCTTATGATCTGGCTCCTAAGCTGTATCCTGAAGCTATCTTTAAAGAAGCGATGATGCTGAAAATGCAGGGTGAATACGAAGCTTCTATCAGAGAGTTTCAGAAATTCATGTCTGACAATCCTAAGACATACAAAAAGCTGAAAAAATTTGCACAGCTTCAGATAGATGGTTGTAACATGGCCATGGCTTCTGTAAAGGATCCTCAGGCGGTTACAGTTTTCAATGCTGGTCCAAACGTTAACTCTGCTTATACTGAGCTTTCTCCTTATCCATTGGGTGATACTGCGCTTCTGTTCTCTACTATGCGTCAGAACAGCGTTGTAGAAGTAGATAAGAGAAAGCGTGATGAGTACATGTCTCGTTTCATGGTTGCCCGCAAACAGCCTGGTTATGTAGATTCTTTCCAGTGGGCTATTCACTTCCTGGATGGCCAGTTCAACAAGAGCAATGTTCACGTTGGTAATGGTTCTTTCAGCCCGGGTGGCGATCGCTTTTACTTCACTCGTTGCGCTGAAGGCGACTCAATGAAAGTAATGTGTAAAATATACGTATCTAAATTTGAAGGTAGCCGTTGGGACGAACCTGAAGAATTAGGTGGCGGTATAAATGACGACAACTCTTCAAGCACTCAGCCATGTGTTGCTAAAGTTGGTAAGAAAGAAGTACTGTTCTTCTCTTCTAACCGCAAGCTGCAGGGTCGTGGTGGTTACGATATTTGGTATTCAATCATCGATCCACGTAATGGTTCTTATCGTCGTCCTCAGAATGCAGGTAAGCAGATCAATACAGAACATGACGAAATTACTCCGTATTACGATAACCGCGTAAATACCCTGTACTTCTCATCTAACGGTCTGAAGACGATGGGTGGCTTTGATATTTACTCTGCAGAAGGGGGTCCTTCACGTTATAGAAACGTTCAGAACCTTGGTTATCCTATTAATACATCTGCTGATGAACTTTACTTCATTAAAGATCCTGTTGGTAAACCGGATGCCTACCTTGTGTCTAATCGCATAGGAGCCATAGCATTGAAGAACCCAACATGTTGCGATGATATCTGGCGTGTACAGTACGAACCTAAGCTGATGGTAATGGGTAAAGTACTGAACAGAAAATCTCAGCAGCAGGAAGGTCAGACTGTGGTTAAAATGGTTGACCAGTCTGGTGACATGAAGACTTACAATTCAGAAGATGGCACTTTCGCCTTCAATATGAATCGTGGTCATGCTTATGTGCTCACTGGCGACAAACAGGGTTTCTCTTCTACTCGCGCTTCTGTAAGCACTATGGATGTTAAACGTTCTGATCCTGATGATACAGTTTCTGTTACTATCTATCTCGATAGCATCGTTCACGGTTTCAGCGTAAGCAATATCTTCTACGATTTCGATAAAGCTGAATTACGCCCTGAATCTGCTGCTTCCCTTGACTCAGTAGTACAATTCATGAAAGACAACCCGTCTCTGACAGTTGAGATCTACTCTTTCACTGACTCTAAGGGTACTGAAAAATACAACGAAGAACTTTCTAAACGCCGTGCTCAGTCTGTAGTCAACTACATGGAAAAGAACGGTGTGGAAAGAAATCGTATGATAGCTAAAGGCTTTGGCGACAAAATGCCTGCAGCACCAAATAAAGTTGGTAAAAAGGATAATCCTGAAGGTCGTCAGTTGAACCGTCGTACGGAGTTCCGCATCGTTACAGATGTGCCTACCCGCCGCGTATTGTACAACAGTGCTAAACCTGGTACAATGGATGAACAATCTAAAAATCTGAATTCTGAAAATACAGGTGACGATGAGCCTGCTGATTCGGAATCAGAAACCGGTAACCCAGGTAGCCGCGTTAACAAACATTAATTTTAAATAATTCAAATAGCTAAGAGGTTGTACCATCCGGTGCAACCTCTTACGTTTTACATGATATGCAATACATACAGACTATTATTGAAATTGAAGAAAACGAACTGAGAGAATTACTGATAGCTGAGCTTAATGAAATGGGCTACGAAGGTTTTGAAGAAAATACAGACACACTAATAGCCTATATTCCCGAAGACCAATATATCCAGGGGGCGATAGCTGAATTACTAAAGCAAAAGCATTTAAGCTACGAGGATAACGTCATCCCTAAGCAGAATTGGAATGCTGTATGGGAAGAGAATTTTCAGCCGGTAATAGTCGAGGATTTTTGTACCGTTAAAGCCGATTTTCACGACCTAATTGTCAACACTCCTTATCTTATTAATATCACGCCCAAAATGTCATTTGGTACTGGTCACCATGCTACCACACGGCTCATGATGATGCAAATGCGTCATCTGTCCTTTAATAATGCAAAGGCGCTTGATTTTGGCACTGGCACTGGCATTTTGGCTATACTTGCCCAGCTGCTTGGGGCATCTTCTGTCTTGGCTATTGACAATGATGAATGGTCCTATGAAAATGCCACTGAAAATTTCGCGCGTAACAGTAGCGATAGAGTAGAAATTAAGCAAGGCTCACTGGAAGTTGTCGGCGAAGGAAAATTTGATATTATCCTGGCAAACATTAACCGGCATATTTTACTTCAATATATGACTGAACTTTATAAGCATCTGAAGGGAGGAGGGCATCTGCTTATGAGTGGCCTTTTGGTTGAAGACGAAACGATAATTGTGGACGCTGCCTTGATAGCGGGGTTCAAAAAAGAGAAAACTGATATGTTGAATAATTGGATTTCAATTTTATTTACTAAGTAAGTTGGTGAAATATGTGGATATATGCAATATATTATTTTGCTATACCATAATT
>Ga0105237_10001325_pt1 | contig 32835 bp, 31 predicted proteins | sample KBSC24metaG_FD_81520 | JGI IMG/M metagenome (GOLD analysis project Ga0105237, IMG submission 81520) | Corn rhizosphere microbial communities from Kellogg Biological Station, Michigan, USA - KBS C2-4 metaG | ecosystem: Host-associated > Plants > Roots > Rhizosphere > Soil | place: Michigan, USA... | reverse complement strand
GGCCCGGGCGATCGCGCGGGCAGCCTCGCTTGGATCGCCGTCCACGACGACGTCCAGGTCGCTCGTCGCTCGCCCGAGCGCCCGGTCGCGGATCGCGCCGCCGACAAGCCACGCGGTGCGGCCGGCCAGCGCCGCGCGCGCCGCATGCAGCGCGTCAGCCATGCCTGGACGGAAGCCAGGACTCAGAGCGCGCCGCCGAGCCGTCCGCGGCGGCGGCCACCGGCTCCGCCAAGACGCCGTCGTGGTGATAGACGCGCGGCACGCGCGCGGTGAGCCCGCACGTGACCTCGTAGTTGATCGTGCCCAGCCGCCGCGCGACGTCCTCGGCGGTGATGCGCTGGTCGCCGTCGATGCCGATCAGCGTCGCCGGCTCGCCGCGCAGGCGCTCAGAGCCCGCATCCGGCCCGAGGTCGACGGTGACGTTGTCCATGCTCACCGTGCCGACCAGCGGATAGCGCCGGCCACCGATCAGCACGTCGGCGTTGTTGGACAGCCCGCGCCGCCAGCCGTCGCCATAGCCGATCGGCAGCACCGCCAGATAGGTGTCGCGCTCAGCCGAGAAGCGCCGGCCGTAGCCGGCGCTCTCCCCCGCTCGGCACAGCTTGACCTCGGCGACGTAGGAGCTCAGCTCCAGGGCCGGCTGCAGCGCGCGCTCGGCCGGATCGGAGCCGAAGGGATCCATGCCGTATATGGCGATGCCGCAGCGCGCCATGTCGAACTGCGCGTCGCCGTCGCGCAGCATCGCCGCGCTGTTGGCCGCATGCACGATCAGCTGCGGATGCTGCTCCTTCAGCTCACGCGCCCAGCGACCGAACGTGTCGAGCTGGCGCGCGAAGAACCCTTCGTCCTGCGGTTCGTCGGCTGTGGCGAAGTGCGTCATCAGTCCGACCGGCTCGACGCCGCGGGTGTCGCGGGCGAGCGCGAAGACGCGCGAAGCCAGCCCGCTGTCGCGCGTGCCCAGGCGCCCCATGCCCGAGTCGAGCTTTACGTGCACGCGCCCTCCGCCCGCCTCCGCGACGGCGCGCACGTAGCGCTCGCTCCACACGACCACGTCGGCATCGGCGCCCAGCGCCTCGGCGATCTCGTCCAGGCGCAAGGCGCCCATCACGAGGACCGGCGCAGCGCTCACGCCCGCCTCGCGCAGCTCACGCGCCTCCTGCGCGCTGGCGACCGCCAGCCAGCTCGCCCCGCCGGCCATGGCCGCGCGAGCGCTGTGCGCTGCGCCGTGACCGTAGCCGTCGGCCTTGACGACCGCGCACAGCTCGACGCCGGCGCGCAGCTCGGAGCACAGGCGCGAGCAGTTTCGCTCGATCGCCGCCAGGTTCACGCTGGCCTGGGCGCGCGGCGCGCTCACGGCCGCTCCTCCCCGCGCGCCGCCGGCAGCGCCTCGATCACGTCGGTCGCGATCACGCCCTCGACCGATCCCTGCCGGCCCGCGGCATGACGGCCGGCGGCGGCGTGCAGCCACACTCCGGCGCAGGCGGCCTCGAACGCGTCCAGGCGCTGCGCAAGCAGCGCCGCGAGCACGCCGGTCAGCACGTCGCCCGTGCCCGCCGTGGCCAGCGCCGGGCTGCCGCCCCGGCTCACCGCGACGCGTCCGTCGGGATGCGCCACGAGCGTGTCGTCGCCCTTGAGCACTACGACGGCGTCGGCCTGCTGCGCCGCCGTGCGTACGTGGCGCAAACGCTCGCGCTCGACCTCCCTGCTGTCGAGCTGCAGCAGCCGCCCGAGCTCGCCGGCGTGCGGCGTGAGGATCGTCGCGTGCTTGCGGCTTGCCAGCTCGCCCAGCCGCCCGGCGTGCGCGTTGAGCGCGTCGGCGTCGAGCACCAGCGGCGCCTCCGCGTCGCGCGCGAGCTCGCGCGCGAAGGCGACCGCGCCGTCGCTGCGGCCGAGGCCGGGGCCGAGCGCAAGCGCTCCGCCGGGCCGAATGCTCTCCAGCACGCCCGCCACCGCCGCCGGTGCGAGTCCGCCGTCATGCTCGGCCAGGCCACGCGTCATCAGCTCGGGCGTGCCCGCGCCGGCGATCACGTCCTGCAGCGACTGCGGCGTGCAGCCGATCACGTAGCCGGCGCCGGCGCGCATGCTCGCTCGGGCGGCCATCTGCGGCGCCCCGGCCAGCCCACGCGAGCCGCCCGCGACGACCACCTGCCCCGACGCGAACTTCGTCGAGGAGGCGCCGCGTCGTGGCAGGCGCTCGCGCACGGCGGCGGCGATCAAACCGATCGTCGCGCTCGACGGCGCGCCACGCGGGATGCCGATGTCGATCGCGTGAACCTCGCCCGCGCAGCTCTTGCCCGGGTTGATCCACAGCCCAGGCTTGGGGGCGTGGAACGTGACCGTGACCGCGGCGCGCACGGCGTTGGCGGCGACGGCGCCCGTCGAGGCGTCCACGCCGCTGGGAACGTCCACGGCGACGACCGATGCGTCGGCTGCATTGAGCGCGTCGATCGCCTCGGCAGTCGGCCCATGGGGCTCGCCGGCAAAACCCGTGCCCAGCAGCGCGTCGACCAGCACCGTCGCGCCGGCGATCGCCCGCATGCCCTCGGCCAGCGTCACGGGGCCCTCGCCGGGCAGACGCTCGAGGTTCACGCGCGCATCGCCGGAAAGCTCCTCCGGCGGCGCGGTGCAGATGACCGTGACCTGCCAGCCGGCCTCTCGCAACAGGCGCGCGACGACCAGTCCGTCGCCGCCGTTGTTGCCCTTGCCACAGAGCACCGCCGCCGGGCCATCGGCGGCGTGCACCTCGACCGCGCGCGCCACGCCCGCGCCGGCGCGCTCCATCAGGTCCAGGCCGGGCACGCCCCGCTGCTCGATCGCCCAGCGATCGGTCGCGCGCATCGCCTCGGCGTCCAAAAGGGGGGTCAGCCAGTCCGCTAGCGCCTCCACGGAGAGCGATGCTAGATGGTCGGCGCTCGCCGTCGCCGACGCTCGCGCCAGGCGCCGGCTACTCGACGGTGACGGTCTTCGCCAGGTTGCGCGGCTGGTCCACGTTCAAGCCGCGCTTGCGCGCGATCGCGTAGGCGAGCAGCTGCAGCGGGACGACGGCGAGGATCGGCTGCAGCATCCAGTCGGTGGCGGGCACGGCGATCGTCGCGTCGGCGTGCGCGTCGACGACGCCGTCGCCGGCGGTGGTCACTGCGATCACGCGCGCGCCGCGGGCGCGCGCCTCCTGGATGTTGGAGACCAGCTTGTCGAGCACCGGCGAGCGCGTCGCCACGCAGACGACCGGCGTGTCGTCGTCCAGCAGCGCGATCGGGCCGTGCTTCATCTCGCCCGCCGCGTAGGCGTCGGTGGAGATGTAGGAGATCTCCTTGAGCTTCAGCGCGCCCTCCAGCGCCACGGGAAGGCCGACGTGGCGGCCGATGTAGAAGAAGAACTCGGCCTTCCAGCAGGTTTCGGCGATCGCCTCGATGCGCGGCTCGCAGCCCTCGATCAGCTCGTCGACGCTGTGCGGCAGGCGCTTGAGCTCGGCGACCAGCTCGGCGATACGCTCGGCGGGCAGGGTTCCGCGCAGCTCGGCCAGGCGCAGGCCGAGCAGATACATGACCGCGACCTGGCAGACGAACGTCTTGGTCGCGGCGACGCCGATCTCGAGGCCCGCGCGCGTGTAGAGCACCCCGTCGGCGTCACGCGTGGCCTGCGAGCCGCGCGTGTTGGTGATCGCCAGCACGGTCGCGCCGCGCTCGCGCGCCAGGCGCATCGCGGCGAGCGTGTCGGCGGTCTCGCCCGATTGCGAGATGCCGATCACCAGATCGCCCGGCCCGACTACGGGGTTTCGATAGCGGTACTCCGAGGCGATGTCCATCTCGACCGGCACGCGAGCCCACTCCTCGATCGCGTAACGGCCGATCAGGCCGGCGTGGTAGGCCGTTCCGCAGGCCACGACGACGATCCGCTGCACGCCCGCGAGGATCGCCTCGTCCAGCGCATCCTGCTCGTCGAGGTCGACGCCGTCGCCGCGCGCCGTGCGATCGAACAGCGTGTCCGCAAGGGCGTCGGCCTGTTCGTGTATCTCCTTGAGCATGAACGTGTCATAGCCGCCCTTCTCGGCGGTCTCCTGGTCCCAGTCGACCGTCTCGACCTCGCGCTGCATCTCCTCGCCGGAGGCGGTCGTGATGCGCACGCCCTGCGGGCGCAGCTCGGCGATCTCGCCGTTCTCCAGGTACTGGATCTGACGGGTCTGCGCGAGAAAGCCGGGGACGGCCGAGGCGACGAACTGCTCGCCGTCGCCGCGTCCGATGATCAGCGGGCACTCCTTGCGCGCACCCACCAGCACGTCGGGCTCGTCCAGGCTCATCGCCACGAACGCGTAGTGGCCCTCGAGCTCGACATACGCCGCACGCACGGCATCGGCCAGGTCGTTGACGTAATGCGCGGCGATCAGGTGGGCGATCACCTCGGCGTCGGTCTCGGACGTGAACACGCTGCCCTTCTCCGTCAGGCGCGCCTTCAGCGCCATGTAGTTCTCGACGATTCCGTTGACGACGACGTGCACGCGACCGCGGCTGTCGTCGTGGGGGTGCGCGTTCTCCTCGCTGACGCGCCCGTGCGTGGCCCAGCGCGTGTGGCCGATGCCGGTCGTCGCCGGCCGCGACGCGAGCGCCACCGAGCCGTTGGCGCTCTGCCCGGTACGCTCGGCGGCGAGCTTTGCCTGCAGCGCGCTCAGGTTGCCGACGGCGCGCACCGCCTCGATGTGCCCGTCGGCGATCACCGAGATGCCCGCCGAGTCATAGCCGCGGTACTCGAGCTTGCTCAGGCCGGCGAGCAGCAGGTCCCTGGCGGGGCGCCCGCCGACGTAGCCAACGATGCCGCACATCGGATCGAAGATACCAGCGCGTGCTGGGCCGCCTCCACCCGCACGAGCGCCGTCAGCCAGGCGCTCTCAGCCCAGCTCGGCCCGCACCAGCGCGACCAGCCGATCGCAGACGCTCTGCGCCTCCTCGTCGCTCGGCGCCTCGACCATCACGCGCACCAGCGGCTCGGTTCCGCTGGGGCGCACGAGCACGCGCCCGCGTCCCTGCAGCTCACCGTCGGCGGCGTCGACGGCCTGCTTGACGCTGTCGGCGCCCGCCAGCGCCGCGCGGTCGCGCACGCGGACGTTGACCAGCCGCTGCGGCAGCTTGGCCATCGCGTCGCGCTCGCTCAGGTCGCGACCGGCCAGCGCCTCCATCGTCAGCAGCGCGCCGGCGACGCCGTCGCCGGTGCGGTTGAAGCCCATCTCGATGATGTGCCCCGACTGCTCGCCGCCGAGCGACCACTTGCGCGAGCGCAGCTCCTCCAGCACGTAGCGGTCGCCGACGCTCGTGATCGCCACCGCCACGCCGGCGCGCCGCATCGCCGAGTGAAAGCCGTAATTGGTCATGACCGTCACCGCCACGCCGTCGCCGTTGAGCCTGCCCGACGCGCGCAGGTGCAGCGCGGCGAGCGCCAGCAGCTCGTCGCCGTCGACCACCCGGCCGAGGCGATCTACGGCCAGCACGCGGTCGCCGTCGCCGTCGAAGGCGAATCCGATCGCATGGCCGCCCGCGACGACCTTCTCGGCCAGCGCGTCGACGTGCGTTGAGCCGCAGCCGGCGTTGATGTTGCGCCCGTCCGGCTCGTCGGCGATCACGCTCACCTTCGCGCCCAGGCGGCGGAAGATCTCCGGGGCGACGTGAAAGGTCGCGCCGTTGGCGCAGTCCAGCAGCACGTCCACGCCGCTCAGATCCAGCTCGGCGAAGCGCGTGTGCAGCTCGCGCAGATAGTCCTCACAGGCGCCGTGCAGCTCGCGCACGTGCCCGATCGGCGTGCCGCGCGGGGCCTCCTCGCGCTCCAGCGCCCGCTCGATCGCCCGCTCTGTCTCGTCGCTGAGCTTGTAGCCGTCGGCCGCGAAGAACTTCACGCCGTTGTCCTCGTAGGGGTTGTGCGACGCCGACAGCACGACCGCGAGATCGAAGCCGTAGCGGCCGATCAACAGCGGCGCGGCGGGCGTCGGCAGGACGCCGCCGAGCAGCGCGTCGCCGCCCGCCGCGCTCACTCCGGCGGCGACGGCCGCCTGCAGCATCTCGCCCGACTCGCGCGTGTCGCGCACGATCAGCACCTGTGGACGCTCGGCGCCGGTCTGCTCGGTCGCCGCGCGCGCCAGCGCCAGCGCCAGCTCGGCGCTCACGAACTCACCGGCGACGCCGCGAACGCCATCGGTGCCGAACAGCTTGCGGGTCATGCTCGCCCCCTGCGGGCCGGTTGCTAGCGCTTGGAGAACTGTGGCTTCTTACGGGCCTTCTTCAGGCCGGCCTTCTTGCGCTCCTTGGCGCGCGAGTCGCGCGTCAGAAAGCCTCTGCGCTTGAGCTCGCCACGAAGGTTCGGGTCCGCCTCCAGCAGCGCCCGCGAGACGCCGTGGCGTAGCGCGCCCGCCTGCGCGGAGATGCCGCCGCCGTGCAGCCGGGCGACGACGTCCATCTTCTCCTGGTAGCCGACCGTCTCGAGCGGCTGGCGGATGTTGCGCTGAAGCGTGTCGCGCGGAAAGTGCTGCTCCAGCGTGCGCCCGTTGATCAGGTAGGTGCCCTTGCCGGGCCTGAGCGTCACGCGTGCGATCGCCGTCTTGCGCTTGCCCGTCGCTCGGTAGCGCGCGTCGGCGGCCAGGTCGATCGCCGCCGTGGCGATCGGCTCGCTCAGCGTCTCCTCGCCCTGCTCCTCGCCCTCGGCGACCGGAGCCTGCTCGCTGTCCTCGCCCTCGATGGCGTAGGGGTCCTCATAGCCCTGCTGCTCGCGCCCCAGCGGATCGGCGCCCTCGGGGACGATGTCGACCTCCAGATGCGCGCCCGGCACCGATGGTTTCGCGCTGGGCGTCGCCTCGCCGGCCTCCGGCTCGGCGTCTGCTGAGTCGTCGGCGTCCTCATCGACGGCCGCCTCGATCGCCACCTCGTCGTCGGACTCCTGCAACGCCTCCAGCGGCGCGTCCTCGGCCGAGCCGGCGATCTGCTGGGCGTCGTCACTCGGGACCGCGTGCCCCTCTCCGGCCGGCTCGACGGCTGCGGGCTCGACCGGCTTCTCGCCGCCCGCCTCGATCGCCTCTTGAGCGGCCTCCAGCGCCGCGTCCTCGGCCGAGCCGGCGATCTCGCTTGCCTCCTCGCCGGGCACGGCGTGCTGCGGCGTCTGCTCGGCGGGCGCGTCGGCGTCCGGCGGTGTCTCGGGGGTGTCGTCGTCGACCGTCATTTGCTCTCCTCCGCGGAGCCTGCGGCTGCGCGCTCTGATGTCAACGGTCGGCCTCCGGCCTCCCGAAGGTCCAAAGGTTGCGGGTTCTGGGCGACGTGCGGATGCTCGGGCCCAGCGTAGATCTTCAGCTTGGTCAGCTGCTTTCGCGCGAGGCGGTTGCGCGGCATCATGCCTTTGACGGCCAGCCGGATGATCTCCTCCGGGCGTCGCGCCTGCAGCTCCTCGAAGGTGCGCGAGCGCAGGCCGCCGGGATAGCCGGAGTGGCGGTAGTAGCGCTTGTCGCTGCGCTTGTTGCCCGTCACGTGGATCTTCTCGGCGTTGACCACGACGACGAAGTCGCCCGTGTCGACGTGCGGCGTGTACTCGGGCTTGCGCTTGCCGCGCAGCACGTCGGCGATCTGCGTGGCCAAACGCCCGAGCGTCTTGCCGTTCGCGTCCACGACCAGCCAGTTGCGCTCGCGGTCGGTCGGCTTCGCTACGTATGTTCTCGTCGAGGGAGCCATAGGCGTGAAAAAGGCCACGCGTGCCGAACCTCCGGACGCGCGGCGAAGCGGACATCATAGGCGAAGTCGGGCGCCTTCGCGGGCTACTTCGGGATTACTCCCACTCGATCGTTCCTGGCGGCTTGGACGTGATGTCCAAGACGACCCGGTTGACCTCGCGCAGCTCGTTGATCATGCGCGAGGCGATCGTCTCCAGCAGGTCGTAGGGCAGGCGCGCCCAGTCGGCGGTCATGGCGTCGTCGCTGGTGACCGCACGCAGCACGACCACATAGCCGTACGTGCGCTCGTCGCCCTGCACGCCCACCGTGCGCACGTCGGGCAGCACGCAGAAGGACTGCCACAGCTCGCGGTACAGCCCGGCCTTGCGGATCTCGTCCTGCAGGATGTAGTCGGCCTCGCGCAGGACGTTCAGGCGCTCCCTCGTGGCTTCCCCGCCGACCACGCGTATGGCCAGGCCGGGACCGGGAAACGGCTGGCGCCAGACCAGCCGCTCGGGCAGGCCCAGCTCGGCGCCGACGGCGCGCACCTCGTCCTTGAACAGCGCGCGCAGCGGCTCGACGAGCTCGAACTGCAGGTCGTCGGGCAGCCCGCCGACGTTGTGATGGGACTTGATCGTCGCCGCGCCCGTGCCGCCGCCGGACTCGATCACGTCGGAGTACAGCGTTCCCTGCACGAGAAAGGCGGCGCCCTGTCCGTCGGGGCCGGCGAGCTTCGAGGCCTCCTCCTCGAACACCCTGATGAACTCCGCGCCGATCGCCTTGCGCTTGGCCTCGGGCTCGGTGACGCCCTTGAGCTTGTCCAGGAAGCGAGCCTCCGCGTCGACAGCCACGAGCGGCACCCTGAACGTGTCGCGAAAGGCGCTGATGACCTGCTCGCCCTCGTCCTTTCGCATCAGCCCGTGGTCGACGAACACGCACGTCAGCTGCTCGCCGATCGCGCGATGGACGAGCAGCGCGGCGACGGACGAGTCGACGCCGCCCGACAGGCCGCAGACGACGTTGGCGTCGCCCACCTGCGCACGGATCCGCCTGATCTGATCCTCGACGATCGACGCCGGCGACCACGTCTGCTCGCAGCCGCACACCTCGGTGAGAAAGCGCGTGAGGATCTCCTGGCCGTAGGGCGTGTGCACGACCTCGGGGTGAAACTGGATGCCATAGATGCTGCGCCGGGTGTCCTCGACGGCCGCGACCGGCGACGAGCTCGACGAGGCCAGCGCGGTGAACCCCGGCGGCGGCTCGAACACGGTGTCGCGGTGGGACATCCAGCAGGTCTGCTCGATGGGCATGTCGCGCAGCAGCACGCCGGGCTGTGTCACGTGCAGGTCCGAGCGTCCGAACTCGCCGACCTCCGCCTGCTCGACCCGGCCGCCGAGCTCGTGCACCAGCAGCTGCATGCCGTAGCAGATGCCCAGCACCGGCACGCCCAGCTCCAGCAGCTCGCGGTCCAGGCGCGGCGCGCCCTCGGCATAGACCGACGCCGGGCCGCCCGACAGCACGATGCCACGCGGCTTGCGCCTGGCGACCTCCTCCAGCGCCACGCTGTGCGGCAGCAGCTCGCTGAACACGCCGCACTCGCGCAGCCGGCGCGCGATCAGCTGGCTGTACTGCCCGCCGTAATCCAAGACCACCACCTGCTCGGTGGCCGCGTCGACGGTCCCCGCCTCCCCGGCGTCCAGATCGGGCGCCGTGACTGCGGTGTCAGTCATTTACTAGCGCTGCAGCCTTTCCGTTGGTGGCGCCCATGCCTACGCCCTGGTCGCGCTGCAGCGACTTGCCCTCGGTCTGCAGCGCTGGCGCGATGACCACCTCGGCGCGGTTGAACTCGGCGAGATCCTTGTGCCCGCATGTGGCCATCGACGTGCGCAGCCCGCCGAACAGGTTGAACGTGCCGTCGTTCTCGCGCGCGGGACCCGTGAGGATCTCCTCGAGCGTGCCGTTCTGGTGCGTCGCCACGCGCGCGCCGCGCGGCAGGCTCGGGTGGAAGGTCGCCATGCCCCAGTGAAAGCCGCGTCCGGGCGCCTCGTAGGCGCGCGCCAGCGGCGAGCCGATCATCACGGCGTCGGCGCCGAGCGCGATCGCCTTGGACACGTCGCCGCCGTTGCGCATGCCGCCGTCGGCGATCACCTGCGCGTACTCGCCCGTCTCCAGCATGTGCGTCGAGCGCGCGTGAGCGACGTCGGCGATGGCCGTCGCCTGCGGCACGCCGATGCCGAGCACGCCGCGCGTCGTGCACGCGGCGCCCGGGCCGACGCCGACGAGCACGCCGGCCGCGCCGGTGCGCATCAGGTGCAGGCCGGTGTGGTAGGAGGCGCAGCCGCCGACCACGACGGGAACGTCGAGCGAGGGGATGAACTCCTTCAGGTTCAGCGGCTCGGAGACGGTCGAGACGTGTTCGCCGGAGACGACCGTGCCCTGGATCACGAGCACGTCCAGGCCGGCCTCCATCGCGATCTCGTGGAACTTGAGCACGCGCTGCGGCGTCAGCGAAGCCGCTACGACTACTTTCTGCTCCTTGATTTCGGAGATGCGCTGGGCGATCAGCTCGGGCTTGATCGGCTCTGCGTAGATCTCCTGCATCTCGCGCGTGGCGACGTCCTTGGGCAGCTCGGCGATCCGCTCGAGCTGCTCCTCGGCGTCCTCATAACGCGTGAAGATGCCCTCCAGGTTGAGCACCGCCAGGCCGCCGAGCCCGCCGATGATGCCGGCCGTGCGCGGCGAGACGACGCCGTCCATCGCCGAGGCGAGCATCGGCAGCTCGAACTGGTAAGGGCCGAGCTTCCAGGAGATGTCGATGTCGTCGGGGTCGCGCGTGCGCCGCGACGGCACGATCGCAATGTCGTCGAAGCCGTAGGCCTGACGGGCCTTCTTGCCGCGTCCGATCTCTATCTCCATCGCTGAATCCTCGCAGTCGGTCCGGACGAGAAGACCCCGCTCGGGGCGGGGCCAAGGTGGCGTCGGCGGGGCGCCGTGAGGGTGTTGTCGCGGACCTCGGCCAAGTGGATTTGAGCATAGCAACGGCGGGTTGTGACCGAAGCCCTTGGGTATCCTCGTCTGACATGAGCGCGGGGGCGAACATCGGCTATGACGCACACGCCATCGAGGCGCGCCGGCAGGCGGCCTGGCGCGAGCGCGACACCGCGCGCACGCCCGCCGTGCTCGACGACCAGCCGCATCTTTACATCAAGCCCTCGGCGCCGTTCACGTCGGGCAACGTGCACATCGGCCACGTGCGCAGCTACTCGATCGGCGACGCCTACGCGCGCTTCAGGCGCGCGCGCGGCGATCGCGTGCTGTTCGCGTTCGGCTTCGACGCCTTCGGCCTGCCGGCGGAGCTCGGCGCGATCGCCGGCGGCGTGCCGCCGAGCGAGTGGGTGGCGCGCTGCGCCGAGCACATGACCGGGCAGCTGCAGCGCCTGGGCTTCTCCTTCGACTGGGAGCGCACGTTCATGAGCTCCGATCCGATCATGTACCGCTGGTCGCAGTGGCTGTTCTTGAGGCTGCTGGAGGCCGGGCTGGTGTACCGCGGCACGGGCAACGTCGACTGGTGCGACACGTGCCAGACGACGCTGGCGACGATCCAGGTCGAGGACGGGCTGTGCTGGCGCTGTCACAACCCCGTGCGCCTGATCGAGCGACCCACCTGGTACCTGCGCGTGAGCGCCTACACGCAGGAGAACGACCGCCGCCTGGACGAGCTGGCCGGCGGCGGGCGCTGGGACGAGGTGGCGCTGGCCAGCCAGCGATTCGTGCTGGGGCGCGTGGACGGCGTGGAGGTGGAGCTGGGCGAGGGCGCCGACGGGCCGTCGCTGTCGGTGTTCACGCCGCACGCCGACTCGCTGGAGCTGGCGCGCTTCGTGCTGCTCTCGCCCAAGCACCCGGAGATCGACGCGTGGGCGGCGGACCCGGCGGTGCACGCGGGCCTGGAGGAGCTGCGCTCGGGCGGCCTGGAGCGAAGCTCGCGCGACGCGCGCAAGATCGCGCTGATCGACACCGGCCGCTCGCTGCCCGCGCCGACCGGGCAAGGCTGGCTGCCGGTGCTGATCTCGCCGGCGGTCGACGGACGCTTCGGCGCGACGGCGGTCTTCGGCATGCCCGAGCACGACCGCACCGACGAGGTGATCGCCGAGCGGCTGCCCGAGCTGCTGGGCGCCTCGCGCGGCGCCGCCAACGGCGCCGACGCCGCCGCGCCGGCGCGCGCAGCCGGCAAGGCCTCGCGCCCGCGCCCGGCCGTGCGCTACAAGGCCGACGACTTCTCGATCTCGCGCCAGCGCTCGTGGGGCACGCCGATCCCGATCGTCTACTGCGAGACGCACGGCGCGGTGCCGATCGCCAAGGAGCAGCTGCCGGTGCTGCTGCCGCTGAACATCACGCCGACGGGCGCCGGCAACCCGCTGGCGGAGCTCGAGGAGTTCGTGCAGACGACCTGCCCGCTGTGCGGCGGCCCGGCCGAGCGCGAGACGGACACGCTGGACTGCCACTTCGACGCGCTGTGGCTGTGGGTGCCAGTGTGCGTGCCGCCGGAGTCGCGCGAGCAGACGCTGGAGGAGATCCTGGCGCTGGCGGACCTGCGCCACTGGCTGCCCTCAGAGCGCGTGGTGGCTGGGTCTGACAGCGGCAACTTCGTGTTCGACCAGCGCATCGTGACGAAGGCGCTGCGCGACCTGGGGCCGCTGGAGTTCCTGGCCGACGGCGAGCCGTTCGCGGGCTGCCTGTTTCACGAGATGGTGATCTCAGACGGGCGCAAGATGAGCAAGCACCTGGGCAACGTGGTCGACCCGGACGCGCTGGTGGAGCGCTATGGCGCGGACACGGTGCGCCTGGCGGTGCTGTACGCGGCGCGCCCGCAGAAGACGCTGAACTGGAGCGACTCGGCGGTGCTGCGCGCGCACCGCTTCCTCACACAGGTGTGGGACTTCACGCAAGCGCAGATCGCCGCCGCCGAGCAGCTTGCCCTGGACGAGTCCGCGGCAGCCCAGGCCGACGGCGAGCCCGTGAGAGACACCAGCGAGCACCTGCGCGTGAAACTGGCGCAGTGGTGCGAGCGGGGCGCGCAGAAGATCACCGAGGACATGGAGGGCCTGGAGATGCACAGCGCGGTGCGCAACGTGATGCGGCTGTTCGACCGCATCAAGGACTTCGACAAGCGCGTGGTCGCACGCCAGGGCGCGCTCACCCGCGCCGACAGCGACGCGCTGGCGCAGGCCTTGGCGCTGCTTGCGCAGCTGCTGGGCCCGTTCGCGCCGCACATGTCCGAGGAGCTGTGGCTGGCGCTGGGCAACGAGGAGAACGGCCCACAGACGCCGTGGCCAGGCGTATCGTTGCAGGCGGTCGCATGAGCCCGCAAACCGTAGAGAGCCCTCGGCAGGGGTCCCGGCAGCGCACGCGCTCCTGCGCCACGGAGCTCGTCTGCCACCGCTGCGAGAACAGCTATCCGCTGGAGTCGACCGTCTTCTCCTGCCCGGACTGCGGCAAGGGGCTGGACATCGTCTACGACTACGAGCTGGCGGCGAGCCACTTCAAGGACTTCCCCAGCTCCGAGCGCCCGCAGAACATCTGGCACTTCGAGGAGCTGCTGCCGATCGTCGACGCGGCCGCGCAGGCGCGCGTGGGACGGCACTCCGGCTACACGCCGCTGATTCGCGCCGACAGGCTGGGCGCCGAGCTGGGCATCGCCAACCTGTACCTGAAGGACGACTCGAGCAACCGGCCCAGCCTCTCCTACAAGGACCGCGTCGTGTCGATGTCGATCGCGCGGCTGCTGGAGCGCGGCAAGACGGAGATCGGCTGCGTGTCGACGGGCAACGTCGGCACGGCGGTGGCCTCGTTCGCGGCGAAGGCGGGCGTGGACGCCTACATCGTCTACCCAAACCGCCTGGAGGAGATGAAGGCGCGCGCGTGCATGGCGCTCGGCGCGAAGGTCTGCCAGGTGCAGGGCAACTACGACGAAGCCAACCGGCGCTGTCGCGAGGTGGCCGAAGCGACGGGCATGGACTTCGCGAACATCACGCTGCGCCCGTTCTACGCCGAGGGCGCCAAGACGGCGGCCTTCGAGATCGTCGAGCAGCTGGACTGGAACTCGCCGGAGCACATCGTCAGCCCGGCGGCCGGCGGCACGCTGTCCTCGCGCATGCACAAGGGGCTGATCGAGCTGGGGCTGCTGGGGCTGGCCGAGACGGAGGGCACGGCGATCCACATCGCCCAGCCGAGCGGCTGCAACCCGATCGCCTCGGCGATCCTCGCCGAGGAGGCGGAGGTGCATCCGGTGATGCCCGAGACGGCGGCGCACTCGCTGGCGATCGGCGCTCCCGGCGACGGCTATCTGGTGATCGACGCGGTGCACAAACGCGGCGGCACGGCCGCCTTCGCGTCGGACCCGGAGATCTTCGCGGGCATCGACCTGCTGGCGGCGACGGAGGGGCTGCTGACCGAGCCGGCGGGCGGCACGACGGTGGCGGTGCTGGAGAAGCTGGCGGCGGCCGGCCGCTTCGCGCCGGGCGACACGGTCGTGGCGCTGATCACGGGCAACGGCCTGAAGACGCTGGACGAGCACCCGCCGAAGCAGTGGCCGGCGAAGATCGACTGCGAGCTCGACCCGATGCTCGCGGCGCTGGGCGAGCTGAAGGCCACGGACTCGCTGATGCAGACGGCGCGCGCACAGTTGTCGCTGTAGTCAGCGGCGGCCGTCGGCCACCCGACGCGATACGCCTCCCCCGAAACGGATCTATTTTTAATATTTATCGAGTCGTTGGTTGGCTTGTGAGGAAGCGTGGCGAGTGGGTACAGTGCGCGCATGGCCGACGAATCGCGCACGGACCCGCTGCTCGACCTGAGCGAGCGCCGGCGCAAAGAGCGCCAGGCCGTCGAGGAGGCGGGCGGCGGCCAGTCCGAGGGCTTCGAGCTGGCCGAGCGGGAACTGATCGAGCACACCTCGCACGGCGATGGCCACGCGCCGGCGAAGATCGCGCGCGACGCCTACGGCGAGGGCGTCGAGGAGGAGCCGACCGAGTGCGAGTACGGCGAGGCCGACGAGGAGCACCGGCCCGACTGAGCCGCGCGCTCGGCCTGCGCCGCGCGCCTGTTTTGCAGCGCTCGATCCTCGCCTTCGCTCGACGGCGCCGCGGTCGAGCCGACGTCGCCGACGCGAACGCGCAGCGGCGCGTGGTCAGAAAGCTCGACCGAACGTCCGTCCAGCGCGACGCGCCGATGCAGCGCCTGCGCCTGGCCGACCGGCGCCAGGCCGCGCACGAAGATGTGGTCGACGTGGCAGCGCGCGACGTGCGCGGCGGCGTCGGGCGCGCGCGGCGCGCGCAGGTTGAGATCGCCGCCGAGGATCAGCGGATTGCCGCGCGCCCAGTCCAGCGCGCGCTGCCACAGGCGTCGCAGCTCGTGCTCGGCGAGCGCGGCGCGCGTGCTGGCGTGGAAGTTGACGACGCACGGCCCGTCGCGCAGGCGCGCGAGCTGCGCGACGCGCCGCTCGGGCCACGTGCGCAGGCGCAGCGTGGCGTGCTCGGCGATCGGCCTGCGCGCGAGGATGGCGTTGCAGCCGCCGCCGTTTGACTTGACCAGCTCGGGATCGCGCTCGGCGAGGGCGCGGCGCAGCGCCGGCAGCGCGTTGCGCGAGGTCATCGCACGACGCTGCTCTGCGCCGGCGGCGCGCGCCAGCTCGGCGGGCCACCAAGGCGGCGCCTCCTGCAGCAGCGCGACGTCCCACTGCCACTCGGCGAGCTGGGCGGCGAACTGGCGCAGCAGCGCATGGCGCGTCGGCGGCAGCGAGCGCCCGTGAAAGAGGTTCCAGCTGACGATCAGCACTGGTTTGGCGGTTACGGCGGCGCAACGACGCTGTAGGGTCTTGAGGCCTTGAGAGGATGGACTACCCGCCGCCGGCCCGTCGCCGTCGGCCCAGCGTCGACGCTCCTGCTGGCGTGCTGCGCGGTCGCCTGGCACAGCGCCGACTTGCTCTGCCTGCTGCCGGCGCTGGCGCTGGCGTGCGCGCTTGCGTTCAGGAGATATCCGGGCGAGCGGCTGCTCGTGGCCCTGCGCAGCCGGCGACGGGCTCGCTGGCCACGCGCGCGCTCTCTGGTCAGCGCTCGTGCGCGGCCGTTGACGGCCGCCGCGCACGGCGGCCTGCTGATGGCGCGCTCGCTGGCGGTGCGCCCGCCGCCGCCGCTCTCGCGCACGGGCTGAGCGGCGCCCCGCCGGGGCTGCCTTGGCGCGCCTGCGTGCGTCATCGCGCGTCGGCGCGCGACGCCGACGCTCAGCCTCGATCCAGCTCAGACGCTCTGCAAGGAGACGACGTTGCACCGCCGCCTGACGGCGGGTGCGCGCGGCGCGTTGGCGCCCGTGAGCACCGGCCAAGCCAATCGATCAAGACCTCCCAAGCGCCTGCGCCCGATGGCGGCGGCGCTGCTGCTGGCATGCCTCGTCGCGCTGTGGTCGGCGCCGGCGGCGCTTGCGCACGCGCAGCTGGTCGGAACCTCGCCGCAGTCGGGCGCGACCGTGCAGCGACAGCCGAGCGCGGTGATCTTCGAGTTCAACGAGGCGGTCGGCGGGACGCTGGGCGCGGTGCGCGTGTACGACGCAAGCGGCGCGGAGGTGGACGACCTGCACGTCGGGCATCCGGACGGCCGCGCGCGCTGGATGGGCGTGGGGCTGAAGCGTGGCCTGCCCGACGGCACGTACACGGCGACCTATCGCGTGATCTCTGCGGACACGCACGTCGTGTACGGCGGCCTGGTCTTCGACCTCGGCCACGCGGGAGCGAGGCCGACGGTCACGGTGCCCGGCCTGATCGCTCGCGGCGAGACCGGGCACGTGACGAAGGTCGGCTTCGGCGTGGCGCGCGCGCTGGACTACCTGTCGATCGCGCTGATGCTCGGCGGGCTGGCTTTCCTGTTCGTGGCGTGGCAACCGGCGCTGTCGGCCGTGGCCGGCGCGCAGGCGGCCTGGCGCGACGCCGCGGAGGCGTTCGCGCGGCGCCTGCTGCGCCTGCTCTACGCGGCGGTGGCGCTGGGCGTCGTGGCGAGCGTGCTGGGCTTTCTGCTGCAGGGCGCGAGCGCGGCGGGAATATCGCTGTGGACTTCGCTGAAAGCAGTGGTCCTGCAAAGCACGCTGGAAAGCCGCTTCGGGACGGTCTGGGCGCTGCGCGCGCTTGACTGGCTGGCGCTGGGCGGCCTGCTGGCGGGCGCCAGCGCGATGCGGCGCCCGGTCGCGCGCGCACGGCGAAGCGTCGCGCCACCGCGCGCGGCTATCGCGCTGCTGGGCCTCGGCGGCGCGTATCTGGCGCTCACGCCGGCGCTGGCCGGTCACGCGAGCGTCGAGAGCCCCGCCGGCGTGTTCTTCGCGTCGGACGTGCTGCACGTGCTGGCGGCGAGCGTGTGGGTCGGCGGCGTCGCGTGCCTGCTGCTGGCGCTGCCGGCGGCGACGCGCAAGCTGGACGGCGTGGACCGCGGCCGGCTGCTGCTGGCGACGCTCGCGCGCTTCTCGCCGCTTGCGCTCGGCGCGGTCGTCGCGATCGCGCTCACGGGGACGGTGCAGGCATACATCGACGTGCGCAGCCTGCACGGGCTGCTGCACAGCGCGTATGGCGCGCTGATCCTCGTCAAGGTCGCGCTGCTGGTCGCGCTCGTCGCGCTCGGCTGGATCAACCGCGAGCGCGTCATGCCCGCGCTCGGGCGCTTGGTCGAAGCGCGACGCACGCCCGGCGGGGCGGGCGTGCTGGCGAGGCGCACGATGCGCGGCGAGCTGGCGCTGATGATCTGCGTGCTCGGCGTGACCGCCGCGCTGATCGGCTACACGCCGCCGATCGACGCAGCGTCGGGCCCGTTCTCGGCGAGCGCGTCGCTCGGCGCGGCGCAACTGGAGATGACCGTCGAACCGGCGACGGTCGGCGCGAACACGGCGCACCTGTACCTGATCGACGCGCAGACCGGCGCGCCGTTCACCGAGACCAAGGAACTGACCGCCACGGCGAGCCTGCCCGCCAAGCGCATCGGGCCGCTGGCGCTGAAGGTGACGCGCGCGGGGCCCGGTCATTACATCCTCGACTCCGCCGTGCTCAGCCCGGGCGGTGCATGGGACATCCGGATCACCGACCGCGTCTCTGAATTCGAAGAGCACAGTCGCACGGTCGAGGTGCCGATCCGATGACCGCCAGGCGACCGGCCGCGCGACCGGCGCATGCCCGACGCGCGGCCGACCACGTGCGACCGACCCGCCCACCGTGGCCCGTCCAACCCACCGTGATCCCTCCAACCGAAAGGACGACGACGTGACAGCCAGAAAGATCGCCGTGCTCGCGACCGCCTGGACGCTGCTCGCGGCGACGAGCGCACAGGCGCACGTGAGCATCCACCCCAACACGATTCCCGCGGGCGCCTTTACGACGATGAACGTGGTCGTGCCCGGCGAGCAGCAGGGCGCATACGTGAAGAAGGTCGACGTGCTGTTGCCGGCAGGCTTCACGAGCGTCGCCTGCGAGAGCGTGCCGGGATGGAGCGCCAAGGTCATCGCGCGCAAGCTCGCCAAACCCGTGCAGGACGACGGCGAAACGATCGACGCGGAGGTCGCCCAGCTCGTGTGGACGTGGACGGGGCCGCTGGGCAAGGTCGGCGACGGTCAGTTCGTGGCCTTTCCGCTTTCCGTCGCCGTTCCCGCGGACGCGAGCGGCAGGCAGCTCGAATTCCGCACCGTGCAGACCTACAGCAACGGCCAGGCGATCCACTGGATCGACCCGTCGCTCGACGCCGAACACCCGTCGCCGAGGATCAACGTGACTGCCAGGGGCGGCGCGATCGAGGACGTCGCCGGCGACGAGGCCGGTCCGGCGCCCGGTCAGGCCGGCGCCAACGCTGGCGGCGGCGCCGGCGGCTCGGCGGCGCCGGGAGCGGTCGCAAGCTCGAGTGGCAGCGCCAGCGAGGGGCTTGGCGTGGCCGCTCTCGTCGTCGGCGCGCTCGGCCTGCTGGCCGGCGGCGGCGCGCTCGTGGCGACTCGCCGGCGCGCGGGCCGCCGATAGCGCCCCGACGGTGTCGCCGTCGGGACCAAACGCACGTGCAGGAGCGCAGGACGCGCGGCGCTATCGGCGGTGTCGCCGTGCGGCCCGCGCGATCGCGCGGGCATCGGGGCGCATGAGCCGCAACTGCCCGCTGAGCTCGGCCCTGTACCCATTGAAGAACATGCCCGGCGCAGACGGATGCTCGTTGCCGCCGCTGACGACCGGGAGGCCGTCCTTGTCGAGCACGCCGAGGTGGCCGATTAGCCCCTCCAGGCCGCGCCGATAGCCCGTTGCGGCGATCACGGCGTCCGGCTGAATGCGAGCTCCGTCGGCCAGCAGGACATCCGGCCCGTCAAAGCTCTCGACGGCGGCGACGATCTCAATCCGTCCGTCCTTGACTCCGGCGACGAAGCCGTCATCAAACACCGCTGCCTGCTGTCGGCGGCGCAGCGTCGTGGCCACGCCAAGCGGCGAGCGGGGAAGCCCGTACCGCTCGAGGTTGCCGACGAACAGCCGCTGCCCAAGCCAAATGATCTCATCGGCGACGCGCAGAGGAACGTGATGGAGCGCGATTCCGTTGAGTTGCACCGGAACGCCCAGGTACTTGCGGCGCATCAGGTTCGGAGGTGTGCGACACGAGACGCGCACGCGGCCCGCGCCACCGCTGGAGAGAAAGTGTGCGACCTCCGAGCCGGTGATGTTGGGCCCCACGACGAGCACGTCGCGGCCACGGTAAGGATCAGGGTTTCGATAGGCGCTGGAGTGGATGAGATCGCCTGTGAAGGTTTCGCGGCCGGGCCAGCCGGGGAGGTTGGGCTCGCGGTCATAGCCCGTAGCGAGCACCACGAGGCGTGCATCCAAGCCGCCGCCGTCCGTCTCGACTCGCCACCCCCCATTCAACGACCTGATTCGCCAGACCTGGGTGTTGAAGCGGACGTCGATGCGATGGTGCGCAGCATAGTCCTCGAGGTATTCGACCCACGCGTCCCGCGACGGGTACTCGCCGTATCGTCGTCGGCTCGCGCGATAGCCCGGCTGTGTGGACATCCAGCCCGGCGTGTTGAGCCGCAGCCCGTCGTAGCGGGTCCGCCAGCTCGCACCGACCTTGTCGGTCTGCTCAAGCACGATCGACTCGACGCCGGCTCTGCGAAGCGTGGCCGCTGCGGCGAGCCCCGCGGCACCTGCACCACAAACGACCGCGTCAAGCATCGGCGATGCCTTCCATGAGACGGATTGCCGAGTAGGGGGTCACACACGCTCGCGCAGATTCGTCATACTCGCAACTGACGTCTCCGACCAATGTCTGCGCTCGCCTGATTCCACAATGGTCGGCCCTTTGCGCCATTCAGTGCTCAGCCAGGAAAGAACCCAGCGACTCGACCCATAGAAAAGCCCCGCCGGAGCGGGGCTTTTCCTTAGCGGGTCGATAAGCCGGATTCTGTCGTTGAGCAGCCATCCATCTGAGCGGCCTACCTGGATCTCGGCGGGTCACCTGCAAGCGATCCCGTTTGGCCTTGTATCGGGCGGGGTTTGCCCAGCCGCCGCGTCGCCGCGACGCTGGTGCGCTCTTACCGCACCATTTCACCCTTGCCGGCCCGCCGTTCACGTGGGACGGCGGACGTAGGCGGTTTGTTTCTGTGGCACTTTCCCGCGGGTTTCCCCGGGTCGATAACTCGACCACCCTGCCCTGTGATGTCCGGACTTTCCTCGAAGGCCTGCGCCTCCGCGGCTGCCTGACCTGCCCTGTCACGGTAGCGCCTCGGACGGGCCGTGTGAAGGCGTGGAGCACGCCGTTCAGCCCTCGCCCAGGCCATCAGATGCAGCCGCGGTCGGCCCGCTCAGACGCTTCTGAGCAGCCCGACGACGCGCCCGAGCACGGTGACCTCTTTGCTGCGGATCGGCTCCATCGAAGCGTTCTCCGGCTGCAGGCGCACGTGGTCTGACTCGCGGAAGAAGCGCTTGACCGTCGCCTCCTCGCCGAGCAGCGCCACCACGACGTCGCCGTCGCGCGCGGTGTCCTGCGGTCGCACGACGACGAAGTCGCCCTCGATGATCCCCGCTTCCTTCATCGAGTCGCCGCGAATGCGCAGCAGGTACTCGCCGTCGCCGCCGCCGGCGATCTCCGGGACGGACACGTAGTCCTCGATGTTCTCCTCCGCCAGCATCGGCTGACCCGCGGCGACCGAGCCGAGCAGCGGGAGGCTGTCGGGGCGGACGATGCCGCGCACCGTGTCGACCGCGCTTTCCACCGCGCGGTCGAGCAGCTCGATCGCGCGCGGCTTGGACGGATCGCGCCGAAGCAGGCCGAGCTTCTCGAGGTTGGCGAGGTGCGCATGCACGGTCGACGACGACGCCAGCCCCACGGCTTTGCCGATGTCGCGCACGGTCGGCGGGTACCCGTACTTCGCCGAGTACTTGCGAATGAAGTCGAAGATCTCCTGCTGGCGCTTGGTCAGATCCATGTCTGCACGACTCCCTGTTCGGGTGTACGGTGGCCTGAAACGAACACTTGTTCGCACTGTAGCGCCGGCTGTGGACGGATGCAAGGCATGGCGGGCGCTCTGCACCGCGAGCGTCGCCCATAGCGAGGCGTTCGGCGCGCCGCGCAGGGCTATACTCGCGCACTCTGCGCCTGTGGCGGAATTGGTAGACGCGCAAGGTTGAGGGCCTTGTGGACCATTTGGTCCGTGGTGGTTCGAGTCCACTCGGGCGCATTGAAAAGTCCTGCACAGCGAGGCTTTTCGCGTTGAACGCGTTCTTGTCGCAGCTCGCGATTGGACTCCCGCACAGTTGGCGGTGATAGGCTGGCGCGCCTACCTCGCCCCGACCCCGCCCCGGCGTAACCACCTACCAGTACATGACGGCAGACCCACCCGACCCGCCGGCCCAGATCAGCCGGACGCGAAGGACGTAGGTGCGTCCCTTGAAGAGCTTGACCGAGAGCTTGGCGTTTTCTTCTTTGCCGCTGTCGTCGCTGCCGGTGACGTGCTTGAGCTTGCCGTCAGCTTCTTCGAGCAGAACGATCACGGCATCGGTCTTGCCGAAGGTACCGATCTCGTAGTTTCTGGAACTCGGAGGGGTCAACCGAAATTCGGCCTGCTCGCCGCTCTTCAGCGTCAAGGGCGTGGACTTGAAGGGCTCGATCGTCGCGGGGCCCGTGGCCGCGAGGGGCGGATACCACCTCAACGCCCATTCGGTGTCGGCGGTGGAGATCGTTCCGGGCGGGTTGAGCCCGGCGGCGTACTTCGCGGGCTGCTCGATGAGTCCAGGTTCGAACGGATACTCCATGATCGACTCGGGGTCCCACTTCGAGCCCTGGACTTCTGACGAGCTGAGCTTTTGCAAAACGTTTCGGTAGACGGTGTCCCGCGACCAGTTGTTCGGCGGGCCCCCGAGCGAGGTATACACGGCTTCTTCGTTCCAGACGATCCCCGCGAAGGGGTTCTGGTGCTCGTGCTCCAGCCCAAGCGTGTGTCCAATCTCGTGCCGCGCGGTCGTGTGCCCGTACGGGGTGGTGAGGTCCCAGCCGAAGTTCATCGTGCGTTCGCGCGTGGGGGCGGAGAGCACCTCCCGCCCGACCAGCGACCAGGATCCATCGCCGTCCAGATAGCCGATTCGGACCTCGGCCTCCGTTAGATCGAGCACCTCTTCGTAGCTGAGCCCGACGCCGAGTTCCTTCCACTCCTCGAAGGCCTTGCGAACGACTTCCTGCTGATCCTTCGCGACGGCCCAGGGCCCGCTCTGAAGAAACAGTAGTGCAGCACCGTGCCGTTCGCCCACTTCAGACCGCCGGCAAGAATTGCTTGGCGACGATCGTGCGGGAGGCTGGGAGGCACCACCCGGGGAGCACGCGGCGGAAGCGAGCAGTAGAGCGTCCCGGCGGCGGTCGACATCGAGTTCCCCCTTTGACTGATCTTGTAATGAGAAGAACTATTCCAGAAAAGCGGCTTTCGCGCGCGGCGAGCGCGGGTCTCGTCGGCCAGGCTCGGCCGCTGGCCATCTCGCCTGGAGATTCAGCAACACGCCTTTCCGTCGATCCCGTCGCAATTCACGCTTCGACGGCGCTTTGACAGGACGAGCCGACGAGCGTTGATCGAGGCGGCGGCTGGAGGGCTCGCCTCTGCAGGCGAGCGACCATGAGCCCGGCCGGCGGCGCCTCGGTTGTCTCGGGTGCGGGACGGCTCTGGCTCGTTCCCTACAGCGGCCAGAGTTCACTGGTTACCGCGCCGGGCATCGCCTTCTCCCAGAGCTGCGCCAGTAGCTTCTGATCCTGCTCGCCGAGTCGATCGAGCATCAGCTCGCGGACGGTTTCGTGGTGCGTGACCTGGGCGGCGCGCAGTCGGGTCAGACCCTGCGCGGTGAGTCCGACGAGCAGGCTGCGCCCGTCAGCTGGGTTGGTTGTCCGCTCGACGAGCCCGATCGTGGCGAGCCGGTCAACCGATCTCGAGATTCCGCTCGGGCTGAGGTTGCGCCGCTCGCCGAGATCTCCGATCGTCAGTAAGCCGTCCTGTGCACCGACGAGCGTCACGAGTACGCCGTAGGCGTCAACGCCGAAGCCGTGCTCGGCGAGCAGTCGCGCGTCGAGCACGCGGAAGACGGCGGCGTGCACCCGCAACATGCCGCGCCACGCGCCGAACTCGGCGGGCGTGAAGGGATGGGGCTCCAAGAGCTCTCCTGGCGGGGGTGGCTGCAGCGGCGGCTCGGAAGAACTACTTGACATCCGCAAATACTCGGCCTAATGTTTGCATAGCTCAAGTATCGTAGCTACCGGCAGAACTATCCAAGGGGGACAGACGCGTGCAGATCGACATCGGCCAGACGGTTCTCGCTGCCAACGGCGGCCTGCGGCTGGAGTCCGGCCCAGGGCGAGACCTGGTCTTCAAGCTCACCGGCGATGACACAGACGGAGCCTTCGACTACTTCACGGTCGAAGTCGCGCCCAAAGGCGGACCCCCGCTCCACGTCCACCACAAGCAGGAGGAGACGATCCATGTCCTGAAGGGTCATTTCAGGGTCAGGATCGGCGAGGAGTTCTTCGAGCTCGACGAGGGGGGGTTTGCCCACCTGCCGTCCGAGACGCCCCATGCCTTCCTCAACCTGACGGATGAGCCAGGCGAACTCATCGTGGTCTTCGCGCCGGGCGGAGGGCACCGGTTCTTCGAAGAGCTGGCACCGGCAACGCGCAGCGGGGCAGCCAACCGCACCGAGATCGCAGCGATCTTCGACAGACACGACATGTCGCTACTCGGCCCGCCGCTAAGCGCCGACTGACACTGGCGATCCCCTTAGGAGGATCCGCCCGGAGCACTCTCGATGTCCACCGATTTGGTGGGTTTGAAAGCCGTCCTACCAAGTGAAACGCTTTCCGAACGTCTCCGCGCCGGACTTTGGACGGAGAGGAGATCGTGAGCTAGCGCATTGCAGAGGACCCGAGGAGGGGTCCGCGCAGGGGCGACCGGCCGCCAGCGCTCACGCGTATTCCAAAGCGAGAAGCCGCCTGCGAGTCGGCGAGTCACCGTTGCCCGCGAGTGGCTACGGGCAGTGTGCGGCAAGTCGCGCCGCGGCGCCTCGCTCAGGAGCCGCCGCGGCGACGGGCTGCTCGGCCCCGCCGCCTGCAATCACGCGCAGTTGGGGACGTTCGTGGGCCTCGAGCTCGCGCTGTAGCTCTCGTTCCGCCGCCTCGAGCTCGGCAATGGCGAGCTGTACGCGCAACAGCGCCGATTGCGGGCGAACGGTCATGCCTAGACGCAGATCATGCCGAGGGCGTCCAGGCGCTGAAGCGAAGCGCTGGGGTAGACGGCTAAGGCGGTTAGTCGGACGACATCGACCTCCGCCAAGCTGCTCAGCGCAGCGGTGATCCGGTCGGCTGAGACGTCCCGGAGCGCCTGATGCAGTTGCTCCAGCGGCAACGCGCCAGCTCGGCCGGCCAGCTGGAGCACGACAGCCGCCTGCGCGGGCGCGTCGGTAGGATCATCGGGCATCGCCAAGACTTGTTTCGTGTGGGGGAGCCGGTCTGCTCAAACGCGCCGGCTGCCCAATTTTGCAGCCAATTAGATGAGCCAAATGGTAGCGGACTCCCACTAGCTGTGGAGTCCAAATAGATGCCGAGTCCCAAACTTCCCCACGCTGCCGACTACCAGGCGCTGGGCCGTGCCCTGCGCGGCCTGCGCCAAGCGGCTGGTCTGACGCAAGTGCAGGCCGCCGGGCCAGCGGGCATTCGCTCCAAGTTCGTGTCCGAGGTGGAGCGGGGCAACCGGGGGCTGCGCTGGCACACCCTGCTGGCATTGCTGCACACCTACGGCTGTGACCTGCGCGACCTCGCCGACGCGATCGAGGCCGCCGGGCAAGCGTCGCCGGCTGACGGATCGTCCTAGCTGCACTCGCGCGACGCGCGATCGATGTCGTGGCTGGGATCGCCGCGGGCGCCACGCTGCTCGCCGCGTTGGGCTGGCCATCGTCGCGATTTACACGACCGATCGGCGGCCGGACACGGAGGGCGAACGGCACCGACTAGCGCTCTTGACGGACGCCGTCGAACGGCCCGGGGGGGCAGCGTTCATGTCGGCAACGACATTTCAGCTCGGGATCGCGCGTCGCGACAGATTGCCGGTGCGGCACCTGAGCCCAGCCACTGAGTTAGTCTCGTTCCAAGGTGACTGGCGTGCTCAGGGCCGGCCTGACGCTTCGCACTGCAATCGCATGCGTGACGCTCGCTGTGCTCGTCGTGGCCGTCTTCACGGTCATGCTTGTCGCGATCCTCGATCAGCGCAGCTCGAGAGACTCCGCAGTGCAGGCGCGGGCGCAGCTGAGCATGGCCGACCGCCTGCTGACGCTACTGGTCGACCTCGAGACGGGCCAGCGCGGGTTCGTGATCACGCGCAAGCAGAGCTTGCTCGAACCGTGGGATGCCGCGCTGACGACGCTCCCCGCCGACGCTCGGGCGCTCGCACGCGACGCCGAGAACCCCATTCAGAGCCGTCGTGCGAGGGCCATCGCCCGCAGCATCGACGACTACATCCGCGACTACTCGGTTCCGCTCGTACGTGCGGCGCGACGCGGAGACCCGGCGGCGCGCAGCGTGCGCACGACCGAGGAGGGCAAGCGCCGGGCGGATGCGCTGCGTCTCCAGTTCGATCGCTTCAGGAATGCCGAGCGCGACCTCGTCCTGGCGCGTCAGGACCGGGCCAACGCGGACAGCAACCGCGCGATCGTCGCCGCCGTCGGCGGCCTGGTGGGGTCGCTGGTGCTGATCGGGATCTACGGGGCGTATCTCGGCCGCCGCATCGCAAGGCCCATCGGGCGCGCCGCCGCCATGGCCGGCCGCCTTGCCCGGGGCGACCTCAGCGCGCGCACGAACGTCAGCGGTCCGGCCGAGGTGGGGGAGCTCGCGCAGGCGTTCAACACGATGGCGGACTCGCTGCAGCGCAGCCAGGCGGAGCTCGCCGCCTCACGTGCCCGGGTGGTTGCCGCCGCCGACCAGTCTCGCCGTCGCATCGAGCGCGATCTGCACGACGGGGCCCAGCAGCGGCTCGTCACGCTCGCGCTCGAGCTTCGCGAGGCCGAGGGCATGCCGTCACCCGAGCGCTCCGATCTGAAGCGACGGTTGGCCGCGATGGGACACGAGGTCTCAGAGGTCCTGCAAGAACTCCAGCAGATCTCTCGCGGCATTCACCCGGCGATCCTCTCCCAGGGCGGCATCGCCCCCGCGCTCAAGGCCCTCGCTCGCCGGTCCGCCGTCCCGGTCGAGCTCGACGTGCGATCCGCCCGACGCCTCGGCGAGCACGTCGAGCTGACAGCCTACTTCGTCGTCTCCGAGGCGCTCGCCAATGCAGCCAAGCATGCACACGCGTCCACGGTCGGTGTCCGGTTCGAGATCGGGGGCGGATTCGCCCGCATAGAGGTTCGTGACGACGGAGTTGGAGGAGCAGAGGTGGGGCGCGGTTCGGGCCTGTTGGGCCTGGCCGACCGTGTCGAGGCGATCGGAGGCAGGTTAGAGCTCGAGAGCCCTCGCGGGAGAGGCACTTTGCTTCGCGTCCTGCTCCCCGTCGTCGACTAGCTTCGCCTGCTCGCCCGCTGGGCGAATCTGCGAACTCCTGCTAGCTGCAATGGCAAACGCGTGGCCGAATGCGATGCTTGGCGGATGCCGATGCGCGCAGTCATCGTGGACGACAACGCCTCCTTTCTCGAGACCTCGCGCAGGATGCTCGAGCGCGAGGGGATCGTGGTGACGGGCGTCGCGAGCACGATCGCCGACGCCCTTCGGCACGCCGAGCAGCTCGAGCCCGATGTCATCCTGGTCGACATAGATCTCGGCGACGAGAGCGGCTTCGAGCTCATGCGCCGCCTGACGGACGCAGCGGCAGCTATCTCGGCGAAGGTGATATTCATCTCCACGCATCGCGCGGAAGACTTCGCCGATCTCGTCGGCGAAAGCGGCGCGGTTGGCTTTCTGTCGAAGTCCGAGCTGTCCGCAGCGGCGATCGAGCATCTGCTGCAGTCCGAAGGTTCCCGCCCCTAGCGCGCCTCGAGAAAGGCGATCACGGCAAGGACGCGCCGATGGTCGTCGTCCGTGGCGGACAGCGACAGCTTGGCGAGGATGCTGTGGACGTGCTTCTCCACGGTGCCTTCGGTGACCCATAGGCGACGAGCGATGCCAGCGTTGGAGCGCCCCTCGGCCATCAGTGCCAGCACCTCCCGCTCCCGCGCCGTCAGCTCGGCCAGAGGATCGTCTTTGCGTCGGGCGTCCAGCAACTCCTGCACCAGCGCCGGGTCGACGACGGAGCCGCCCTTGGCTACCCGCTCGAGCGTCTCTATGAAGTCCTCGACGTCGGTCACTCTGCTCTTGAGCAGGTAGCCAGTCCGCTCGCCGTGCCCGAGCAGCTCCATCGCATGCTCGACATCCACGTGCGCCGACAGCACCACGATGCCCGTGCCGGGGCGCTCCTCCTTGATGATACGCGCGGCGTCCAGGCCCTCGGTGGTGTGCGTGGGAGGCATGCGGATATCGACGAGAACGAGGTCGGGGTCGTGCTTGCGCACCAGTGAGAGCAGCTCGGAGGCATCGCCCGCCTGGCCGGCGACCTCGAAGCCGGACCGCGCGAGCAGGCTGGCCACGCCCTCGCGCAGGAGGACTTCGTCCTCTGCGATGACCACGCGCCACCGCTTCGCGGCACCGCCATCAGCGGCGCCAGACCCAGCGGCGTCGGCGCTCGTTCGCATCGAGGCGATTATCGCGCGGCATCCACCGGCGGCGGTGGACCGCACCCGAACGCCCTGCAGCAGCAGGCGCCCGGCGGCCCGGCGGCCTCGGCGGCTCAAGCTAGCGGGAAGGAAAGAGTGGTGCTGCCCCGCCCGGCGAACGGGGGCCTGCCGCGATGACAGAGGCCGTCCGGGGCGGCATGGTTGACGACGAGATGCGTGCCGACGAACGAGGGGGCCGACCAGATTGAGCTCGACAGAGCAGGCAGTACAGCCGTGCCCGGCCATGGCCGCGGAAGTTCAGGCGTACATCGCGTGGCTGGAGGAGCGCGAGGCGGTGCGGGAGGCCTATAAGCGGTGGACGAGCGGATCTTCCTGGGGCGCCGCCCTCGCGTTCGGCGCCTACCGGGACGCGCTGGACCGGGAGGAGCACGCCTCGTGCGTCTATGAGACGGTCGTGCGAGAGGTCCTGACCGGCGCGCTTGACTCAGCGTGCATCGACGATGCAGAAGAGCCGGATTGATGACGCGCGTGACGCCCCTGCGAGCAGAGCTTGGGCGTCGCTCGGCCGGTCGCGCGAGTCGCCCGCACACCGCGTTCGTGCTCAGCGGCGGCGCGAGCCTCGGCGCCATGCAGGCCGGGATGCTTCGTGCGCTGTACGAACGAGGCATCGCGCCGGATCTCCTGGTCGGCACCTCCGTCGGCGCGCTGAACGCGGCGTTCCTCGCGTCTCGTCCGCCGATCGTTGACACGACAGACCAGCTCGCCGCGGTATGGCGCGACCTGCGACGGGAGCAGATCTTCCCGCTCAGCCTGCGCGCGCTGCTCGTCGGCCTATCCGGTCGTCGCGACCACCTCGTGCCCGATCGCGGCCTGCGTCAGCTCGCAGCCCGCCACATCGAGTTCACAGACCTCGCCGAAGCGGCGATCCCGCTTCATGTCCTCACCTTCGACCTCAGCTCGCGCAGCGAGGTCCTTCTCTCGCACGGACCGACGCTTGACATCCTGACGGCCGCAGCCTCGATCCCCGGAGTCTTCCCGCCGGTGTCGATCGGGGGATGCTTGCTCGTGGACGGTGGCGTCGCCAACAACACGCCGATCTCGCACGCGGTCGCGCTTGGCGCCGAGCGCGTGTTCGTGCTGTCGACCCGCGAGTCCCACAACGCCAACGCCAGCGGCCGCTCACGCGGCGCGCTGGGAACGGCCGTCGACGCTCTGTGCCAGCTCGCCGACGGCCGGCTGCAACTCGACCTCGAACGCTATTGCAAGGACGTTGAGGTGATCGTGCTCTCAGCCCCGAACGCCCTCCAGGTACAGCCGACCGACTTCGGTCACGCCACGCGGCTGACCAAGGAAGCGCTCAACGCGACGCGCGCTTTCCTTGCCCAGCGCGACAGTAATCGCTCCCCCCGCCGCGACCGGCGAATGCTCGAAAGCGCTCATGGCCTTCCCTCGGTCGCGTAGTCATCTGCCCGAGCTCGGCGATCGCAACAGCGACCGGCGCAGGACGAGCCGCCACGCACATCGCGCCTACGCCGGACTCCCCGCCGCCGTCGGCGCACCGTGATCCAACAGGCTCCGAGCGCAGTCCTCGATCGTCTCCTGCACCGGGCGCGGCGTCCATCCGACGCGCCGCTGGGCGTTCTCCATCGAGAAGGTCGTCTTGCTTCCCAGGTCGCCGACGATCGAGCGCAGCTCGGGGTCGAAGCGCGCCAGGACGCGCACGACGAAGTTCGGCACGCCGCGTCGCGGCACCTTGCTCGCGTCCGCTCCGAGCCGCTCGCGCAGGATCGCCGCGACTTCTGAAAGCCACAAGAACGTGCCGGCGGCGAGCAGCCGTTGGCCGCCCGCGTCCGGCGCGGTCATCGCGCCCACGTGCAGCGCGGCCACATCGCGCACATCGACGAAGCTGAAGCCGAGCCGCGGCACTCCCGGCATTCGCCCGGTGAGCATTCGTTGCACGGCCTGCAGCGAGTAGGAGAGATCATCGCCGAGCACCGGGCCGACGATCGCTCCGGGCTGCACCGTCACCAGTCGCTCCTGCGCGCCCTGCGCGCGCACGTACTCCCAGGCGGCGAGCTCGGCGATCGTCTTCGAGCGCGTGTACGGCGTCACGTGCGGGTTGTCGGGGTCGCTCCAGTCCTCCTCGGTCAGCGGCCTTGCATGCTGGTCCTCCTCGCCGGCCCCGTGGCGCACAGCCGCCACCGACGACGTGACCACGACGCGCTTGACGCCTGCGTCGAGGCTTGCGCGCAGCACGCGCAGCGTGCCCTCCCGCGCCGGCACGATCAGCTCGTCGGGGTCCTTGGGCTGCGCGGGCGGAAACGGCGACGCGACGTGCAGCACGAAGTCGCAGCCGTCGATCGCCCGCGCCCACCCGTCGTCCTTGGTCAGATCGGCGGCGAGCACGCTCAGCCGGTCGCCGACGGCCACCTGGGAGCCCACGTTCGCCCTCACCTCCGCCTCGCGAGCAAGGCTTCGCACCGTCGTCCGCGCGCGGTATCCACGCTGCAGCAGCTCGACGAGGCACCAGCCGCCAAGAAAGCCGGAGCCTCCCGTCACCAGGACCGTCTGCTCGCCGTCCACCGTCTGCCCCCTTCGCTGGATGTCACCAATTGCGTGCGTCTTGCGCCGCCTTCGAGCGACGGTCGCAGGCTACAGCGCAGCAGGTGGCCGCGTGCGTCGCTCAGGCCTCGCCGCCATCGCCGGCGCCTTCGAGCAGGAAGATCTCAGCCGCGACGTCGGGCTCCATGTGGTTCGCGCTCATGAACGCGAGGACTTTGCGCTCCAGGACCTGTTCGACCCCCGCCACCAACTCGTCCTTCATGGTCTGCTGAAAGGCGAATCGCGTGCTGCGCACGACGTCCTCCTTGCCGTCGCGAACCAGGATTCGTTCCCCCTTGGTCAGCGTCTCGCGCAGGATCACGACGACCAGGTCGTCGTCGATGTGCGTGCGGGCCTTCGTCGGGCCTCGTCCGGTGTATTCGCTGGTCAGCTTGACGACCACGTTGGATATGGACGCCGCCTGCTCACCCCGCGACGAGTGGTCGATCTGCGTGCTTGACACTGGGGCCTTCCCTCGCCCCCTCTGAGGATGGCGGACGCGCATGAAGAAGGAGACGGATGAAATCCCTACGCGTGGCCCGCGCCTCGCTAGCCGTCTCCCCGAAGTCGGATCGTCGAGCCGGCTGCAACTCGCGTAGCTACAGCATAGGGCGCATGACGTGCGAGCGGGGACACGCGGCGTCCAGCGCGCGCCAGAGCGCCCCCAGCGAGGCCGTGGCCCGCATGACGGCGATCCGCACTGCCGCACCGGGCGGCCGATATCGTGAGCGGACATGCTGATCGCCATCGAGGGAGGGGACGGGTGCGGCAAGTCGACGCAGGTGCAACTGCTCGGCGAGCGCCTGCTGGCGGAGGGCTTGCCCAGCAAGACCGTGTCGTTCCCGCGCTATGACGATCCCGTCTTCGGCGACCTGATCAGGCGCTTCCTCAACGGCGATCTGGGCGACGTCGACTCCGTCGACCCGCGGCTGGTCGCATTGCTGTTCGCCGGCGACCGCGCCGCCGCGGCGCCGGAGCTGCGCCGCGCGCTCTGTGAAGATCGCGTGGTCGTCTGCGACCGGTACTTCTACTCGAATCTCACCTACCAGGCCGCGAAGCTACCGGCGGGCGAGGTGGCCGGCTTCGCGCGATGGCTGCACAAGCTCGAATTCGGCCACTACGCGGTGCCCGCGCCCGAGTGCTCGCTCTACCTGGACGTTCACAGAGCCGAGCGCAGGCAGCGCGTCCTCGCCCGCGCACGGTCGCAACGCGAGCCCGACGGCGCCGTGCTCGATGACATCCACGAGCGCGACGGCGAGTTGCAGGGGCGCGTCGAAGACCTGTTTCGATCCTACGCGCAGGCGCGCGACGACCTGATCCGGATCGACTGTCAGCAGTCGGGCGAGCTGCTGGACGCGCGGGCCGTGCACGAACGGATCTGGCAGGCGTTGAAAGCGCGCGGCCTGCTCGCGCGGGCCGCCGCGGCGTCGCCTCTCCCGGACTGAGCGATCGCCGACCGGCGCGCGGTCAGCCTGGCGACGACGTGACCGTTCTCTACTTCGCCTACGCCAGCAACATGGCCGCTGAGGTGATGGAGCGGCTCTGCCCCGGACACCGCGCGGTCGGGACCGCGGAGCTGCCCGATCACCGCCTGGCCTTCACGCGCCGCTCGGTCAGGACGGGCACGGGCGTCGCCGACATCGTGGCCGCCGACGGGCACGGCGTTTGGGGCGTCCTGTATCGGCTCGACGATGCGATGCTCGCGGCGATCGACGAGAAGGAGGGCAATGGCTGGGCCTATCGCCGTGACATGGTGTGGGTGCGACGCGGCGGCATGGAGCCCGAGCAGGCGTACGCGTATTCGGTCATCGCGCCCGAGCCGGTCGAAGTGCGCCCGTCGCGCGAGTACCTGCGTCGGCTGGTCGAGGCCGCGCGCCGGCGCGCGCTGCCCGACGAGTACGACGCCGCGCTCGCCGCCATGTGGACCCCGCTGTAGGATCGCCGCGAGCGACGAGCGAAGCTGCGAGCTCACCTGGCCGTGTCCACGTCCGCCTCCAGATCGACTCACGCACGCCCGCCGCGACGCGCACGCTCGGCGGCGAGCGTCGCGCTCGCGATCCTCGCGGTCGCGGCGACGATCGTCGGCGGGAGCTGTCTGTACGTGCGCAGCGAGCTGCTCAGCTCACACGCGTTCGCCGACCGCACGGTCTCTGCGCTGGCGCGCGAGCCGGTGCGCCGTGTCGTCGCGCGCGAGATCGTCGTGCAGGCGATCGACCGCAGCTCACCCGACCTGCTCGCGGCGCGCCCGCTGATCACTTCCGTAGTCGAAAGCGCCGTCGCCACGCGCCAGTTTCGCGCGATCATGCACAAAGTCGCCGAACAGGCGCATCGCCTGCTGTTCGAG
>Ga0105237_10001324_pt1 | contig 32848 bp, 24 predicted proteins | sample KBSC24metaG_FD_81520 | JGI IMG/M metagenome (GOLD analysis project Ga0105237, IMG submission 81520) | Corn rhizosphere microbial communities from Kellogg Biological Station, Michigan, USA - KBS C2-4 metaG | ecosystem: Host-associated > Plants > Roots > Rhizosphere > Soil | place: Michigan, USA... | reverse complement strand
GTGACGATATTTCGTCATTTGACACAAATTGCTGTCGGGATTTCGTCGCGCCGCGCACTAACATCTTATAACAAATTAATAATCAATAGATTAAATTCAGGCACGCTATTAGACTATCCTAAGAAAAACTTAGCAGCTATGAAAAAGTCCGACTTGCTTTCCCCGCTGTACGCATCAAAAACCTTCGCCCCCGGTATCTCCTTTGAAATAAAAACCCTGGAATCCATGGCTCAATACGGGGAGACTGTCAACAAACCCGCGTTTAGCCACGACTATTTTGAGATCATCTGGATCACCCGTGGCACCGGCCTATACCGGGTCGATCTGCAGCAATTCACCATCCGCGAGAATCAACTGTTCTGTATCCGCCCCGGTGAAGTACACCTCATCGGATCCGGCAAGGACCTCGAAGGCTATGTTATCTCTTTCACCCGGAGCTTTCTCGGCATGAGCGACATGGACCTCGATCTGGTGCATCCCGGTGGCGTATATCAGTTGTTCGAACACTGCAAGGACATACAGGTCAGAAACGATTCAATCCCCGACATGGCTCTTATTATGGAGATACTGCTTAAGGAATACCATAACCTCGATCTGTTCAGACTGGAATTGCTGAAACGTTATTTCAAGATATTCCTCATCTATCTGTCAAGAAATTTTAAAGAGACCAGCCTGCTGCCCACCTATACACGCAGCATCGGTCTCGTCCAGAAGTTTATGAACCTGCTGAATACCAATTTTAAAGAAATGAGAATGGTGGCGGATTACGCCCGGGAATTAGCCGTCACCCCCAATTATCTGAATGAAAGCATTAAAAAGGCGACAGGCAATCCGGCCAGTTATCATATCCGGCAACGGATCGCACTGGAGGCAAAAAGACAGGCCGCTTATTCGGATGTCTGCATGAAAGAGATCGCCTATCATCTCGGGTTCTCCGATTCGGCACATTTCAGCAAATTCTTCAAGAATACCACCGGAATGAATTTCACCGATTTTAAAAAAGAAAAATTCGCCATTCCCATGGCCTCCTGACCGGGCCGCCGCCCGCCCCCCGGCCCGACAACAACGCCAAGCCCTCCCCCGGCCGGGGCCGCACCCCTATAATATACTAACCACCTTTAAGGAAAGCATCTCCGGCTCCCCGCTATCCCGCTGCACCAGCACCTTCACCCGCGGCCCAATGGTCCGAAGAAGCTCCTGGTAAACATGCAGGTCCTGCTTCGTATCCCCGTTCACCGCAAGTATCGTATCCCCCTCCTTAAAACCCGCCTTTTCTGCCGGCGAATCCGTCATGACATCCGTAACGACGATCTTCCCCTGTATCAACGCGATGACCATGCCGCTGTAGCTGTAGTCAAAAGGCTGATGAAAAGCAGTATTGGGAAGAATATATATCTCCGACCGGTCATAATTGATTATCAGGTTGAACCTTCGCAACAGATCGTTACCGATAAGACCTGCCAGTTGCGGATAACTGGTCACGTCATAAGCGTCCTCAAAGATATAGGTCGGTATCTGTCTGAAACGGAAAGGCCCCAATGAGAAAGTTTTTAACGTAGTCAGCCGCATTTCCATCTTTCCCCCTAACCCCGCTCCCTGTATCCGGACCGGCTTTTTCCGTTTCGGACTAAAAACAGCACTATCCGCCGTAAAATTGGAAGAGAACAGCAAGCACAGGCCGGCGCCGGTGTCGAAATAAAATCTGGATAAGATATCCCTTGCATCCGTAAGCCGCCCTTCCAGCATCGGCAGCCCAAAAACACGCGGACGCAACAAAAAACCACCCTTCGGATACTCGACACGCCCCCGGGTGTAAATGTCCATTTTCGACTCATCGTAATTTACGTGCACCAGATATCGGGAAAAGAGACTGTACCCAATGATGCCGTCGATCTTCTCGCCATAAATGCTGCTCAGCAGTTCATAGTTACACACCTGCATAGAAAGACTGTCGATCGTGATACCCCCGAGATGCAGGGACTGACTATCCAGCAGCCGCTGTGGGCATATGCCGCCAACACCATGTATGAAATGCGGGCTTTCGTGGGGCACCAGCCCAAAATGGCCGGCCGTAGTGGAGTCCAACGATACACTCCCGCACCCGGTATCGAAAATAAAATTGAGGCTATCGGCAAAGTTGCCGACACGCGCTTTCCCCACGATGATCCCTCCAAAAAGCACGCGAAAATGAACGCTCGTCAGATAACGGTCCGCCGGCAGTCCATCATCATCCTGGGCAGCCACCGGCCGCATGGTCCCGGCCAATAAGAAAACTGTGGCGAATAGAAGCAATCGCATAGTTTAGCATTTAATGGTCAAAAAACTCACACACAAGTAAAATGTTGACAGTGAAAAACACCACCCCCGGTTCACATTAGTTTTTGAGGATAGATTGCAGTAATTTGTATTAAAATTGAACCATCGCGGGGAAAAAGAAAAGCCACGGCTTATTCATGTTGGTACAAGTTGGTACAATTCCAGTCAGGCCGCCGAACAACCTTAATTTTGCGTGACCATTACTCATTTTTGCTTATGCACACGGACGAAACCTTGATCCGCCAGGTAAAGAAATTATTCGAAGAAAAAACAGGCTGGGGAGACAGTGACAAATGGGCAAACCAGGACTTTCTGCAGTTGAGCGAACTCATCCAGGAACACACCGGCGTCACCATCAGCCATGTCACCCTAAAACGCGTCTGGGGAAAAGTGAGATACGACAGCCTGCCCAATACCCACACCCTTAATACCCTTGTCCAATATCTGGGTTACGACAACTGGCGGGACTTCACCGTTCGCCATTCACAGCCCCCGGCAACAGCAGCTCCGCCTCACACCCCCTCCGGCGAAACCCTGCTTCCCACACCCACCGACAGCCCTGAACTCCCACAACCCAGCCCCCCCACAGCCGCCGAGAACACCCCGCCGCCGCCAAAACCCGCGCAGCGTTCCTCTGTCCGCCAAAAATTCTGGATGCTCGCCCCTCTCCTGGTCATCCTGCTGTTATTGCTCCTCCTCCACGGACAAAAACCCAGCCCCCAGCCCCAGGACTATGCCTTCAGCAGTAAAAAAGCCGTCACCTCCGGTCTGCCCAACTCCGTCGTCTTCGATTATGACGCCACCCGCTCACCCGACGACTCCGTCGTTATCCAGCAATCCTGGGATACCTCCCGCCGTGTTAAAGTGTCGAAATACGACCACCAGCATACTTCCGTCTATTACTATCCTGACTTTTATCACGCCACCCTGCAGGTAAACAACAAAGTCGTTAAGACCCACAACATCCTCATCGGATCCAATGGCTGGCTGCCCCTGGTAGAACAGAGCCCCGTACCCGTTTATTTCAAAAAAGAAGAAGCCATTCACGATGGAAAAATGAGTCTGTCCGTCGACCAGATCAGACAAAAGAATGTTCCCCTGCAGCCCGATCCCCCCACCGTAATGTTCGCCAACGTCCGGGACTTTGGCGACATCTATTCCGACCATTTTGTTTTTGAGACCTCCCTTAAGAACGATTACGCCGAAGGCTCCGCCATCTGCCAGCTCAGCCGCGTCTACCTGCTCTGCGAAGGCACAGCCATCTGGATCCCGCTCTGCTCCAAAGGCTGTATCTCCACAATCGATCTTTTCTTTACTTACTATTACACCACCGGCCGACGCGAAGACCTCTCCGCCTTTGGCGTCAACTTTTCCGACTACGTCAAACTGCGTATCGAATCCGACAGCGGCCGCGCCCGCATCCTTATCAACGACAAACTAGCCTACACCGTTAACCGCCACATTATCCGCAGCAAGATCATCGGTTTCTATTATCGCTTCCAGGGCACCGGCTCCGTCGACTATATCTCCCTGTCCAACGGCAAAGTCTCCTACAAAGAAACCTTCGACACCCCACCGCAAAACTGATCCCTCACTTTCCTAACGCCGAACCCTACGTCCTTCCCAAGACGCCGCCTGAGCCCAGGTAGCGAATAATGAAATAATAGCACTTTTTCCTTGTTCGCTCCCTGCCAGCAGGCAACATATCCAATGTCTGCAGTCATGGGCTCAGTGTTCAAAAACTTATATTCTGGAAATGATTCCTGAAAATTTATTAAGTTGTGTTTGGAAACGATGATCTCTTAACGAGTCTCTTCTATACTAAGAGTTTTCCCTGATCTTATATGAACATTTTTGATTTTCCTCTATGAAGTCATTCCCGTTTTATGCCCAGCAAAATGTCATGGATTGCGGGCCGACATGCTTACGTATGGTTGCCAAATACTATGGTCGCCATTTTAATGCTGACACTTTGCGCGAGCGTGCCCGCTTCACACAAGAGGGCGTTTCCATGATGGGTATTAATGAGGCAGCTGAAAGTCTGGGTTTTAGAACAAGAGGAGTGAAGATCGATCTATCTCAATTGACCGATCTTGATGATTATCCGGCTATACTTCATTGGAAGGGAAACCATTTTGTGGTTTTTCTTCCGGGCAAAGAAATGAAGCGAAAAAAAAAGAGATTTTTTTGGGTTGCGGACCCTGCCTTGGGTATTAAAAAATATACGGAACAGGAATTTATCCCATTATGGACCAATGAAGATTCAGGGATGGGGACTGCCTTGCTGCTTGAGCCATCACCTGCGTTTTACGCACAGGAGGGTGAAAAGGAACATAAGTTGGATTGGGGAAACATATTGTTATATTTAAAAGGCAGCCGATGGCCGATCATACAGGTATTTATTGCTCTGATCATTACTTCTTTGTTACAGCTTACTTTCCCCTTCCTTACGCAAAGCATTGTCGATACGGGTATTAACACCCGGAATCTTCAATTTATCACCATCGTTTTGCTGGCCCAGTTAATGCTGGTTTTCAGCCGTGCCATTGTGGATTTTATCCGAAGCAGGCTTTTGCTCCGGATCTCGAATATTTTGAATCTGGCCATCCTCTCGGATTTCTGGATAAAAATAACCCGGTTGCCCATTTCCTATTTTGATTCACATCCTGCCGGCGAAACGCTTCAACGCATTAGCGATACAAAACAGATCCAGAATTTCCTGACCGGGTCCGTGATCAGCACCTTATTTTCTTTATTTAATTTTATTGTCTTTGGGATTGTACTGGTCATATATAATAGTCAATTGTTCCTGATCTTTTGTATCGGAAGCGGGTTATATTTCTTATGGATCGTTCTTTTTCTGCGTATGCGTCGCAGGATGAATTATGAAGCCTTTGAATTGTATGCGAAGGAAAACAATACAACCTTACAATTGGTACAAGGCATGCAGGAGATCAGGCTGAATAATACACAACAAAGCAAAAGATGGGAATGGGAAAATATCCAGATCCGCATTTTCAGGCTCTTGTTTAAAAGTCTTAATTATAGCCAGATTCAACAAGCGGGCGCTATATTCATCAATCAGGGTAAAGATCTTTTTCTTACGTTCCTGGTTGCCCGACTGGTCATTGAAGGTCGGCTTTCCCTTGGAGCTATGTTGGCAATCCAATATGTCCTGGGGCAATTAAGCAGCCCGGTCGAGCAGATAGTAGCATTAGTGCAAAATGGACAGGATGCGAAAATCAGCATGGAGCGACTGAATGCAGTGCATAAAATGGAAGACGAAGAACCTGCGGGCAAAACTTTTTTCTCTTATCTTCCTTCTGACAAAACGATTACCATCAGTGACCTTTCATTTACTTACCCGGGACAGGAAAATGATCCCGTTTTGCATGGCATTAACTTATCCATTTTACAGGGAAAAGTTACTGCGATTGTTGGCGGAAGCGGAAGCGGTAAAACCACCCTGTTAAAGTTGCTTTTGAAATTCTATGATAATTACCGGGGTAGCATCCGGATCGGGGAAAGCAACTTTAACTCTCTCAGCCATACTTTCTGGCGGGATCAGTGCGGGGCCGTATTACAGGACGGTTATATTTTTAACGATTCTATTGCCCGCAATATTGCCGTAGGCGAAGAAGCCGTCAACTCCGAACGGCTTGAGGCATGTTGCAGGACGGCAAATATATTTTCCTTTATAGAATCGCTCCATCGCGGATTTTACACAAAGATCGGAACAGGAGGAATTGGCATAAGCCAGGGACAGAAGCAACGGATATTAATAGCAAGAGCGCTTTACAAGGATCCGCAATACCTGTTTTTTGATGAAGCGACCAATGCGCTGGACGTCAGCAATGAGAGGGCAATAATAGCAAACCTGCAAAATTTTTTTGGAGGAAGGACCGTGGTTGTCATTGCCCACCGTTTAAGCACCGTCCGGAACGCTGATAAGATAGTCGTTCTCCATGAAGGGAAAATCACTGAAGAGGGCACTCATGAATCGCTTTATGCGTTGAAAGGCCGGTATTATGAATTAGTCAAAAACCAATTAGACCTGGCAGGATGAAAAAAAATCTATCTTCTTCCAAAGGCATGGATCTGTCTTCCGGCCGAGAAAAAATGTCCGATGGCAGAACAGAGTTCATTGCGCAAAAAACTGCCTTTATAGACAACTATGCATTAGTTATTTATTTTGTTATTTTATTAATATTATTAGCCGGAACATGGCTTATAAAATATCCTGATATAATCCAGGCCAATGCAAGACTGACTTCCGGCAATGGCCCCAAAGAAATTATTGCGAGATCAGAGGGGAGGATGGTCAGGCTTTTTGTAAAGAACGACCAACAGGTTCAGGCCGGGCAGATGTTATTTTGGATGGAAAGTACCGCCAGTCATGAAGAGATCCTTGATCTTTCACAAAGATTAAACACCTGTATCCGGTTATTGGATGACAGCCAAAGCGAGAAAGTTTCTTCCATACTAATGCGTTCTTATTCGGGGCTTGGGGAGTTACAGGCCGCCTATCAACAGTTTGTTTCGGCCAGACAACAATTCAACGACTATTTGATCAATGGCTACTACGCACATAAAAAGAAGTTGTTGCAACAGGATATTCTCGCGTTAGGGTCCATGGAGGGCAATCTTAAAAATCAAAAACAGGTAACTCAGGGAGACCTTGATCTCTCGGAAGAATCCTTCAAAATGAATGACGAGCTTTACAAGACTAAGGTCATTTCCAAATCAGACTATATGTCGGAACAAAGTAAGCTCTTTAATAAACAACTGGCCATCCCTCAGATCAACTCCTCCTTATATTTAAATGAGACCCAGCAACGGGAAAAAAAAAGAGAGTTGAATCAGCTGGAGCATGATATCTCACAACAGAAAGTCATATTCACGCAGGTATTGCAATCCCTGAAAAGCAGCGTAGACGAATGGATCAAAAAATATATCCTGTTATCCCCTGTAAGTGGCACCATTTCCTTTATCGTTCCTATACAGCAGGATCAATTTATACAAACCGGCAAACTGCTCGGATATATCAACCCAAACGACGCCCGGTATTATTCCGAGATCTATATACCTCAATATAATTTCGGAAAAGTTGATACGGGGATGGCGGTACAGTTACGTCTCGAAGCCTATCCCTATCAGGAGTTTGGATATATACCGGGGAAGCTGCAATATATTTCCAAAGTAGCGACGGATAGCGGCTTTTTGGCCACCGTGAACTTATCCCAACACCTGGAGACCAATTACAAAATACCGATCCAATACAAAAATAATCTAAGGGGACAGGCCTTAATAATCACCAGGGATGCCCGTCTTTTACAAAGACTTTATTATAGTGTAATAAAAAACACTTCGGTAGGCAAATAAAAAGAACAAACCCTGTAATAGTATACCCTTATACTATACCCGTAAACTCAAAATATAATGTGAAATCTATTCAGTTTGTTGATTTAAATTCCTTTTTATCCCTAAATTTAACTGCATTAAAATGCCGGCTTCTACAACAACCACACATTAAAATTAAACCCTTAAAAAAAATCGTATGAAAGAAGTAAAATTTTCCCGGAAATTAAACCTGAATAAAAAAGTCATTGCTAACTTGACTAAGAACGACTTAAAAAATATTGTTGGAGGAAGTACCCCGACAGATGCAGTGAGGTGCGAAGGCGGCACCGACACAGGCCTAATATGTGCTCCCAACACAGCAACCCGCCCGGGCGTCTGCCATATGGGAACACTCCAAAATGAAACAGCATGCTCCGTAGCCTACCAGGGAACACGCTGTACAAGCGGCAGTGAGTGCGGTTTAGGCAACTGGCCCGTTTAGTTATTCCAGTAGAACCGAATTCCGGTATTTAGCCATTACTTATAATGATTCCTGATTTATGAGCAGTGGTTTTTTATTTGGACCTAATAATTATTTATCGTTGGGAAATTGGAGACCACTGGTCACAGACACTGTACTCAGGCAAAAAATAGAGCAGACCATTGAAAAAATAAGAAACTCCTTATCTGCCAATCACAAGTATAATGGCATTGGCCTTTTAAATGGGAAAACAGGAGAATTATTATTTACTTATTATTATTATAAAGCAACGCCGGATCCGAAAATACTGGACCAGGTTCTTCAGCTATTAAATGACATATTTGATGCGCTCGAAAATGCCGAAATGGAGCTTGTCTCTTTTGCAAACGGGCTGGCGGGCATTGCGTGGGCGATCAACCACATTGCCCGGGATGGTATCATTGAGATAGACCCGGAGCAAATATTGCCCGAACTAGACCTGTTATTACACCGTAAAATGGAGGCCGAGCTCAAAGAGGGACATTATGATTATTTGCATGGCGGAGGGGGAATAGGATTATATCTGTTAAACAGGGTATCCTCCCCTTATCATGAAAAATATGCGCAGGATTTTCTGGGGCAATTATTGAAAAGCGCGGGTTATGATAAGGATACCGGCCACCTGAGGTGGAATGATTATGACCACACGAAAGGTGTGGTACTCGATCATATATTTAATCTGGGGCTTGCTCATGGAATGCCCGGCATTATACTGTTGTTACTAAAAATAGCGGATCCGGTCATTTCCCCGGAGATCCGGAACTCGTATATACAGGGAATTACCACTTTCTTACTCTCCAACAGAAATACTTCCGGGAATTTTCTGTCACAGTTTTCTTATCACGTCAATGAAAATGATAAGGAGGGTTCTTTTAAAGAGACCCGGTTGGGCTGGTGTTATGGCGATTTGGGTGTTGCTTATAGCATTTTGAAAGCCGGCAAAACCTTAAAGAACGACAATTATCAGGACCAGGCAATAGATATTCTGTTACGGACTTCGCAACGCCGGGCCTTACGTGAGAATATGGTCATGGATGCTTCCCTTTGTCATGGTACGGCAGGGATCGCCCATATGTTTAACAGGTTAAATCAGGAAAGCGGGCTTAAAGTTTTTAACTCCACAGCCTTATACTGGTTTAAGGAAACTCTCCGGATGGATCGATTTGACCAGGGAGCGGCTGCAAATTTTAAAAGCTGGAACGGAGGTACGAAAAGCATGGAAGATGATTTCGGATTGTTGACGGGCATTGCAGGAATAGGGCTGGCACTTTTATCGGCTATCAGCGAAGTGGATCCCGGGTGGGATGAATGTCTGCTTCTATCCTGAAAGGTCTTGTTATTCAAATGGCGCAAATAAGCCGCCTACTATCTTATCCCTTATTTATATGACTAAAACAGATTTCACGTATACAATCGATCCTTTTGACTTTTTTCTGCTCCGGACGCCCTTGCTGCCCATTCATACCATTTTAGAATTGAACGGGCAATGCCGTACAACGCCACTGCCTGTATTAACCTCCCGACTTTTCCAGGATCCTCTCATCGAAGAGTCCATCTATACAGCTTCTCCGGAACTGCATGATGAATTAAAGCGATTTATTGACAATAAAACAAGTGACAAAAGCAGTACCAAGCTCCAGTTATCTCTATACAAATATTTTCTGCGCATGAGTTCGCGCTGTACGCCGTTCGGGCTTTTCGCAGGTTATGCCATGGGGAAAGTGAGTGATGCAAAGACCAGTTTCATTCTTCAGGATAAAGAGGCTTTTAGTAAATTTTCAAGACTGGATATCTCCTGCATCAAGGCGCTTGTAAATAAATTTCAGGAAGATAAGCACATCAGGGATGAGCTTATCCTGTCCGTCAACAACAGTTTATATCCGGTAAATGACAAGCTCCGGTATATTGAAACGGTGTGGAAACACCATACGGTAAACTACATTTTAAATTCCGTCGATCGTTCCGTTTATTTGGAAAGGATCCTGCATCATGCGGAAAAGGGATTTACAGCCATACAATTGGCGGATTTGCTCGCAGATGAAGAACTCTCCAGGGAAGAATTACTCGACTTTATTGAAGAGCTCATCGGGCATCAAATTCTGCTACGGTTAGAACCGGCGATTACCGGAGATGATTATTTGCACACCTTGACCCAATTCCTACGGACGGTCCCCGGTCAATCAGGGCTTGTCGGCACCCTGGAGGAAATAGCCATAGAATTGGACGGGCAGGCTAAAGGTATCGTGAAATACAAAAAAATATTCGCCCTGTTACAGAAGATCTTGCCGGATATTGACCCTAAGAACATAATTCAAACGGACCTCCATATCTCGACCCATGAAAATAATATGGAATTGAAGGAGGTCGTTTCTATCGGCGAAGACATCCGGCAGCTTATCCGCCTCCGGAGAAAAGCGGAGAACATAAGTCTGAAAAAATTTAAACAGAAGTTTACCACCCGGTTTGGAGAACAGGAAGTTCCGCTCCTGCAGGCCTTAGACGTCGATAGTGGGATCGGATATGGGGAAAGTGATGGCAACCTTGTTGCATCTCCTTTTCTGGAGACGCTCCCCCTTGGCGGTACGGGGATGTCTGCAAGGAATCCCGTGTTATGGAATAGTACGCATGATTTAAAACTAAAAATCGTTATAGAAGCCCTCACGCAGCATAAAAGTGAGATCATCCTTAGTGAGGAAGATATACAAAAATATGGAATGCCCGAAACGGAAATTAATTTACCTTCCAGTTTTTATGTTTTTGGCTCCCTGCTAAAAAATCATGCCTTTCCGGAAACCTATTCTTCCCTATTCCTTTTAAAAGGCTGTAGCGGGCCATCTGCGTGTAATCTCATATCCAGGTTTTGCTCCGGCGATAACGAACTGACAGAAAAGATCAGAGAATGCCTGAAAGAGGAAGGCGAACAGGAAACACAGATACTTGCGGAGATCGTTCATCTTCCGCAGGGGCGCATTGGCAATGTGATCACCCGTCCCTGCCTCCGCGAATATGAGATCACCTTTCTCGGAGTGTCGGGAAAACCTAAAGAATATCAGATCCCGATAAATGATCTGATGGTCAGCATACAAAACAATGAAATTATCTTAAGAAGCAAAAGGCTCAACAAGCGGATCATTCCCAGGCTGACCACTGCTCATAATTTTGAGAACGACAGGACGATTGCCTACCGGTTCCTAGGGGACTTACAATATCAGGATACGGAAGTCAATACCTACTGGGATTGGGAAATGTTCAGCAATCAGCCATTTCTTCCCAGGATACGACTGGGAAGGACCATTGTAAGCAGGGCCGGTTGGATCCTTACCGAAGAGGATATCCGGGGGATCCCTGCTGAAAATCAGGAAATCATGCTCGAAAAAATGGCCAGGGTCAGGAAAGAGAGAAAAATTCCGCAACTGGTGGTTATTTCACAATTTGATAATGAGCTCCTCATAGACCTTGCATGTTATCCTGCTTTATTGCTCTTGTTCAAAGAAGTACAAAAATTAAAACGGGTCCGGCTTATAGAATTTTTGGAATTACCGGAAAATTGCCTGGCAAAAGGAAGCGATGGAAATCATTGCAATGAGATCATTCTTCCTTTTAAGGCAGTTCCCGTGATTGCGAAACCCTCTACGGTGGTTTTTAAAGAGGGGCACGCATTTAACAGCGGTCCAAAATATTTTTATCCCGGCTCATCATGGATCTATTATAAAGTATACTGCGGTACGGCTACTGCCGAAATGATCTTACGGGAGAAGATCGATGCGGTTGTTCAGGACCTGTTGGGGAACCAGGAGATTGAAAAGTTCTTTTTTATCCGCTACCAGGACCCTGAGCCGCATCTAAGGCTTCGTTTCTACCATAATAAAAAGGCTGATTTTTCCATCGTTGTAACCCGCAGGCTTTTTGCAGCCTTACACCCCCTCGTTGAATCCGGGTTGATAACAAATGTGCAAAGCGATCTGTACGCACCCGAATATGACCGGTACGGGATAAAAACAATGGAGTGCAGCGAGAATATTTTCTTTCACGATAGCATCGCAGTCCTTAATTTTCTAAGATCGTGCGAGGATGATCAAACAGAGGCGCAAACATGGTTATTTGCTATCGCCGGAGTGGATGAAATGTTGAATGATTTTGGTTATACTCTTCAGGGTAAACACGGTATCCTTTACAGGTTGCATGGCTACTTTTTGAAGGAATTTGGAGGAAGCGAAGGAAGTCCGCTCAATCGTGCCCTCAATGACAGATTCCGGAAAAGTATTACACAACTGGAAGAGCTTTTGAACGGCAGGAAAGAGGAAGCATTATCCCGGGCGGCCTGGAATATATTGAAGCAAAGGTCTTCTTCCTGGAAGCCTGATATAGCTTCTATTAAAAAAGTTCTCGCAACGGGAAATGAAGGCATTGAGGAGGAAAGCTTTATCCAAAGCTATTTACATATGTTTTTAAATCGTTTGTTCACAGTGGGTCAAAGGGCTCATGAATTAGTCATCTATCATTATCTGGAAAAATTCTATAGATCCAGGATCGCACGGGAAAAGTTTTCTCAGATCCAGCCCGGAAGCTAGGTTGGGTCCATTTATTTATTTCCCAAGCCCGGCACCCCCGCCCAACACTAATCCCCAACCTCCGGCGCCTGCTTACCCTGCTCCCCAAATTCGCCCCCCTTCGGGAATGTCAGAATTATCCTGTTGCCCGTATCGCCCGGAGTCTCTATCTCCAGCTTTCCTTGTATTTTGCCCAACAATTCAAGGATGATCTTGTAGCCAAAGCCATGACCCGCATCATGCGATCGGTAAACATTGCTAAAGATCTCTGCCACCAGGTCTTTTCCCATGCTTTGACCGGTATCGGTGATGATGATCCTGACAGTGGAGACGTCCTGCACCGCTTCAATTTTTATTTCTCCGTTTACTGTGTATTTGTTGGCATTATCCACCAGGTTGCGGATGATAAGCTTTAGAATATGGGCATCGGAGTCCAACGTAATAGATGCAGGGACCAGGCTTAACACGATATTATTGTTGATATTGGCGGCCGGTTCGTACAGCGAGATGATCTCATCGACGATCACGCGTAGTAAGATCCTCTCCTGCTGTACGACAAAACCTTCTTTTTGGACAGTGGTCCAGACCAGGAAATCCTGCGTAAATTCGTTGAGATCCCCCGTGGCTTTCCGGAACTTGATCAGCAGATTGGCAAGCTCCGGCACGGCCATTTTTTGAAAATTATCGGCAATATGAGCCGCCAGGATGTGCAGAAAACGCAGCGGCGAACGCAGGTCGTGCAGGATGATGGCGACCATTTTCTGATTGACCGCGTTGCTTTCAGATAGCGCCTGTGTCCTTTCAGCGACCTTTTCTTCGAGTAACGTTGCCCTTCTTACCTGCCGGTTATAGCGAAGCCAAAAAATTAAGGAGAGCACGCCTATGACTATTACGGCGAAGAGGAGCCAGAACCACACCGTCTCATACCAGTAGGGAAGAATAGTCCATCGAACCGTCTGATAGCTGTACCGCCCATAGCGCTCCTGCTTCCGGACGTTGAGCGTATATTTTCCTTTGCCCAAACCCGTCAGCACCAGCTTGCCGTCATCGCTCACCGGATGCCAGTTCTTATCCAGTTCAGGAATGGAATATTCCAGGTGGATGTTAGCCGGGTTCCCGAAATAAGGGGAAGAGATCGCAAAGGTCAGCGGGCCCGCGTCCTGTTTTTCTTCGATATAGCCGCCGGCAGACACCTGCTTCCGGTTCTTAAAGATGCGGTCGATAAAAATAGGATGATTGGGCGGTACAATAAATATGCTGTCAGGATTGAATTGTACCAATCCGTCCAGGGAGGGCAGGGAGAAAAGACCGTCGCGGGTGACAATGCCGCAGGGAGTACATCCGCCGTTGAATTCATTCGTGGCGAAACCGGAAGCCTTATCGAAATAATAGTAAAAAATGCTATCCTTCCTGCCACTGGCATAACTGTCCAGCTCTTTTTTGGCCACTCTGAACAGCCCCTTGTTGGTGGGCAGCCAGAAAAAACCCTTTTTGTCTTCCATAAAGCAATGGGTGGTGGCGAGGCGGTTCCCGGCATCAAGAGGCAATTTGATAAAGCGGCCCCCGGTATACTTGTAATATCCCTGCCCGTAAGTGCCGATCCAAACGCTCCCGTCACTGGCTCTATAGAGAGCCCTTACAGAAGCCGTCGGCAGCCCCAGACGGCGAACCGTATGCTTTACCAGGTCATACGAAAATAATCCCGATGAAGTACCGACCCATAGATCATTGGGATATATTTCGCGGATCACCTGTATGATAGCCTTCGGCATGATTGTCCGTATATCCAGTAAAAAAGTAGCCTCCTCCCCCCTCCGGCGGAATAATCTATGCACCGTAGCGTAAAGGATGTCTTTATTCCCGGCTTCCGTTATCGTTTCAAGCCAGCCCGGGATGTATCCAACTGTAACAGACTTCCGCAGACCCGTATCGATCTTTTTTAAAGAGTCGTAACTGGAGTACCAGATATAGCCGTCCGATGATCGCAGCAGGGCGGGCGGGTCACACAAACCCGGCGCTGGTACGTTTACCGGCCTGTTCCGGCTCAGCACGCCGGATGGAGTGAGAATGTTGCCATCCGATACTTCCACCTGCGCATACAGGTTATTGATGGAGTAATTTTCGCCAGTAAACGAAAGTTGTCTGAACTGATATTTTTTGAGAATATACAACCCCCTGGTAGCCGTCCCTATGTATATAATGCGGCATACATCGTCATATATTATACAGTTGATATCCCTGATCGAAGTATTCGCAGCCAGTACTTCAAAATCCAGCACGCCGTTCCGTATATTCAGCAGCAGGATATTTCCTTTGTAGGCAAGGAATGTATGGCTGCTGTCCCGTATCGCTTTCACGGTATATTGACTTGGGTATGGCCCCGATTGAGCGTTGCGGAAGATCTCCCTCAGCCGGTCACTGCAGGTGATCTTCTTTTGCCGGCGCCCCTGTTTAAAGGCGTAGAAATTATTCTGCCGGTCTATATAGAAAAAAATGTCCTCCACCATCAGCTGGATCTTCATCGCATGACCTTCAATTTCGGTCAGCGGATGAACATCGGCTGTACCATCATCGAGGTAATAACAGCTCGAATCCTTTTTTACATAAGCATGTCTTTCGTCCTCCGTCACTAGGTCGCCATTACCACCCAGTTTGTACAGAAATCCTTTGAAGCGCGTTGTATCACGCCCCCATTTTTTAAAGATGTGGTCACAGTAAAATATACAGTTGCTCCTTAGATTACATTGATAAGGATTGGCGGAAAGAAGGCTGTCTGCCTGCAAACGGTAATCGTCCGTTACCGTCAGCATCCGGTGGCTGGCATACCCAGGCTCCATGACTATCCGTCCCCTCACCGACTTCACCAAGGCACAACGGTCGTAATATAAGGCAGGAGAATTGGCCATATTGTATTCCCGGATATGCTGTCCGTCAAAGCGAACCATTCCCATTTCGGTAGCCAGCCAGAGAAACCCATTCCTGTCGAAGGCCATGTCGTTGATGGTGTTCTGGGGAAGGGCGTTATCGCTGTTGTAGTTGAAGATGCTGTAATCAGGCGCAATCGGTTGCGCTTTTGGATAAAGGCAGAACAATAGGAAAAGGAATAGCAGTGCTATTGGTCTTAGGCGTTGGAACATCGAATTGGTCTGTGATGCAAATGTCAGTAATAATTTGATATGGTCCACATTTTAACACGATTCGATTCTTTACTTACCCACTTCCCATGATATCGCCCCCAAACCACGCGGGAATATGCGCTATTCAGTTTCTGGTTGCTTCATTCCTTGTTTAAAGTAACCAGCCAAACATCATTTTCATTCACATTCAATGGGATACGATATCCACGATCTGTGCCGATGGTTATAATCTTACTTGCCGCCGGGGCATCGCTGTTCTTTTGTTTTATCAATGCTACCTGTTGCCTGGTCAGCTGATGTGGCGAGCCAAGATCCAGATAGGTAGTGTACGCATCGTTTGCCCGGTAACCTGTTTTGAAAATGGTCAGTTTATATTTGCCGGCCGGCACGTTTTCAAAACTGGCTATTACCGTGCCCTTGGCTTTTGCCGGAAGCTCTCTTTTGTAATACACCTGGTTGTTTGTGGTATCCTCCAGTCTTGTGTTGGTAAAGTCCCAAAACAGCAATTGTAAATTCCCTTTTTCATCCTTACAGGCCCACGATGCGGCATCTGAATTTTGTAGCTCTTGCCTGCCCAGCCTGTTCAGATATTTGAAGGCGTAGAATGCAGGCTTATTGATATCCTGGTAATTGATCAATCCAAATCCGCCGTGAAAAGGTGTTGTTCTCGGACCTGCTTCCTCGAATATGTCGGTAAATGTCCAATAAGACATTGAATTAGCCGCCGCTCCCGTCTTCTTGATCTTATCCAGTACATAGGCCGCTTCATGATAACTGTCATGGATAGGATCACTTGGAGTATAAGAAGCGCTCCATTCCGTATAGTGCAGCTCCAGATGGGGCAAGGCCGACTGCTCGATCTTTCTCTTTACGTCTATAATATCCCCGTATATTGAACGCTCATTTTTACTCAAAACCGTTCCCCGGTTGCCCGTCTCGTCAAGATACCCCTGGTCAACGCCATAGGTATGAGTGCTTACAAAGTCCACCGGAACCTTGTTTTGCACACAGTAAGCGATAAATTCCGGTATCCAGTCATTGCCCGCCGTGGCAGGTCCACCTACCTTGAAGAGGGGCGAAACAGACTTTACCGCCCTGGCTGTTACGCTATATAATTTAAAGTATTCAGTCTGATCCCCTGTCCAAAACACATTCTTTAGATTAGGCTCATTCCATACCTCAAAATACCAGCGCTTTACTTCATCTTCACCATAGCGTTCCACCCAGTGCTTTATCAACGACCGTATCAGGTCTGCCCATTTATCATAATCTTTTGGCGGGGTAACATTACCCCTCCACCAAAATATCGTTTTGCTCCCGCTGGCCAGCGCTTGCGGCATAAATCCCAGCTCGACAAAGGGTTTGACATGAATTTCTTCGAGGAAATCATACAATTCGTCAATATACTGCCAGTTATACACCGGATGACCGGCTTGGTCTTCGCTATATACACCCATATCGTCGTGCAGAAGGCCATGCATCCGGATATATCTGATCCCCAGTTGCCCCTTGGCATAGCGAAGCTGCCGTTGCCAGTCGGCCCGAAGACCCTCGTTCGCTCTCCCCGCTCCTACACATTCATTAAATTTTCTGTTCAATTCACCCTGTACCTTGCCCGCATCTACGACAATAGTACGGGCCGTTTCATGTGTAGATTGAGCCCATGTAGCCAAAACACCTAACAAAAGGATGGAGACAAAGAAGATTTTTTTCATAATTGAGTGATAAATATGCAACGGCGAGCCAGGAAATTGGGGTTTGACAACACGTCAAACTAAAATAATCGCGTAAATATACAACATCACCGCCCATAGCGCTCCACCTCTATCTTCAACTTTTGGAGCCGTAGATCCAGTGGTCTGGGCTTCACCGGAGAAGGCGAACTAAAGGGACAGGAAATTCAACCCTATCACGCTAAACAAGCCCAAGCCGCAAAGCAGGATCACAAGCTATATGAGCTACTTGCCTTGATAGATGCATTACGAATAGGAAAAGCCAGAGAAAAAAATAGCTGAAGAGGAATTGAGAAAAAAGATATTAGCATGAGTGATCATATTGGTAAATAGCCAACATCATGCAAATGGCCGAATATATTCACTGTGTTTCTTCAAATTCCACGTAAATAATCCGCCACAATCATCAAGTTTACTACATCTTTCACACTCCGGCAAGTAGCTTTGTTTCCAATCCGATATCGACTTTTTAGAATATTTCCATAGTGCTTCAGGCAGAATGCAAAGCTGGCTGTTATAAATGGAAACATACATACCCTGACCCGCAAGAAATTCTACAGATTCACCCAGCTCCTCCATATAGTCATGCGGATCTATCCAAAGCTTGTCAATATTATGAGGTGTATAACCAACATACTCCAATCCCATAAAAGTCACATGTTCCACAAAAGGTAAATTCTTGTAGATATACCTGGCCAGTTTTGTAAGCCGGGGGATTGATTGTTGATGAAGAACAACCCTAATTTCGATGCGCTGGTCATATCTTGCCAGATTATGAATGCCCAGGATCGTCTGATTAAATGCATCCCTCGCCTGCACAATATAATCATGCAATTGATAATAATCCGCATAAATAGGTATACCGAGCATCATACGATTATATTCGAGAGCAGCTAGTTTTTCAGCGAGATTATTCCAGGCAAAAGATCGGCCATTCGTCAGAACGTGAATCTCCGTTTCCGGTAGGTTACTTTTGATAAGTCCCAAGAGCTGAAAAAAAAGTTCGCCCATTAACGTCGGTTCGCCGCCGGAGATCATTAGTTCAAAACAGTCCTTGGGAATCATCGGGATCATTTTTTCATAAATACCATAAAGCCTATGTATGTCATTCCTGTCACGCGGTGGCTGGGAACACATAAGGCAATTGCTGTTACACCTTTCTGTGGCTAACAGTGTATTATGGAAGGAATTCACCCGGTACAATGTCTTTACATTTCCGTCCTGGCTGGCAACAACGAGATCACCTTCATTTAAGTGATCAAAAGAAGGAACTTTGAATATCAAAGGATAATTGTCGTGACTATTGGTCAGGTCCTGGTCGGTAATGACACAAGCAAATCTGTTAAGACGAGTAAAAGGCAGTTCGCTTTCGCAAATGAGAATTGAATTATTATCTGTACAATCGGCGTTCCGCGTTATCCTGCCAACAACCGGGCTTTCAATATTTCTCGATATCCCTCTTGTTCTTAATAGCATATTATGATCTTGATTTTACCCAACTTTCGAATACTCTGGCAATAGCCTTATCCTTATCCATTAACTCGATTAGATATCGAATGATTTCCATATTCTTCTGACAAAATGTGCTCGTTGGCCGGTATCCGTACATATCTCCCTGAGTCGCATGATTATGGATCGGATCGGCCCCGCAATAAGATTGAAAAGCGCAGTCAGAACATCCCGGCAAGCTTTCGTTGATCCCGGCACTGACTATCTCCAAAGCCCTTTCTCCATAAAAAACATCCTCATAACTATGGGTATCCAAATGCCCCAGCCGAAAAGTAAAGTCATTCATTTCTGCCAACATCCTGCTCTCATCACTGGCAAATATGGCACCGTCATAATTGAAGGCAATAACGTTGGTAATACAACCCGTTGGCGAATTCAGATCAACGTATCCAACAGGAAAGGGTGTTAGTATCTTTCTTAAAATTATAGTCGCATAATCCTCGGAAAAAAATTCTCCCGCCAGGTTATATTCCAAAATTCGCCCTAACGCTTTTTTATAAAAATTGAGGTAGCGTTCTGTCTCATATTTATTCTTTCGTTCATTTCTTACCGCAAACCCATAGGGAGATATTGGCCGCAGAAACATATTCCGAAAACCTTGCTTGTAATATTCTTCTACGATCTCTTCAGGATAATCCAATGAGAGATTCGTAGTCGTCATCAACGCTGATACCCTGGAGGGTCCTAAAATACGTTTAGATAGCTCAATTCCCTTGGTTGCCAACTCATAACTGTTTCTTCCAGGCCTGGTCCGGTTAGAATTATGGATAAAGGCAGGGCCATCAAGTGAAGAAGAAATAAGTAACCCTTGCTCTTTACAATACAATAATATCTCCTCCGTAATAAGTGCCAGATTAGTACAAATGACAAATGTTACAGATTTATTTCGTGATACAGCCAACCGTTTGGTCCGCTCAACCGCATATTTTATATTATCAAATGCCAACAACGCTTCTCCTCCCTGAAACTCCATGGTGACATGCGGGCTTGGTGATCGCAACATCATTTCGATCCCTTTGTCGATATGATATCTCGACATATCAAACTTGTCCTTATCCTGTGTCACTCTTGATACCTGGCAGTAATGGCAGGTATGTTCACATCTTAGGGACATAACAAAGATGTGTAGTGTTGTAAAATTATTCAGGAAGGCCTTTTTTGTCCGATAACGGGTGGCTAGAACATCGATCAGAGGAGGAATACGGGACTCCGAAATGAAATGGTTTGCAATCAGATCACCGAACAAATCCATGTCATTTTCCTTACTAAGTAGCTTATGGACTATTTTATGAAAAGTTCCTTCTGGAACTACCAGGTGATCACCCACCTCATTAACCAAGACTTCTTTTTCACTATTTAGGCGAACGAACCTCATTGGCAATAGAAAATAGGCATCATTCTCCTGGTTATCGTAGAACCCTAGGTCCTTAAATTTTCTGGTTTTGGTAATAACTTCTGCTTCAGCCATTGGACTTTTTTAATAGGAATTTGAATGAAACACTTTTAATATTCCGGCCTGTGGACTCACAATTATTGATTTTTAACAGTAAAACCTCCATTCCTTTAAGTAAAAAATCTACCTCTTTTGCATTTGGCAATTCACGAAAATTTTCTCCTGCGCAGGAAGGCGACTCCATATAAAAGAATGCCCCAGGCCGCATCTCGCTGATCACCCTGCTTGCAAATGAAAAACTGTAGTAATGAATTGTTGATATTAGGTCCGCATGCTTGATATTATCCGGAATGTCAGCTCCAATATCCATTTTTTCAGTTGATATTGATCCCACCAGACCGGAGTAGGAAAAATAGCTGTCCTCCAGATTACTCAAATAGGTCTCATTAATGTCAACGCCAATGACCTTTTTAAAATAGGACGCAAGCAAAAAAGTATTTCTTCCATGACCACAAGGAATATCGACACAACATCCGTCAAAAATACCATAACGATCGGCCAAAACCCGTTTTAATTCAGAAGAGCAATTGATAAAATTAGGATCGTAAACATGCCTGCCACGCATAGTTAACTATAGATTGACATTCCCACCGGACATCGCTTTCGAACATCTTTATTTGGCACTGAATTTCACCGCCGAATTGACAATGGGTCAAATCCAACAGCGTCAGAGACATCCCCTTGTGGATTCTCATCGAACTCCCCATTGGAAAATGCCTTGGCAACAAGTAGTTCCCGGATGCTCACCGTCTCAAGATTTACTACCTCCCTAAGGGAATAATCAACTATATCCCGTTCAAACTTCTGAAGATAATAGCCAAGATCATCCTCGGTTATACCAGCATTTACCATTGGCTTTAACATAACCACATAGGCATTAACTTCAGTCGATATTCGAGTATTAAATTTATCCCCGTACCAATACAGAGATTTAAGAACAACTTCCTTGGAAAAAAGGGAGGAATCAATGTAAACAACAATTTCACCATCCCTGATATAACTAATTTTTTCCATGTTTAGATAAAAATTATGCGAACATGCCGCCCGAGCTGTGGGATGAATGCGAACTGTGGGAAGAGTGCGAGCTATGGGAACTGTGAGAACTATGTGACGCATGCTGAGCAACCAACCTGCTCTCACTAAGATTCTGAGGATTAAGCTTCAGAACAGGCATTGGCTTCGGACGAACAGCATTCTCCTCAACATTTATAGTCTTGCCATCATTACCTGTCATATAAGCCTGAGGAGTGGCGGCTTTATTAATTGAAAGTGCAGCCAAGGCAGCGCTTAAGATGAGCGTAACCTTTTTTGTCAATTTGGAAGTTGATTTGATAGATTCCATGTGTTTACAAATTAGGGTTAAAATTATTCTGACTACAATCTTATATATAATCGAAAAGTAATGTTATTTATTTTGTTCTACAACACATTAACTACTGATAGTAAAAAATTAGGTGTTTTCACCCTTCAATAAATTACATTAACTTCAAAAGACCGCCCCGAAAAGATGAATATCTAACTATTCGTCACCGACATCGCTCGTTAATGAATTGATGCAGTGAGGGAAATTCATGAATAAATTTCTGGCATTATTTAATATTTTTGCCGTTTAATTAAATACATCTCTTAATAAATTGAATACTAATTACTTACATTTTTTATTTCATTTTTTGGCATTATTTAATTAATTTGCCAAATAATTGAAAAAGTCATTGATAACAAACAACATAAATAAAATAAAGAGCATATTCCAAAACAAAAGCTCCTTCAGTCAAAAGGAGTTACTGGATAGGCTCGAAACCCTTTATCCGGCAACCAATCTAAATACACTTAAATGGAAGATCTATGATCTTAAAGAAAAAGGCGTTATCCATTCTGTGGCAAAAGGGGTTTATACTTTAACGCGGCAGAAACAACCTTATCAGCCGGATATCTCTTTAGAGGCAGTAGACCTCGATAAAAGAATTCGAAAAGAACTGCCCTATGCCGAACTATCCATCGCACACACAAGCTGGCTTAATGAATTCATGGTCCACCAGGTGTTTAGAACTTATCTAATAATAGAAGTGCCAAAAGAGGCGACCATGACTATTTTTAACAGACTGACAGAATGGGGAAAGAAAGCTTTTTTGAACCCCACGAAGGAAGTGGTGGAATATTATATCACAAACACGGAAGACGCTATTATTATAAAACCATTAATAAGCGAATCGCCTTTAATGGAATTGAATAATATTAAAGTGCCAACCCTGGAAAAATTATTAGTAGACTGTATCAGCGATAGAGTGATATATGGAGCACAACATCAGGAAGCATCTGATATTTTCGAAAATGCAATGAAAAAATATGCACTAAATTTGAGCAAGCTGAAAAGGTACGCCGGAAGGCGAAACAAAATGGAGGAAATAAATGATCTGTTAGAAAAGGATAAGCATCTATGATTGATAAAGCCACCTATGAGTTGGAATGGATTAATAGGGTTGCAGAAGGTTTGGGTAAAAGAGGAGATCGAAAAATCCTGGAAAAAGTAATTCATGCCTTCACACTGCTAGAACAATTGAAACTGGCGGGGCTCGATTTTATTTTCAAAGGCGGAACTTCTCTCTTATTGCTTTCCCCAACACCTAGACGTTTCTCCATTGACATTGATATCATTACATCTGTCCGCCCCGAAGAACTTCCTAATTATCTGGAAAAAGTGGCAGCCATGGGTACTTTTTCCAAATGGATAGATGACAATGAAAGAAAACATGTGATCGATGCGCCGGTAGGACATTACAAGTTTTATTATACTAGCAAAGTCGGTTCCAAATATGGTGATGAGCCTATATTGCTTGATGTGCTATTTATTGCCAACCCATATCCCAAACTAGTGGAATTACCAGTCAGACATAACTGGTTGCAGACAACCGGCGATACCCTGACGGTAAACACTCCGGCCGTTGAATCTATCGCAGGAGACAAACTGACCGCGTTTGCACCTACTACTACGGGCATATTGTATGAAAAGAACCGACCGGTTGAGATTATTAAGCAACTCTATGACATAGCCTTCCTTTTTGATTTATCAACTGATTTTGAGCTTCTAAGGACATCGTACATAAACAATGCAAAGGAAGAGTTGAAGTACCGGAAACTTTCACTTGATTGGAAAGATACTCTAAAGGATACTTTCCATGCCTGTTCCATCATTACGCAAAGAGACCAGAAAAATGAACATTTCCTGCACTTGCAGCAAGGCATTTCAAATATCGTCAATTTCATTCTGGAAAGATTTAGCCTTGAAGAAGCCATTATTTGTTCGGCCAAGACAGCATATCTTTCAAAATTGATACAAACCGAACCGATTAAAGCTGAACGGTATATTGACCCAGACCAAATATCAATATTTAATATTGATAACCCGGAATTCTTAAAGCTGAACAGATTAAAGAGAACATTACCCGAAGCGTTCTTTTATTGGTATCACTCCCTCGCTCTCAAGAATTAGCCCAACACCCCCACCCCACTTATTATCACTCTATTGCAAACAAATTTAATCATTTGATTAAAAAATTTGTTTAAATTAAAAACCCAACATACCTTTGTCCTGTCAATACAGCAAGCAATGGCCAAATCACAACCCAATACAGGAAAAGCGTCACCAAGGACAAACGCCCCAAAACCAACCCGTTCTACAAGCACGCCCAACACCGGAGGCTCGACACGCGCGCCCAAGACCTCCCCCTCACCCCGCACATCCAAACCCGACGGCTCCGCAGAAGAAAAGATCAAAGAAGCCGCCCGCAAACTCTTTACCCAAAAAGGCTTTGCCGCCACCCGCACCCGCGACATCGCCGAAGAAGCCGGCATCAACCTGGCCCTGTTAAACTACTATTTCCGCAGCAAGCAGAAATTGTTCGACATCATCATGATGGAAAACTTCCGGCAGTTCATCCACGGTATCTCTTTCAATTTCCTTGACCAAACCACCTCCCTGGATCAAAAGATCAGCAAAGTGGCGACGCTATACATCGATTTCCTTACCCAACATCCGGACCTGCCCCTTTTCATTCTCAACGAGCTTAGAAACAATCCGGCCCAGCTTGCCTCAAACATCGACTCCGAAATAGGCGCAACACGCAAACAACTGTTCGAACAACTAAAACTCGCAGCCGCCATAGGCAAAATAGGCAACCTCGATCCCGCCCACCTGATGCTGAATCTCATGGGACTTACCGTATTTCCCTTTGTCGCCCGCCCTATCTTTCAAAAGGTCGCCGACGTCAACGACAAACAATTCAACGACCTCATGCAACAACGAAAAGAACTCATACCGCTGTGGATCAAAACAATGCTGCAACCAAAATAAAATGCGCAAGCATTTTTTTTGCCCACGGATTAATCAAATGATTAAATCAAAACTATAATAAAAATGATTAAATATCTCGCCTGCCTCCTGCTATGGACCACCGCCGGGGTTACCGCCACCGCAACAGCCCAGGACACCACAGCCCTCACGCCCCCCGCTCCCGCGGCCGCGCTCACGCTAAAAGAATGCTACGCCCGCGCCGAATCCACCTACCCCCTGACAAAACAACGCGCCCTCATCGAAAAGACAAAAGAATACAACATCGCCAACATCGCCAAAGGCATCTACCCCCAACTATCCGTCAACGGCTCCGCCACCTACCAGTCCGACGTGACAAAGATCGCGCTCCCCCCTGCCACCGGACTCACCATACCCTCCGTCTCCAAAGACCAATATAAACTCTACGGCGAAGTCTCCCAGACACTCACAGACTTCGGCATCAACAAACAACGCCGCAACATCAGCCGCACAGACGGCGAACTCCAGGAAGAAAACCTCAACGTAGAACTATACAAACTCAAAGACCGTATCAACCAGCTCTTCTTCGGCATCCTGCTCATAGACGGACAGCTCCAACAAAATGAACTCGCCGCAAAAGACATCCGCACCGGCATCACAAATGTAGAAGCCACCATCCACAACGGCACCGGCTACACCAGCAGCCTCAACAAACTCAAAGCCGAACTGCTAAAGACCAGCCAGCAAGCCATCGAACTCCGCTCGACAAGAAAAGCCTATACCGACATGCTCAGCCTCTTTATCAACCAACCCGTCACCACACTCATAACACCACCCTCACCCACCCTCACCGACTCTATTAACCGCCCCGAACTCAAAGCCTACGACCTCCAGGTCAGATCCTATGTCGAACAAAGCCGGCTCAACAAGCTCAACAACTATCCGCAGTTGAACGCCTTCTTCCAGGGCGGCATGGGCAAACCCAACCCCGTAAATTTCCTGTCCACCCAACTCAGCGGCTACTACCTCACCGGCCTCCGCCTCACCTGGAGCATCGGCAGCCGCTACACCTATAAAAAAGACCAACTGATCAATAAGAACAACCAGGAATTGACAAAAACCCAACGAAACACCTTTTTATTCAATACCCAGCTCACCCTCAACCAACAAAACGCCGACATCGTCAAATACCAACAACTGATCAACAGCGACAACGAGATAGTCGACCTACGCGAATCCGTCAGCAAAACTTCATCGGTCCAGCTCCAGAACGGCGTCCTCACAGCCAATGATTATCTCCTGGACGTCAACGCCGCTTCCCAGGCCCGGCAAGACCGCCTGGTACACGAAATACAATTACTCGTTTCCCAATACAACCATAAAACTACTTCCGGCAACTAAACAACAACAGCATCATGAAAAAAATATTCCCCGCCGCATTACTTATCTTACTGGTAACCTCCTGCCGGCAAAACAAAATAGAAACAGACGCCTCCGGCGTATTCGAATCCGACGAGGTCATCGTATCCGCCGAACAAGGCGGCAAACTACTCTCTTTCCCCATCAAAGAAGGCGACACCCTGACCAAAGGCGCCATCACCGGCAATATCGACATGTCTAATACCCAACTGCAAAAACAACAGATCGAGGCCTCCATCGCAGCCCTTCGCCAAAAAACAACTAACCCTACCCCACAGATCGAGTTGATAAAAAAACAACTCGCCGTACAGCAATCCCAGCTGGACCAACAACTAAAGGAAAGGACACGCACGGAGCATCTGCTGAAAGCCGACGCCGCCACACAGAAACAACTGGACGATATCAACGCCTCCATCGATCAGCTGCAGAAACAAATAGCCGTCAGCCGCCAACAGATCGCGCTGGACAACTCGAATATCTCTACCCAGAACAGAACCATCTTCAGCGAACAAGGCCCGCTGGAGAAATCCGCCGCCCAGATACAGGACCAGATCAATAAAGGCCAGATCGTGAACCCCATCAAGGGCACGGTCCTGATCAAATACGCCCTGGAAGGAGAAATGACCACCACCGGTAAAGCCCTCTACAAGATCGCCAATCTCGATACACTTACCCTTCGCGCCTATGTCACCGGCGCCCAGCTTACGGAGGTCAAACTCAACCAGCCCGTAAAGGTCTATACCGACGAGGGCGCCGACAAATACCGCGAATATCCCGGCCAGGTATACTGGATCAGCGATAAATCGGAATTTACCCCAAAAACTATCCAGACGAAAGACGAAAGGGCCAACCTCGTATACGCCGTCAAAATACGGGTGAAGAATGACGGCTATCTCAAATTAGGAATGTACGGCGAAGTAAAATTCTAAACGGTCGCCTCGCCCCGGCTCGGCCGGAAAACACATCAGCCATGATCGAATTACAACATATCAAAAAAACATACAACAAAGGCCAGCTCACCGCCGTAAAAGATATCAGCTTCTCCGTCGATCCCGGCGAGCTCTTCGGCCTCATCGGCCCCGACGGCGCCGGAAAGACCACCCTCTTCCGGATATTGACGACCCTCCTCCTTCCAGACGAAGGCCATGCAACGGTCAACAACCTCGACGTCGTAAAAGACTATGAAAAGATCCGCAATTGCGTCGGCTATATGCCAGGCCGGTTCAGCCTCTACCAGGATCTCACCATCGAAGAGAACCTGAATTTCTTCGCAACGGTCTTTGGCACCACCATCGAAAAGAATTATCATTTAATAAAGGATATCTACCAGCAGATCGAACCGTTCAGGCACCGCCGGGCAGGAAAACTATCGGGAGGCATGAAACAAAAACTGGCTTTGTGTTGCGCATTGATCCATAAGCCCGCGGTGCTATTTTTAGACGAACCCACCACCGGCGTCGACGTCGTGTCCCGAAAAGAATTCTGGGACATGCTGAAAAGACTCAAAAAAGAAGGCATCACCATCCTCGTCTCTACACCCTATATGGACGAAGCCAATCTCTGCGACCGCATAGCCCTCATCCAAAAGGGAAGCATCCTCTCTATCGATACGCCAGCCAATATTGTCAAAGCCTTCCCCGGAGACCTCTACGCGGTCCGGTCGGCCCAGACACATCAGTTGTTAAAAGAAGTACGAACCTACCCCGGCACGGACACCTGTTTCGCCTTTGGCGACTCGCTGCACGTTACCTTCCGCAACAACAGCACATCCGACACCGACCTCCTCCCCTGGCTTCGCTCAAAAGGACAAAAGGACGCGACCATGGAAAAGATCGCCCCAAACATCGAAGACTGTTTTATTCACCTCTTAAAAGAGTAAACCATGCCCCCGGTCATCACCACCGACAAGCTCACCAAACGGTTCGGCCCTTTCATCGCCGCCAACGAACTCAGCTTCGAAGTAGGGAAAGGCGAAATATTCGGCTTCCTCGGCGCCAACGGCGCCGGCAAAACCACCGCCATGCGGATGCTCTGCGGCCTGCTGGCCCCCTCCTCGGGAAAAGCCACCGTCGCCGGCTTCGATGTCTACACCCAAACCGAAAAGATCAAACGGAACATTGGTTATATGAGCCAGAAATTCTCTCTCTACGACGACCTCACCGTGACGGAAAATATCCGCTTCTACGCCGGCATCTATGGCATGAGCCGGCCCGCTATCAGGACGAAGACCGCCCAACTCCTCGAAGAATTACAACTCCGGCAGGAGGCGGGAACCCTCGTCAAAGAACTTCCTCTGGGCTGGAAACAAAAACTCGCATTTTCCGTATCTATCGTCCACGATCCCGACATCGTCTTTTTAGACGAACCCACCGGCGGCGTCGACCCCGTTACCCGACGACAGTTCTGGGACCTTATCTACGCCGCTGCCGATCGGGGCGTTACCATCTTCGTGACCACCCACTATATGGACGAAGCCGAATACTGCAACCGCGTATCGATCATGGTGGACGGTGTCATCGCAGCTCTCGACAGCCCATCCCGTTTAAAACAACAATACGGCGGCTCCTCTATGGAAGATGTTTTCTACGAGCTCGCCCGCAATGCACAACGTAAAGCCGACTAACCATGAGACAACTACTCACCTTCATTCGGAAAGAATTCCTGCACGTTTTCCGCGATAGGAAGACGCTGCTGATGTTATTCGGCCTGCCCATCGCGCAGATCGTGCTGTTCGGCTTCGCCCTGTCCAACGAGATCAAAAATTCCAGCATCGCCATCGTCGACTACAGCAAGGACGCCACAACCACAAACATCATCGGCAAGATAGCCGCCAGCAATTATTTCGATATCCAACGCAGCCTCGCCAGCGCCGACCAGCTGCAGTCCGCCTTCAAAAAAGGAAATATCAAAATGGCCGTCATCTTCCCCGCCAATTTCGGCAGCGATCTGGAACACACCGGTAGATCAACCATACAGGTCATCGCCGACGCCTCGGATCCCAACCAGGCCACCACTATCACGAACTATCTGGACCAGGTCATCAACGATTATAATGCAGGACTGGCAAAGACTACCGGCCAATCCATGCAGATCCTCCCGGAAACGCAGCTGCTCTATAACCCCGAGCTGCGCGGCGCCCCTAACTTTGTTCCCGGGGTAATGGCGCTGGTGCTGATGCTGGTCTGCACCATGATGACCTCTGTATCCATCGTAAAGGAAAAGGAGCTTGGCACGATGGAGATCCTGCTCGTATCCCCCTTCAAACCCATCTATATAATTATCTCCAAACTGGCGCCCAATCTGCTTATCTCCATCCTCAACCTCTTCATTATTCTTATATTGAGCTACGCCTTCCTCGACCTGCCGGTAAAAGGCAGCCTGCTCCTGCTGGTCTCCTGTAGCATCCTCTTCATCCTGACATCCCTGTCCATCGGACTATTGTTATCCATTAACGCCAAAACCCAACAGGCAGCGATGATGGGCTCTCTGATGGGAATGATGCTGCCGACGATGCTGCTCACAGGCTTCTTATTCCCCATCGAGAACATGCCCCTGTTGCTACAGTGGCTCTCTAATATCGTACCCTCACGCTGGTATTTTATCATCGTAAAAAGAGTAATGCTAAAAGGTCTGGGACCGGCATCCGTATGGAAGGAAACGCTGATCCTCACCGGCATGTGCCTGCTGCTGTTCGCCATAAGTCTTAGAAAATTTAAAATCAGATTACAATGAGGACCCTGTTCTTCCTGCTGGAAAAAGAGTTCCGGCAAATATTACGCAACCGGCAGATCATCAGTACGCTGTTGATAGCGCCGCTGATACAGTTGATCCTGCTGCCGCTTGCAGCCGACTATTCTGTTAAGAACATTTCCCTGGTGGTGGTCGACAACGATCACTCCCCCTTCTCCCAACGACTCATCGGCAAGATCACCGCTTCCGGCCACTTCCGGCTGACAGGGTATACCGCCTCTTATGCACAGGCCCTCCAGCTGGTGGAACAGGACAAGGCCGATATCGCGCTGCAGATCCCCATACACTTCGAACGCGACCTGGTCCGCGAGAACACCAAACAACTCTATATGGCGATCAACGCCATCGAAGGCACCAAGGCCAACCTCGGCGGCGCCTACCTCAGCAGCATCATCCGCGACTACAACTCCGACATCCGCCTGCGCTGGCAATCCGCCCCCTCCACACCCCCGCAACCCGAAGCCCCGCCCCAGGTCACCACCGCCGCCTCCAACTGGTACAACCCCCTCCTGAACTTTAAACTCTACATGGTCCCCGCCATCCTCGTCGTCCTCGTAACAGCCATGGCCGCCATGCAATCCGCCTTTAATATCGTACAGGAAAAAGAGAACGGCACCATCGAACAGATCAACGTCACCCCCATAAAAAAACATTGGTTCATCTTAGGCAAGATGATCCCCTTCCTGGTCCTCGGCATCATCCTCTTTAGCCTGGGCCTCCTCGTCGGCTGGATAGTCTATGGTATTGTCCCCGTAGGCAACCTATTGGTATTGTACACCTCTCTCATCGTCTACCTCTTCGCCATGTTAGGTCTCGGCCTGCTGATAGCCACCTATTCCGCCACCCAGGTACAAGCCATGTCCCTCGCCTTCTTCTTTATCAACATCTTCAATATGATGAGCGGCGTATTCACCGCCGTAGACAGCATGCCTGACTGGGCACAGGCCATCGTATCGACCTTCCCGCCCAGCCACTTCATCAAAATAATGCGGATGGTCGTCCTGAAAGGCAGCGGACTGACGGATATTGTATACCCGCTAACGGCCATGGCCATCATCGGGTTGTTCTTAAACACCTGGGCTGTGCTTAACTACCGAAAGACTAGCTAGTTAGCAGAAGAGTTTTGAATATTAAAATTAATGCCTAATTTTAGACATTAACCCTTATCATTAGTCGCATGAAACAGCTTATCAATCTACTTTACTTATCCTTATTTTTATTTCTAGTCTCCAGTTGTGAAAAAGATTCCAAACTCTATCCCTTACATCATTTCTATCCTGCTATCCTCAATGTAAACCCCAGTCACGGACCTGATTCCACTCAGGTAACGATCACGGGTATAGGCTTTAGCGCGACGGCCGCCAACGACAGCGTTTTTTTCAACGGCAAATTAGCCAAAGTGCTAAGTGCCAGTGACACGCAATTAGTCGCCGTTGTACCAACCCTCGCTGGCAGCGGGAATGTCATCGTCGAAACCAACGGTAAAGCCATAACAGGAGGAAAATTTGCGTACGATACCACATACAGAGTCTCGATGGTTGCCGATAGCCTTAGCGCTACTTTCTATCTGGCCCTCGATACCACCGGCAATCTGTTTGTTTCTTGCTACGGCGACCCCTATATCCATAAGATCAGCCCGCAGGGTATTGTCAGCAACTGGCAACCCATATCCTTTGTCACCGGGATCGCCCTGGATAGTATGGCTAATCTCTATTTTGCTGCCAATGTAGGCGGCACAACGAGGATCGGTAAGGTAAGTCCCGCGGGAGTCATTACAACCATAGGTTTCGATACTTCCTCCAGTATAGGTCAGTTGGCCCTGGACAGGAACGGCAATACCTACCTCACTACTGCGTCCAATTCGGGGTATGGCCGCATCGACAAGATGACACCGGACGGACAAGTCAGCGTCGTCCTCGACAGCCTGTTCAATCCCTCCGGTTTGGCAATAGCCAATGACGGTTCTATCTATTGTACCAATTACAGTGTCCCGGCCTATTCCAATACAAAAGGTGTAGTAACCAAAATTTCCCCTTCAGGCGCAGTGAGTACCTTTGCCCACATCAACTACGGCGGTTATGCCGGAATAACACTGGATGCCGGCAATACGTTGTATGTGACCAACTTTGACCAGATGTGGGCTCTCGGTTCCGTGGTCAGGGTTACACCGGATGGCACAACCACCAAACTGACTTCGGGCAACCTTATGTTCCCCACCGGAATAGTCCAGGATAAAAATGGGAATTTTTATGTGACGCAGATGAATTCTTCACCGGGAGTTGCCTTCGGCAGCGTCATCAAAATGACCATGCACTAGGCCCGCGCCTAATGCCTCCGCGGCCCGCCCCGCTCAAACACACGCCCGGCGCCCGGCCCTCGGCACAGCCCTGCGCGCAGCGCATCTACAGCGACACCCCCCGCTTCCACGGGATAAAATCGTCCTGTACATGCCGCACCGCCGCCACCTGCGTCTCCCCGCTGGCGACACCGATAATATAATCCAATATCCTCTCCCCGGCCTGCTTGATCGTCTCCTTGCCCTCGATGATCGTACCGGTATTGATATCCATGATATCCCGCATCCGCTCGAACAACGCCGTATTCGTAGCGATCTTCACCACCGGCGCCACAGGATTGCCCGTCGGCGTCCCCAGCCCGGTAGTGAACAATACGATATTAGCACCCGAAGCCACCTCCGCCGTCGTCGACTCCACATCATTGCCCGGCGTACACAACAAGTTTAGCCCGGGTTTGCTCACCTTCTCGGGGTAATCCAACACCGTCGTCACCGGCGACGTCTCCCCTTTCTTCG
>Ga0105237_10001323_pt1 | contig 32852 bp, 44 predicted proteins | sample KBSC24metaG_FD_81520 | JGI IMG/M metagenome (GOLD analysis project Ga0105237, IMG submission 81520) | Corn rhizosphere microbial communities from Kellogg Biological Station, Michigan, USA - KBS C2-4 metaG | ecosystem: Host-associated > Plants > Roots > Rhizosphere > Soil | place: Michigan, USA... | reverse complement strand
CGATGAACTTCGCCGATGCCGCCGGTCTGAATGAGCTTCACCGCTTGCGCGTAATGCGCTCCGGAGCGCTGCTGGCTGCCCGTTTGAACCACGCGGTTGTTCTTGCGCGCAGCCTCGACCATTTTTCGGCCCTCGCCCACCATCAGGGTGAGCGGCTTTTCGCAGTACACGTCCTTCCCTGCCTCGCAGGCGGCAATGGTGATGAGGGCGTGCCAGTGATCGGGTGTCGCGACGATTACGGCGTCGATATCCTTCTGTTCCAGAAGGCGCCGGAAATCCTGGTATGGTTTCGCGCGGCCTTGCGTCATTTCGAGGCCCTTGTTCAGGAAGGGCTCGTAGACATCGCAGACGGCCACAGGTTCCACGCTGGGCTGCTTCAGAAAATTGCCCCAATCCTGGCGGCCGCGCCCGCCGGACCCGATCAGGCCCACGCGAACGCGGTCGTTCGCTCCAAGAATACGGCTTGTGCTCAATGCCGAAGCGGCAGCGAGGCCGGCGGCGGTACGTGAAAAGTCTCGTCTTGTCATGTCGCTTTTATAGCTCTTAAGTCCAGTTTAGTTGAGGCTGTTTTGTTTAGATCGGCGGCGCTTTGTCCAAAACGGCATATGATCGAAGAGAGATCTTCCTTGCGATGCTGACATCCTCTGTCGACGTACTTTGGACAGCCCGATATGACTACCAACCCGGCTGGAGCCTGGAATTGCACCAACATAATTACTTCCAGATGATCCACTTTCTCGGCGGCCGAGGCACGCTACGGCTCGGCGGGGCGAATCATCCCATTCGGGCAGGTATTCTAGTCCTCATTAAACCAAGCGAAATTCACGGGCTAACCGCGCAATCGTTGGTAAAATCCCTGGATATTAAATTCCGTGTGGGCCAGGGCGGACTTCGGCGCGAGTTGCTGGCCGCTTCCAGTAGCGTTTCCATTACTGACTCTGCCCCACCGGCTCTGCTTGAGCGAATCCGGTATGAAGGCGAGCATAAGAAACCCCACTATCAGGAGATGTGCCGGACCCTTATGAACGAGCTGCTGTTGCTTTATCTGCGGCACCAAGGGGGCCTGCCGACTGACAATGCAACTCGGCTCGATGAACAGGGTGAAATGCAGGATCCGCTTCTTCGCAAGGCGCTCGAGTTTATTCGGACGAATTATGCAAGCCACATATGCATTCGTGACGTGGCGCATGCGCTTGGCTGTTCGGAGCGCGCGGTGCGCATGCATTTTCAGGATTCCCTTGGCTCGCGGCCACTGCTGTTCCTGCAGCGGTATCGCGTGGCGCGAGCGAAGGAGTTGATCGAATATTCCGATTACGCGCTGAAAGAAATCGCCGAGGCGGTCGGGTTCAAGACGGTCCATCACTTCACTCGCACCTTCACGGCTACCGAGGGGCTTTCTCCAGGTGCCTGGCGGCGGAAATATCTGGAAGGGATCCGGAAAGATGTTTGTATCAATCCGAGTTTCTCCAATATGAATTGGACAATCGCCGGCGGCGCGATGGATAGTTGATCTTATGCGCGGCTCTTTCTGGCTGCTGTACTTGTACGACGTAGCTGAGCAGATCGACCTTACCGCGGCACGCCGTTTGGCGGGCAATGAATCGGAGAAGCCGAAGCTGCTGACGCCCGCGCACGCGCCGGCCTATATCGGCTTTGAGAATCCGCCGCTCAGTGTTCGCCTGGCGAGCCCAGTGGTGGTTGGAGAGAACTCCATGCGCGCCATTGGACGCGCTTTCGATTACGGCGTGCTGAGCGTTCTGCTGGAATTACCGTTCGAAGGCGATTGGGATACTCTCGAGCACGAGTGCAGCAGGCTGCTGGATGCGGCGCCGATCGCCGCCGCGGCAAAACAGGTGGCGACCGATCTGGTAGGTTCGATTCACGGCGCATTGATGGCGCCGTATGCCGACTGGTTGACGGAAGAATATCTCGTGGTCAACGTTTCGGAATCGGACCCGTTGCTTCCGCGGCATGCCGATAAAATCGCCGAACTGGTGCGCGGCGAAACGCAGCCGCTTTCCGTGGCGGAGCGGCAGGAAGTGCTGGCTTCGAGCATGTCGTGTTACGCGAACGATTTGCTGGTGGTGAGCTGGGCGGTCGCACTGGTTCAGGACACTCCCGAGAACGCGCGGACCACGATACAACTGCTGGAATATGCCAATTCTCAGCTTCTGGAGTTTCGGCATTACGACAAAGTGCTTAGCGATTTGCTGGCTGAACTCTATAAGGTGCCTGATCAGCGGCGAAGCTGGTGGCGGCGTTGGCGGCTGGCGAGAGACGCTGAACGTCTGAACAGCGTGAGACTCGATGTGATCGAACTCACGGAACGGAGCGATAATGCGCTGCGGTTGCTTGGCGATATGTTTTATGCGCGGGCGTACCGGATGGTTGCGAACCGTATTGGCGTTGATGATTACCGTAAGCTTGTTGACGAGAAACTTCAGGCGGCCGGGGAACTGTACCGCTTTCTGGTGGATGAATTCAATCATCAACGGGCGTTTGTGCTTGAGGTGATGGTGGTGATTATTCTTGTGATTGAACTTGTTTATCCGTTTTTGGGTATCCGGTGAGAGCAGTTACAACTGCTAGCGGATCATAATTGATGAGATTCGATCATTCCATGTATGCCCATCGCGAAATCGCTCATTACGAAGATCCCCGACGCTCCTTCGAAACTCCTGGTTGCCGCCTCTGAAGTTGCGGTCGTTAAAAACAGTTGCGCGCACGTTGCCAAATAACTGCATCGAAGAGATGTTATCGCCAAAATTCCCAGGCAGGCTTTCCAGTTTGTCACCTCGCGTAACACAAAAGCGGTCTCCCCGGAACCCCGGTTCTTTGAAGAAACATGCTCCAGCGCGCGGGAGCGGCCGCTTGTTCCAGGAACTATCCCATTTGGGGTTGCCTCGATAGACCCAGGGCTCCTGGGCGTTCGCTAAAAAAAAGCTGCACAACAGGCAAAGTGCGAGTGAAATACGCTTCATTGTGATACTTCCTCCTACGAGAATTCTACTCGGGTTGGTTAATCCTTTTTGGGTATCAGATGAGAATGACGTGTTCGACTTTCAGACCTGTGCTGTTGACTCGGAGCAGAGCCAGGCTGACTGGGAGATGAAAGCGCTTTGGCCCCGCGCTTCCGGGGTTTAGCAACAGTACACCGTTTTTGATTTGTTGCGATGGGACGTGGGAGTGGCCGTAGATCACCGCTCCGATGCCCGATGCGGCTGGGTTGATATCGAGATCTTCGATTTTGTGCAGCACATACAGTTTGTGGCCTTCCACTTCAACGATTGTTGTTTCGGGGAGTGCTTCTGCCCAGCTTCCCTTGTCGACGTTCCCACGGACTGCGTGTACTGGTGCGATCTTCCGCAGAGCCACGAGAACTTTTTCGTGGCCGACGTCTCCTGCGTGGATGATCGCGGTGCACCCGGCCAGCGCGGCTTCCGCTTCCGGGCGTAGCAGTCCGTGGGTATCGGAAATTATTCCTACCAATGCGGCCATGCTTCAGCTTCACACAAGATCGAAGAGTAAAACCTCGCTTGTTTCCGGGTTTGTGCCGGTCACTGTTAGCGCTTTTTCATCGCTCACCGCGGCTGCGTCGCCGCTATTTAGTGTTTTGCCGTTGACCGTCACTTCGCCTCGTACGACGTGCAACCAGGCGTGCCGCTCTGGTTTGAGATCGTGCACTACTGTGTCTCCTTTGGCGAGTTCGGCCACGAATAGTTGCGCATCCTGATTGATCTGCGCCACGCCGTTCCCTCCTTCGGGTCCGGCCAGCAGTTTCAGCTTGCCCTGCTTCTCCTGTGGTTCGAATCGGAGTTGCTCGTAGCTGGATGGCGTGCCGGTGGTTGCCGGTTCGATCCAAATTTGAAAGAAATGGACGGGCTCCGTCTTCGATGGGTTGAATTCACTGTGCACCACTCCGGTACCCGCCGACATGCGCTGGATCTCATTGGGTCCGAGGACTTCTTCGTGCCCCATGTTGTCCTTGTGGCCGAGCGAACCCTTCAGAACGTAACTGAGAATCTCCATGTCGCGATGGCCGTGAGCTCCGAAGCCGCGCCCTGGCGCCACGCGGTCTTCGTTAATCACTCGAAGACTCCGAAAACCCATGTTCTTCGGGTCGTAGTAATCGGCGAACGAGAATGTGTGGTACGAATTGAGCCAGCCGTGGTTGGCGTGGCCGCGCTCTTCACTTTTGCGAACTCGAATCATTTGTTACTCTCCTTTTTTTCCAGGCTCTCGGCGGCGGACAGGCCGAGTTTCTTCAAGGGACCGTATAGCTGCTGTTTTTCCTTGCCGTTCAGTACGGACATCACCGCTTCCAGATCGCGGGCGTGCTTTTTGAACATCGAAAGTGCCAGGCGCCTCCCCTCGGGAGTGAGTTCCAGCACGCGGGCGCGTCTGTCTTGCGTTGTGGTTTTCCGCACCACCAATCCCTTCCGCTCTACACGGTCGACGGCGACCGTCATGGATCCAGTGGCCAGCAGCACCTTGTCTTGAATTTCTGTGATTGTCAGCGGTCCTTTGTGTAGAAGGGCTTCCAAGACCATGAAATCGCTCAGGCAGAGCCCTGCAGCCTCGATTGTGCTCTCAACGAGCCGGCTGAGGGCGCGGTGGCATTTTGCCAGGACGATCCAGAGTTGGGGTGCAGATATGTCAGTGCTGTTGCTCATCGGATCTACCGATAAGATGCACTATCCTTAGATAAGGATTCTTTAAGATAGGATAGAGGCGGCCGATAGGGCCTTAATGCCCGTCCGAAGACCAGTGGGGAGGGTCTGTCATAAGTTTGAACACACGGTAGGCGGCACCCAATGTTTGCAGCTCTTTGTTCGCTCCTGTGCGCGGCTCCGACCTAATTGTCGTGGTGCCTTTTCCATCAAATGTCCCAATCGTCAAATCGCCGGTCCAGGAAATGTCCATATCGATAGCATTGCCCTCGGTGTGCCGGGACGATAAGGAAGGTGCGAACACGATTCCATAAGCCACGACCATGTCTTTTGCCGCTTTGCGCGATGCGGCCAAATCCGTTTTCCCGGTGGTGTCTTTGTAAGTCCAGTCGATATCCACACCCTTCATCGCAGGTACCGTGGATGGGTCCAGACCGTTGGTTGCCACCTGAAATGAATAGTGCATAAGATAAGCGCGTTCGGGTGGACGGTATGTACTCGAAATATCAGCTGTTGCGCCCGCCTTCCGTAAGGCTGCGACAAACGATTTGGCATTGGTGCGAAAGGGTTCCTTTAAATCGTCCAGACTGCTGCTATTTGGAAATTTGTCAACCCACGATTTGCCGCTCAGCATTCCCATAATGCCCTCTTCTACTCCGCCGTGTCCTTTTTATCACAATTCGGTTCGACATCCTGACCCAAATAATAATATTGATGCCAAATCCGAATTCCTTCCAGTGGCCGGCCCTCCCAAACGGTCAGATGCACACCCTCTGAGCTCGTGCAGGAACGAAACGAATCGGACTTACCGTTTCGATCAAGATCGGCGATGGCATTTCCGTGGTCAGTTCTCAGCGGCGCTGTGTCGCCCGTAAGAGCAATGAGTGGCAGATTGTCCGGGACAGTGCCGCTAACAATGTGAATCAGATAGCCATGCCGCGCTCCACTTTTTTCGCCTGCGCAATCTCCGGGAGAAGGGCTTGCGATTTCAGCGTGGGCTATCGACTGGGGGTCCGATGGCGCAATCAGGGTCACCCGATCTTTGATTTTGAGGCTTGCATTGTTGATCGACAGGCAAACGTGATGCGGGGATTTAACGGCCACACCGATCCGGGAAGAATAGTCGCCTGGTCTGGCCGCTTCCTTTCTCGATTCGGCGCAACCGAGCAGCAAAAGCGGAATGATAACTAGGGCAAGCTCCTTCAATTTAGCCTCGGATTTCTGTTCATGCGAAGGGAGCTTAGCACGATTTCGAGTTGATTTGGAACGGTCTTCCGGGCCACCGGTAGATCAGGAGGTGAATTCTTTCCACTGGCGCTCTAACGATTCGAGCCGTTCACGGAGCTCGCGCACTTCGTTTTCGAGCGCTGCCATGCGGTCGGTGCGGGTGGACGCGGTGTCGGTGGTGGCATGCATGGTCTCCACCACATCGCCTGACAGGAGATGGGCCCAGCGCGGCTCTTTTGTTCCTGGCTGCCGCTCCAGTTGCTTCACTAGCGCCTGATCAGGACGCTCGGCCAGATTGCGCAGACAGGTTTCGACTCCTTCGAGGTCGTCGAAATGATGCATGCGCTCTGACCGGTTTCTTAGCTCCCCGACGGTCTGCGGCCCTCGGACCATCAGTTCGCAGAGGATCGCGAGTTCGCGGCGGCCCAGGTTGAGGACTTCGACGATGCGATGGCCGAACTTGGGGACGCGCATCCCTGCCCCGGTGAGTTGGAAGGCCAGCCGCTTGTCTCGAAGGAGAGCCAGCGCCTGCTCCACAGTCTCGTCGTCGTAAGAAACGACCGGATCTCGATTCGACTTCTGGTTGCAGGCGTTCACCAGCGCGTTCAGCGTGAGCGGGTAGTACTCCGGCGTGGTGATTTCCTTTTCGAGGAGCGCCCCAAGCACTCGAACCTCGACCGGGTCGAGGAGCAGGCTCATTGCACCGATTGTTTGACGCAGAACTGATCGTAGGCCTGGGTCAGAAGGGTGGCGATCTGCGAGGCATCGCGGCCTTCGATCTGGTGGCGGTGGAGCATGTAGACCGGTTTGCCGTCGCGGAACAGGATGACGGAAGGTGACGAGGGAGGAAGGCCGGCGGCGAGTTCGCGCACGCGTTCGACCGCGGCGACATCGCCTCCGGCAAATACTGTGGCGATTTTGTCGGGCAATACAGAGTGCTTCAACGACTGGACAACTCCAGGGCGCGCTTTGCCCGCGGCGCAACCACACACGGAGTTCACGATCATCATCACGGTTCCGCTACTGGGTCCGAGGATCTTGTCGACGTCCTGCGGGGTGCGGGTTTCGATGACTCCGTGACGAGTCAGGTCTTCCCGCATCGGGGTGATTAAGAGTTCAGGATATGGCATGTCTACTTCTATTTTCGCTTAGTCGCCGGCGGAAAATAAGGATCGGGCTGGGGAACCGCCGCGCCGTCGCCTCTGGGCGTGGACGCGCCGAAGTTCATATTGGTTTTCGTGTTGCGCAGCACGGCTTGGCCTCGTCCCATGTTGCTGGCGTAGTCTCCTAGCACCGTTAGTTCGTGGCCCTTGTCCCGCAGGCCTTGGCGAACGGATTCCGGAACTCGGCCTTCGATGAGAATGTCGCAGCCTCCGACGTAGACTTTGGTGAAGCGCGGCGCGTCGAGCGCGGCTTGAATGTTCATGTCGTAGTCGACGATGTTGGAGACGAATTGCGCGTGGGCCATCGGCTGGTTAGAACCGCCCATGATGCCGAAGCCGATGTGAATGTCGTCCTTCTCCATGAATGCCGGAATGATGCTGTGGCGGGGGCGCTTCCCGGGTGCGAGCGCATTTGGATGCGACGGGTCGATCTCGAAATACGAGCCGCGATTCTGCAGGATGAAGCCCATTCCGTCGGCGACAACACCGGACCCCCAGGCGCTGGCGACGCTTTGAATCCAGGAGGCGATGTTGCCTTCGCTGTCGACGACCGAGAGATACACGGTGTTCGACGATGCTTTTGGCGCTCCGGCCGGCACGGTGCAATTGGCGCGCTCCGGGTTGAGGAGTTTGGATCGTTCCGCGGCGTAATCCTTGGCGAGCATGCCTTCCACCGGAACCTTGCTCACTCGTGGATCGGCAACGAAACCGAGGTCGGCGAAAGCGAGCTTCATCGCTTCGATGCGGGTGTGGTACGTCTCTACGCTGAGCAGTTCATGATCGCGGATGGGAAAATTCTCCATCACGTTGAGCATCTGCAACGCGGCGATTCCCTGCCCGTTGGGTGGGAGCTCGTAGATGGTCCAGCCGCGGTAGGTGGTGGAGATCGGCGTCACCCACTCGGGTTGAAACGAGGAGAGATCGGAGGCTTGCATCGCCCCGCCTAGCCTTTTCGAGGTCGCCAGAATCGATTGTGCGACGGCCCCGTCGTAAAATGCGGCGGGGCCTTGATCGGCGACTAGTTGGAGCGCGTGCGCCAGACCGGGATTCCGAAAAAGCTCGCCGACCGCGGGCGCGTTTCCGCCGGGTAGATACACTTCCTTGCTGCTGTCGTCACCGAGAAGCGTTTGTTGGTAGCGGGAATCGTGCCACATGGCTTGGATGGTTTCGGTGACCGGAAAACCATTTGCGGCATAGTAGATGGCGGGCTGAAAAAGATCGCGCCATGGGAGTTTGCCGAATTTCTTGTGCATTGCGGCCCATCCGGCGACGGCTCCGGGGACAGTGACGGAATGAATGCCGCCGTCGGGTATCCGGTAGATACCTCTTTCCTTTAGGAACTCGATGGACAGAGCTTTCGGGGCCGGGCCGCTAGCGTTCAGGCCGGTGAATTTTCCTGACTTCGCGTTCCAGTGAATGGCGAAAAGGTCGCCGCCCATTCCGTCCATCATGGGCTCCATTACTCCGAGTACAGCGTTGGCTGCGATTGCAGCGTCGATGGCGGACCCTCCACGTGCCAGGATTTGCGCTCCGGCCTGGGACGCGAGGGTTTGGCTTGTGGCGACGATTCCGGAGGTTGTGATTACCATGGAACGCGCGTGCGCGCGGCTTTGGGCAATGATGGGGGGTTGCATGGAGAGAGTGAATACGATGATGAAGCAGAACCTCATTAGCGCTCTATTGTACGTGATACGTTTGGGGCTAAGACAGTTTGGGGCTAAGACAATGTCACGCAAAGGCGCGGAGCCGCAAAGAAAATCGTTGTTTTTATGGAACTGATTCGCAGAGTGGCGATTGAGCCTGGGCGGCTGGGGATTTTCGCTGGGAGTTTTAATCCTCCGACTCGGGCTCATGTCGCTCTGGCGGAGGCTGCATTGGCTCGGGTGGATGAGGTGATGTTTGTTGTCCCTCGCGCGTTTCCTCATAAGAAGTTTCATGGTGCGGCTCTCGAGGAACGGTTGGAGATGTTGCGGCGTATTGCCGAAGGGGAGCCGCGATTTTCGATTGCGATTGCCGATGGTGGATTGTTTGTCGATATTGCTCGCGAAGTCCGCGGATATTACGGCGATGCTGAGCTGCTGTTTCTTTGTGGACGGGATGCAGCGGAACGGATTGCTGGTTGGGACTACGGAGATCCGCTTGCGTTTTCGCGGATGCTGGACGAGTTTGGCTTGCTGGTTGCGAGACGGCGGGGCGAGTATGTGGCTCCTTCGGAGTTTTTGCATCGGGTTGAGGCGCTGGATGTGGATGGGCTGGACGAGATTTCTTCTACGGAGGTGCGGGAGCGGATTAGAAGGAATGAGGACTGGCGTGCGTTGGTTCCCGCGGTGATTGCCGGGATTGTCGAGAGGGTTTACAGCTAATCCCGCAGCGTTGTATCAAGGAACGCGCGGAGGCGATGGCTCCGGCTGGGGTGCCGCAGTTTGCGTAATGCCTTCGCTTCAATCTGGCGGATGCGTTCGCGCGTGACGGCGAAGTGCTGGCCGACTTCTTCCAGTGTGTGCTCGCTGCCGTCCTGCAGGCCGAAGCGCATTTTGATGATCTTCTCTTCGCGTGGGCTGAGTGTCTTTAGTACTTCCGCGGTCTGCTCTCGCAGATTCAGATTGATGACGGCTTCCGAGGGCGATGTGACGCGGCGGTCGATGATGAAGTCGCCTAGATGCGACTCTTCTTCCTCTCCTACGGGCGTCTCGAGCGAGATTGGCTCCTGCGCGATGCGCATCACCTTTCGCACTTTTCCTACAGGCAGTTCCAGGCGGCGGGCTAACTCTTCCGTAGTTGGTTCCCGTCCTAATTCCTGCTGCATCTGGCGCTGGGCGCGCACTAGCTTGTTGATCGTCTCGATCATGTGCACCGGGATTCGGATGGTGCGGGCCTGATCGGCGATCGCGCGGGTGATGGCCTGGCGTACCCACCATGTGGCGTATGTTGAAAACTTGTAGCCTCGCTGGTAATCGAACTTGTCCACCGCCTTCATCAGCCCGATGTTGCCTTCCTGAATGAGATCGAGGAACTGCAGACCGCGGTTTGTGTACCTTTTTGCGATGGAGACAACCAATCGAAGATTCGCTTCGATCAACTGCTTCTTGGCGACTTCGGCTTCGTGCTCGCCGCGCTCGACAATCTGCAGGGTCCGCCGCAGATCGGTCGCGCTTGCTCCGCATTCTTCTTCCAGTTGCTGAATGCGCCCGGAACCTTGGCGCACTTCTTTCTTCAGGTCGCGAGTGGCGGGCGCTGCTCCGGAATTGCCGTTGCCGTTTTCTTCGAGCCGGCGCTGAGCTTTGGAGATTTCCGTCTCCAGTGCGCGGAACTCTTCCACTGCGTGCCGGAGCCGGTTTGCCAATGAGCGCTGCGCGACGGAACTGAAGGGCAACTTGCGGATGTCCCGGGAAATCTGCACCACGTTGCGCGTCAGGCCCCAACGGAGACCGCGATGCTGCTTGGGCTTCATCTGGCGCGAAATGGAGAGCAGCTTTTGACGGAATTGGAGCGCCTTCTTGTATAGCTTTTCGATCTCGCCGATGGCCGTGAGCAGTTCGCCGGCTTGCGCATCGATAGCTTCGTCCGTCATCAGCGGATCGGGCATCAACAGGATGTCGCGCACAAAAACCGTGCCCATGCGGATGTCGTCCGCCATCTGCAGAATCTCGCGAATCACCAGGGGAGATCTTGAAAGAGCCTTACTGACGCAACGTTGGCCGCGTTCGATACGTTTGGCCAATTCGATTTCGCCTTCACGCGTGAGCAGCGGGACGGTTCCCATTTCGCGGAGATACATGCGAACTGGATCGTTTGTCTTATCGATGAAGTCCTGGACCAGCTCCAGGTCCGAGAATTCTTCGCCTTCATCACTCTTCTTGTCGTAGTCGAGCTTGGGTTCTTCGAGGATTTCGACGCCGGCGGTGTCGAAGTCGGCTAGGAGTTCTTCGATCTCGCGCCCGGCGCCCATCTCGTCGGGCAGAATTTCGTTCACCTCGTCGTAGAGAACGTAGCCCTTCTCTTTGCCAGAATCGACAAGCTGCCGCAGTCGCCCAAATTTGTCTTCGCTTGCCACAGGTGATTCTCTAACCCCGACGCGCGTATTCAATTCCCCTTAGTGTACAACAGCTACGCGAGTGCTGACCTCTTCCCCCGATCTTCCCGCTGGAGTTCGCTTAGGATTTGCATCAATCTTAGCGCTTCCTCCATTTGCCCCAAACGTTCCGCCTGCTTCAATTGCAAGCGAATCTGGTTGATTTCCGCCTGCCGCTCATCCGCCTGTATGATTCCTAAGTAAGTAAGTGCTTGCTCGGGCGTAAAGGTTTCATCAGTATTATCGGCAAAAACAACCGCGAGCAACAGGGATTTATCCCGATCCTCCAGGCGCCCCTCTATATCGGGAAAGGCGAAATCCGGGTCCGAATCGTGCAAAGAAAAGAGCACTTGGAGGATATTTCGTGTCGTCCAGCCCGGAAGCAGGGGGGACGAACGCAGTTGTGGTACTAGTATCTCGCGGATTTCGCGTCCAGCGAGGAGCGAACGGAGCATGATCCGCTCGGTTCGGGAAATGGTTGGCTGATGGTTGCGGGCAGCCTCGTTGGGGCCTTTCATCGCCGTCTTGCGGAACTGATCGAGCACCAGGCCGCGGTCGATATTCAAGTAGCCGGCGACCTCGTCGGCGACCGCGGCGCGCTCGAGTTTGTCCGGAATGCGCTCCACTGCCGGCAGCAGGAATTTCAAACCGTCGATGCGGCCTTCGGACGTCCGCATATCGAATTTCTTACGGGCGCGCTCGGCCAGCCATAAGAAATAGCCGGATGCCTTTTCGAGTTTCTCGCGATAAATATCCGCGCCATGCTTTTTTACGAACTCGTCGGGATCGAGACCGCCTTCGAGCTCCAGAATCTTCACTCGCATGCGTTCTTCGAGCAGCATCTGGATGGAGCGCTCCGTGGCTTTCTCTCCGGCGGCATCGGGATCGAAATTTACCACGATGCTTTCCGAGTGCCGGCGCAGCGTCCGGACGTGCCCGGAGGTGAGGGACGTGCCGCAGCTTGCAACCACATTGCGTACACCCGCGGAATAGACGCCGATTACGTCCATGTATCCTTCGACGAGCACCGTGTATCCGCTTTTGCGGATGGTCTCTTTTGAGCGATGGAGGTTATATAGAAGCGAACTTTTTTTGTAGATCGGAGTTTCAGGGGAGTTCAGATATTTCGGCTCGTCGCCCTCGCCTAGCGCTCGGCCGCCGAACGCGATCACTTGCCCTTGCTCGTCGTGAATGGGAAACATCAGGCGTCCGCGGAATGCATCGTAGAAGCCGGAGCCTTCGTTTCGTTTGCGAACCAGGCCGGATGCCTCCAGTTGCTCCGGAGCGAACTGCCGGAACTGCTGGACCAGGTCCTGGAACGACCGATTGGAGTAGCCGAGTCCGAAGTGTTCGATGGCCTCGCTCGATAGTCCCCGGCGGCGCAGATATTCGCGCGCTTCGGCGCCCGCCGCCGATGCCAGATTCGTACTGAATATTTTAGCCGCTATCTGGTGCATTTCGTAAAGGGCGTTCCGCAGACGGCTTTCATTGTCGTGATATTCGTGGCGCTGCGGCATGGGGATGCCATTGCGGTCGGCCAGCGTCTTTAGGGCTTCGGGGAACGTGAGGTGCTCAAACTCCATGACGAAACGGATGACGTCGCCCTTGGCATCGCAGCCGAAGCATTTATAGAACTGATGAAGCGTGCTTACGGAGAAGGACGGGGTTTTCTCCGTGTGGAACGGACAAAGTCCGGCATAGCGATTCGCGCTCGCTTTCTTCAGCCGCACAACTTCGCCGATCACTTTGACAATGTCGACCGAGGACTTGAGTTGCTTCGCGAAATCCATTGAACGGGCTAGCTTCTATTATCGCGCCCGGATCAGCCCGACACTACATGCTGTCGTTACTTACTTCGTGGCGCTGCGGCATGGGGCTTCCGGGAACGTGAGGTGCTCGAATTCTATGACGAAACGGATGACGTCGCCTTTGGCATCGCAGCCGAAGCATTTGTAGAACTGGTGGAGCGTGCTTACGGAGAAGGACGGGGTTTTCTCCGTGGGGAACGGACAAAGTCCGGCATAGCGATTCGCGCTGGCTTTGTTCAGCCGCACAACTTCGCCGATGACTTTGACAATGTCGACCGAGGACTTGAGTTGCTCCGCGAAATCCATTGACCAGGCTAGCTTCTATTATCGCGCCGAGCCCGCTGCGCCGGTGACTACATGCTGTAGATCTGGAAGTGGAACCGTTCCGGCGGAAGGCTCGACACCGGGTCGGGCACCATGTGCGTCCAGGTCTGGTAGGCTGTGGCCGCCAGCGCGGACTTCAGGTAGAACAGAAACTGATCGGAGAAGAGCCCGATGGGTGGCAACTGCCGGAAGGCGAGACGCAGCCCGACGGCTTTGTCGAGTTCAATTCCATTCGTGTCGACGGACTTGTCGGCGAGCAAAGTCACAAAGCTGCTTCGTCCAGCGTGCGGCCAAACGTCCGGGCGCAGCACATTGCGTAGATCTCGGTTAGTGTCGAACGTGGTCTCGCACTGGCGGATCCACTCCAGCACATCGTCCCCCCACTGCCAGTGCATCGCGAGACCCTTGTACTGCTCGACAAGCGTCAACGCCAGATCCATCTTCCGCCGGTCGACATCGAGGGCCGCCGCAACTTCATCCAACAACTCGGGGGCGATCATGTCGTCCGATTCGACAATGCGATTGGCCATATCCATGACCTTGTCGAGGCGTTTCATGTTTGGAGACGAATGTACCAGCAAGGGCGGGAGCTCATGCTGTTTCTCTCCCGGTATTTCAACGAACTTTCTGTCACCGATGATGTCCATACACTCACCTTCACGAGTCATATCGACAACTTAGTCGGAATACTGTTTCCGCTATCCTGCCATAGAGATGGTTTTTTTGCAAGACAAGTTTCATCTGTTACGTTCTAGTACTTGGTGATTGATAGGTAGCGATCGTTTCTGAATTTTTGTTCATCTGGCGATCGGTTAAGATAGCGGGCGAGATGGTGTTGAGGTGGGCATCAGTTGCGTGCTTGTGGGTGAGTGCGGCCTCGCTGTGTCCGGCCGCGGATCGGACGTTTTTCCAGAAGGGCGTAAATTTTACGGCGGAACGCGGTGGGTACGGTTCGGATGGCGCTGTGCAAATGTTGGCCGAGTTGCCGAAGCACGGTGTCAATACGATTGCCCTTGTACCCTACGGATTCACCCCGCTCGGTGTGCCGCAGATTCGCTTCGGCATGCGGATGGAGAGCGATGAGGGCATCGAACGGATGTCGCACCAGGCTCACGAGCTAGGGATGAAGGTGCTGCTGAAACCCCACCTCTGGACGAGCGGCGGGTTCGCTGGGGGTATCGAATACGCCGATGCGGTGGAGCGGGCTAAGTTCTTTCTCGAATACAAGAAGTTCATTGAACATTATGCGGCGCTGGCGAATCGAACGCATGCCGATATGTTTTGTGTCGGCGTCGAATTGCAGAAGCTGACGCCGTTCGCGAAGGAATGGCGAGAGATCATCGCTGGTGTGCGTAGTCTCTATTCGGGACCGCTGGTGTATGCGGCGACGCAGGGGCCGGAGTTCGAATCGATCACGTTCTGGGATGCGCTTGATTACATCGGCCTGAACGATTACTATCCGCTGCCGGATAGTCTTTCGGCGGATGAGGTACTCCGCAAGGTGGAGATTGTCCACGCGAAATTCAAGCGTCCGGTGATTCTGACGGAGGTTGGTTTTACCAGCATGGAGGCGCCGCACCGCGAACCGTGGTCGGAGAATCCGCGCAAGGTTTCGCTGAACGATCAGGCTCGTTGCTACGACGCTTTGTTTCGGGCGTTTTATTCAAAGCCTTGGTTTCAGGGGATGTATTGGTGGAAAATCGGCACTGATGGCCACGGGGGGCCGGGGGATGGTTCGTTTACTCCTTGGAAGAAGCCCGCGATGGATGTCGTCGACCGGTGGTATTTGCGTGGGAAGTAGGCTTTGGTATGATCGCCAGCCCTTCGGCTGAAGCCAATTTCCACTGGCTTCGATCAAACGAGCAAATCTGCTCCGCTCCCAACACGATTGCCGTCGCAACATGAATGAGGTCCAGGGAGCGGGTGCCCAATGCCGCCGTGTGTTTCCTTGAAAGCCATGCCGATGTTTCGTAGATGGCCGAAGAAATCCCCTTCCGTACCAGAATTCCATCCCGGAGATCCTGCTGGACCGCCTCGTGTGCCGAAGTCGCCTCATCCCGATTAATTTGCTTTCGAAAAACGCGAAGTTGCAGCGCGTTGAACAACTCCACTTCTACTAGAGAGCTAATCCAAATAGACATTTTTAGCCGCTGCATAGCGCTCACTGCGGCTTCCGTATTTGCATCCTGTTGATAGAGCGAAACGAGGAAGCTACTGTCAGCAAACGTCTTTGTCAATAGCGATCTCGCTCCTGCGCCAGAAGGTCGGCGCCCGTCTCTTTCATGACTTTATTGCCATATATTTTCTTGAGCCGGCCGATGAAGTCGGGTAGTTTGGGTGGCGCGGGGTCGGCCGGAGGAGAGAGGCGCGCAATCACCTTTCGGCGTTTTGTAATTTCGATCTCCTGTCCTTCCTGTAGCAAATCCTCGATTTTTGAGAAATTATAACGAAGATCGCGTACGCTGGCTTTTACCATGTGATCTATTTTAGCATCACAATAGTGACGCCGCTGCTGAAGACGATCTTGTTCACGATCCTGGTTCCGGGGACGGTGACGGTTTACGTCCCGTGGTATCTGCTGTCGCGATCCACTCCTTCGGGGCTCGGCCCGATCCGGTATCTCGGGATACTGCCGATGCTGGCCGGGGCTGCGGCTTATTTGTGGTGCGCTTGGGACTTTGTCTTCGCGGGCAAGGGCACGCCGGCTCCGATTGATGCGCCTCGGGAGCTGGTGGTTCGCGGATTGTACCGGTATGTTCGCAATCCGATGTACGCCGGCATTCTTTGTATGTTGCTGGGTGAAACGATCTGGTTTGGATCGATCGTGCTGCTAGGGTACGCTCTTTTTGTTTTTCTGGCGGTTCACTTATTTGTGGTCTTCTACGAGGAACCGACTCTCTCGTGGAAGTTTGGCGCTTCGTATGAACAGTATCGCCGTTCGGTTGCCCGCTGGCTTCCCAGGCGGCGCTTCTGAACTTTTTGCCTCCACATTTGATAGAGTGTCGTCGATGAAACGCAGAGACCTTTTCCAAATGGCTGCCGCTTCGGCGGCGGCCGCTGTTACGCAATCGCGCCCTGCCTCCGCTGCCACGGCGCAGAAGAAACCGGTGCTGATGAAAATCGGCACGCAACACTCAGACGACGAAAAGGTGCTGAAAGTTCTCGCCAGCTTTGGCGTTAAAAATATTTGTAGCGCCCTCCCTTCGCGTAACTTCGATGAGAAGTGGACGGTAGACGGCCTGAAGCGGCTGCGTGAAAAGGTGGAGGCTTGCGGAATCCATCTGGACGCCGTGCCGCTGCCTATGAGCTCGGCCTATATTACGCGCCATGAGAATCCGGAGATCATGCTCGGCAAGAGTCCTGAACGCGACCGCCAGATCGACAACATCTGCCAGATGATCCGCAACTGCGCGCAGGCGGGCATTCCGATGGTGAAGTACAACATGAGTATTCTTGGCGTGGTGCGGTCGGAGGCGACGCCGGGTCGCGGGTACGCAACTTACAGCACGTTCAATTTATCGAAAGCCAAACAGGACCCTCCGCTCACTGAGGCCGGCCCTGTTCCCGCGGATGTGTTTTGGGAGCGCATTACATATTACGTGGAGCGGGTCGCGCCTGTCGCCCAGGAATACAAGGTGAAGATGGCCTGCCACCCGCACGATCCGGCCATGCCGAAGGATGTAGGTTTCCGTGGGGTGCATCGCGTGCTCGGTTCGCCTGAGGGTCTGAAACGGCTCGTGTCGATCAAGGAAAATCCATATCACGGGATAAATTTCTGCCAGGGAACTGTGTCCGAAATGCTCGAGAAACCCGGTGAGCAGATTTTCGATGTGATCCGGTATTTTGGTTCGCGCAAGAAAATTTTCAATGTCCACTTCCGGAATATTCGCGGCGGCTTTTTGAACTTTCAGGAGACGTTCCCGGATGACGGCGACGTCAATCTCGTCAAAGCCGCGCGAACGTACCAAGAGGTCGGCTATGACGGTATGCTGATGCCGGATCATGTCCCGAGGATTCCGGGCGATGAGGGTGGGCATCAGGCATTTGCTTTCGCGTTCGGCTATATCCAGGCCGTGCTGCAAATGATCCGCATGGAACAAGAGAGCTGATTCTTTTTGCAACCGAGGGACTGGATTCCGTTTCGATGGCCGGGTGGGGACTCCTGGCGGCGTGTGGAGTCGCTGGCAATTCTCAAGAACTCGGCTATCAACTGCCTGGTGATTTCGCCGGCGCACCCTGTTGCTGATGCGGCGGCTCAGCAGGGGTTGGTGATGGTGGACCCCGACCATATTCCTCCGTCCATTCGTCCGATGGCTAGTGCGAAATGGCCTCGCATTCCCACTTCTGGCCGAGGGCGGGGCGCTTCCGATGCGGGCGCGGGTCCCACTGGTGCGCCGTGGGTGGACTCGAACGGCTGGCTTGCGGCGCTCGCTCATGCTCGAAGTCCTGAATCGACCGTCTGGTTGATGCAGGGACCTCCGAAAGATGCCGGTGTGATTCGCGGCGCGCAGTATTCGCTCGCTATTGCGGATGCCTCGGCCTACAATTCGCGTTGGGTCGTTTCGTTGGATTCGGCGCTGGCGGATGGACTGGCCGCGGGCAAGACCGAGTCGATGGCGACCTGGAAACGGATGGATCTCGATCTGCGCTTTTTCGCTGCACATGAAGCCTGGCTGCGCGGCGAGCCGCAGGCTGTGTTTGGAGTGCTTTCCGATTTTGCGGCCGAAAACGAATACCTGGCGGGTGAAGTTCTGAATCTCTGCAACCGGCGGCATTTGCAGTATCGGGTGCTCGACGTGGCGCAGCCTCTGGATCTTTCCGGTTTGAAGGGCATTCTCGTCGTCATGCAGACTGCCCCGCCCGCGAGTCTTCACGAGAAGCTCAGTGCATTCGTTGATTCGGGCGGTCTGCTGATTGTGCCTGCTTCACTCTCGCGCTTGGCTGGTGGACTCACGCGCACTGGTGATTTTGAGAATCGCTATGAGTATTTTTCGCGCGGCAACGGCCGCCTCGCGGTCGCGCAGAAACCGTGGGCCGATCCGTACGCGGTCGCGTCCGACGCGCATCTGATCCTGAGCCGCAAGAACGATATTGTCCGGCTCTGGAATGCGGGTTCTACAAACGCCTATTACACTCGCATCGCCAATGGCGACGGGCTGGTTCAGGTTTTGAATTATGCGGCGCGTGCATTCGGGAATCCGGTGAGTCTGTGGGTGGCACATTCCTACAAGACCGCGCGCCTGACTGTGCTTGGCGGGGATAAGACCGAATCCTTGACCATCACGCCTAGGAATGGCGGCTCGGAGGTCGACTTGCCTCCATTCGATATTTACGCTGCAATTGAGTTTGGAGAATAATTTCATGTCGCACTGTACCCGTCGCCAGTGGCTTTCGTCCGTCGCGGCAACTGCTGGAGCGCTGGCCGTGGGAAGGCCTGTGTTCGCCGATGCGCCTGCTTCGCGCGTCGCCGTCGCGAAATGCCGGACATACGGCGCTGAACTTCTTCCCACCATGGAGAAAATGTTCGATCAACTGGGCGGGCTTGGGCCGATTGTGTCGGGCAAGACTGTCGCCATCAAGATCAATCTTACCGGCGCGCCGCGCGACCGTATGGGACATCGCCAGGCGGAGCTCGCCCAATGGACGCATCCACACGTGATCGGCACTACGGTGCATCTGATAGCGAAGGCCGGGGCACGGCGTGTCCGTTTATTGGAGAGCGCGTGGAGCAATGCCGATCCGTTGGAAGAATACATGATGGAGGCGGGTTGGGATCCGAGCCATTTGCTGAACGCAGGGCCGGTGGAGATGGAAAACACGAACTTTTTGGGCAGCGCGAAACAGTATTCCGTGGTGAAGCCGCCCAACGGCGGACATATGTTCAAGGCGTATTACCTGAACCACTCGTATACCGATTGCGATGTCTTCGTGTCGATGGCGAAACTGAAGGACCATGCCACTGCGGGCGTCACGCTCTCGATGAAGAATTGCTTTGGGATCACGCCGTGTACGATTTATGGCGATGGCGCGGGCGTTGATGAACCGACTGCCGTGCCCAAGGGCGGCCGGGGATCGGTGATTCACAGCGGCGACCGCCAACCTTCGAAAATTGCGCCTCCGGAAAACGATCCGTCGAGTCCGCGCTTGGGCGGGTATCGCGTTCCGCGCGTGGTGGCCGATCTGGTGGCGGCGCGCCCGATTCATCTGGCGATTATCGATGGAATTGAATCCATGAAGGGTGGCGAAGGGCCGTGGATCAAGGGCGTGGCTCCGATCAGCCCGGGAGTTTTGATCGCCGGGACGAATTGCGTGAATACGGATGCAGTCAGCGCGGCGGTGATGGGTTACGATCCGATGGCCGATCGGGGAACTCCGCCGTTCGAAAAGGCGGACAGTACGCTCCGGCTGGCTGAATTGCATGGCGTGGGCACGCGGGACCTGAGGCGGGTTGAAGTGGTTGGCGTTCCGATCGAGCAGGCACGCTACAAGTTTCGGGCCTGAATATCCATGTCCGAAAACGGCGAGACTTGCGCCGGATAAGCTGCTACAACTAGAGCGTGATGCTCGATGCAGACGCTTGCTACCTGGCCCTCCGAGCGCATGACGCGCGCTTCGACGGAGTTTTCTTCGTTGGCGTCACCAGCACCGGAATTTACTGCCGGCCGGTCTGCCCTGCCCGCGCTGTGCGCCGCGAGAATGCCCGATTTTTCTCGAGCGCCGCTGCGGCAGAACGCGAGAGTTTCCGGCCTTGCCTACGCTGTCGCCCGGAGTTGGCGCCGGGCAACGCACGCGTCGATTCCTCGGTACAACTGGCTGCGCGGGCGCTTCAGCATATCGATTCGGGTGCGCTGAACGAAAAGTCGGTGGACGAGTTGGGCCTGGAACTTGGGGTGACCGGCCGCCACTTGCGGCGTGTTGTGGAAGCTGAATTCGGCGTCACTCCTATTGAATTGGCGCAGACGCAGCGACTACTTTTGGCGAAGCAACTGCTGACGGACACAGCGTTGCCGATGACGGAAATCGCGTTTGCCAGCGGGTTTTCCAGCATTCGCCGCTTCAATGCTCTGTTTCGCGAACGGTACCGGCTGAACCCTTCGCGGTTGCGTCAGACGCGTGTGGCGAAGGACGCGCTCTATTGCGAACTTACGTATCGTCCGCCGTTTGCCTGGCGATCCATTCTTGATTTTCTGGCCGTGAGATCATGCCCCGGCGTGGAGGCTGTTGTAGGGGACCGGTATACCCGAACTGTTGCTATCGGAAAGCATTCGGGATGGCTCGCCGTCTCGCCGTCGCCGCGGCGTCATTCGCTGCGAGTGGAACTTTCTTCGTCTCTGGCGCCTGTGCTTCTGGCTGTACTCACGCGGGTGAAACGGCTCTTCGATTTGAGTGCGCATCCGTGGCGCATCGAAGAGCATCTGGGCACCTGCGCTCGTTTGGCTCCTCTGATCGCTGCGAACTCGGGTCTTCGTGTTCCCGGCGCGTTCGATGGTTTTGAAATGACGGTTCGCGCAATTCTTGGGCAACAGGTGAGCGTGAAGGCGGCTACGACGATGGCTGGCCGGCTCGCGTCGAGCTTTGGTCAATCGATCGAGACGCCCTTCCCTGCCCTGACGCATATTTCGCCTACGGCCGCTTGCATGGCGCAACTGGATGTCGAGGATCTCATGCGACTCGGCATTATCAGGAACCGGGCGCGGTCCATTTTGGCCGTGGCCGGGGCGGACTTGCGCCTCGAACCTGGCGCGGACGTGGAAGCAACGCTGGCGCAGCTCCGGAAATTACCGGGGATCGGCGAATGGACCGCGCAATACATCGCCATGCGCGCGCTGCACTGGCCGGATGCCTTTCCGCATACGGACCTGGGGGTCTACAAAGCGCTGGATGTTCGATCGCCCAAGGAAGTGCTTGAGATCTCTCGAAAATGGCTGCCGTGGCGCGCTTACGCGACCATGTATCTCTGGAAAAGTTTGACATGACCTATTACACATATGCGCCGAGTCCGTTTGGGGACCTTCTGTTGCTGTCCGATGGGGAAGCGCTGACGGGATTGTTTCTGCCTTCGCACAAGCATGGCCCGGGCGGCGTTTCGGACGATTGGGAACGTGACGATGAATTGCCGGTCCTCAAAGCGACCTCCGCTCAGCTCGCCGATTATTTTGCCGGCACGTTGGCGGACTTCGATATACCTGTGCGTCTCGATGGAACGCCGTTCCAGCGCGCGGTATGGAACGAACTCACCAAAATTCCCAACGGCACCACCATCAGTTACGGCGAACTCGCCCGGCGCGTGGGCAATCCAAAAGCCTCGCGAGCCGTGGGTCTTGCCAACGGCCGGAACCCTGTTTCCATCATCGTGCCATGCCACCGTGTGGTGGGTTCGAACGGAAGCCTGACAGGTTACGGCGGCGGCATTGACCGAAAGAGAGCGCTCCTACAGCACGAAACGGAACACTGGCCTACCGCACCCCTCTTCACAAAATAGTATGATGAAGATACCCTCTGTCGTGGGTCCAACAAAATAGAAGATTCGTTCTAACCGGTGCCCGCCGGAATAGCAGGGGTGTAGGCGGAAATTCAAGAAATCTTATGCCGAATAACGGAAGCAAGAAAATTCTTGCCGTGTTAGATGATTTGTTTTTTACAGTCAAGATCGCAGCGGCGGCGAAGCAAGCCGGACTGGAGATCGAGGTAGTGAAGGACGAAAAGCAGGTTTTCGAGAAAGCTAAAGAGCATCCGTTGCTGATCATTGTCGATCTGAACGGGAACAGCGTAGAGCCTCTCAAGCTCTTAACCAAACTGAAATCGAACGCGGATACGAAAAATGTCCGCGTCATCGGCTTTGTTTCGCATGTGCAGGGCGAGTTGAAACAGAAAGCTCACGAGACCGGGTGCGACATGGTGTTGGCGCGCTCGGCCTTCTCTCAGAACCTTCCCATGCTGCTCAAGCGGTAAATCTGACAAAATAGAGTTATGTCGCTCGGCCGTATCCTGATTACCGCGGGACTGCTGTTGGTTGTCTTGGGGCTGATCGTTGTATTCGGCGAACGGCTGCCTGTCCGGTTGGGCCGGTTGCCCGGAGATATTATTGTCCGGGGTAAGAATTCCGTTTTTTATTTTCCACTGGCAACGTGCATTTTACTTAGTGTAGCCGCGAGTTTGGTGATGTGGCTGTTGAATCGCCGCTAGGCAATTCAAACTCCACGCACTCGTGCGCTGCTTCGAGACGTTCTTCAATCCACTCCTTAGGCAACTTCGTTTCGCGGGAAAGGTCGTCCACTGACATCCCGTTCAAATAGGCGAAATACAATTGCATGGAAAAGACCGGCGGCGCCGGATTCTCTCTCAGCCGGTCGAGGTTAGGCAACTGCTTACGCCATCCTCGGGCCGAACGGCGGAGCGGACTTCCCCGAAGCAGGATGGCCCATGCGTCGATGGTCATCAGGATGAGCCCCCTCAGCACTCCCATACCCGGTTAGTGGGCGCGCAGCGGAAATTTTCTCAGTTTATCCGTTGAGAATACTTGCCAGCGAGTTCACGGGCACGCGCAGACCGACGTAAAATGTCCCAAACAGTGCGTAGATCGCGCTAACTTCGTCGAACCGCATCTCATATAACCTTGAAGACGAGGAAGAGCGGCTACTCAAGAGAACCTAGCCGCAGCATAGATTACAGCAGGCGTTGGCGCCAAACCCCTGCGCAACCCCGCCGCAAACACCATCTATCGTCATGGTCGAAGTATAGCAGGACCCGAACGATGCACACGAAAATCCGGAACCCGAGCAGGATGCGGTATTTAGATACAGAGTATCAGCATTGAAATTAAAGTAGCTGGGGTTGCTCGTACACGTACCGAATGATATGTCGTTGCAGCTATTACAACCTAGCTGCTGAAGACCGCATGTTTGTGAGTCAACCCTGGAAACCAATAAAGTAACTCCCATTAAAGCATACTTGAACACGTTTTTCCACATACTTTCTTTCCTCTATGGTAATAGGTATTTGGCCACTGCGCCTTGCTTATCAGTAACATAAAGCTGGTTACCGAAGGTCCTGATCAAACTTGACAGCATGAATCCCTCAGGATTACCGGCCCCTGCGTATCTCTTTCTCGTCGGCAGCACGCACCGATAGTGCTGAACGACATTGCCGGCTTGATCCACTTTGATGATGAATCCTCCGTCGGTCAACTTAGACCCGCTCAAAGACAAGAACGCATAACCGCTCTTATCACTCGTCGCCGAAAAGACGATAACGGCTTGTTTCGGGTTGGAGTAGGTCGCAAGAGCAGTCGCAAAATCGTCAGGTGCGATCAAGACCTGTTTGTCGGTACCGGCAGCGATATCGAGGATCTCAGCTTGCCCCGTTCGCCCTTTCAAAAGCATGATATGCGTGTCGGAAAGAGGAGTCAGGAGTAATTTTTGATCAACAAGCGCTTGCGGGGCCGCCAGTAATGTCTTAACTATTGCCCCTTGGCTATTATAGGCGTCAACGCTGCCGGTATTCGACAGTCCGATCCACTGCCCATTGGCCGAAATCATCTCATTGGCTGCTTTTCCCAACACAACACGAGAGATAACCTGGCCGCCGCCGTCCAATTCTAACCTTTCAACCTCACCGTACTATACCGCTTCAATACGGAGAAAGTGTCGGAATTAACGGATAACCAAAGGGGACTCACATGTTCGGATAGTGTGATCGTACCCGCGCAGGCCCCGTTGAAGTCGGTCTTCACAATGTACTGAGAGACTGCGGCACTCGTGTATGGCGGAGATACCAGGAAGTACAAGCCCTTTGCTGTCACTACAAATGCCTGCGACACGATTACCGGCTCAGCAGGTAGGCAAGATTGGAGATCGAAATCCTTGACCGGAGCCAATTTTATAGATTGTGCGTGCAACGGGTATTCCGTCACCGACGCAAGAGCCAGCGCAAGTGCTATCGCTATTTTTCCACGCATGATTATTACTCCTTTTACAAGTCACGAAAAGGCGACAATTTATGGTGTAGCCAGTCATTGACCACTGTCGTCCGAGATCTTCCCGGTCCGCATGATCTTAAGCAATTGTTGTTCACCAGATTTGGGTTGCCAACCGATGAAGGCACGGCGAATTATGCCTTTTGAGTCAAGAGCAACTAAAGTGGGTGTCCCCGGTATACCGAGCGAAGCCAGATTCCCTTGGATTACATTGTCGACCTTAACTTCATTCTTGTCAAAATATTCTGTAACTTCGTCGACCGGATCTGGTGATATAACAATCAAAGGAACTTGAGAGGAGTTTTCTCGCCGAATTGCGGCCATTTTCCTATACAGGGACATGTTTGCCTTGCAATACGGGCAGCTCGTTGATACACCCAACACAATCACCGGAGCGTGCTCCGAAGACTGTAAGTAGGGAAGCTTCATAGACTTACCTACGAGATCTTCTGCTTTGAGCGTTTTTCGCGGTTTCTGGGAGAACTTCTGACTAACCAATGAAGCCCCAGTCAATATACATAGCGCGATTAACACAAGATGTGTGGCTTTCTCGACTTTTAGCATCCGTATTCTTCCTTTGTTAGGTCCAGCCATTGATGGGCAAAAACGGATCATTCTCCTGCCGCTAACTACGACCGGCAACTCGGAATGGACTAATCCCGGCGATGGTGCCGACGGAGAAAAGTGGATCATTTAGGCGGCGCTGTCGGCCTATGGGCAAAATAGTATTCATCTAATTTGTCGTAGGGTGGTCTTGTAGGCTTGGCGCAATCTATACAGCTCGGATCGGCGCTGGAACTGTGCCCAAGTTGCGATGGAGGCACCTCACGATATGAGTTGGGAACATAAAATAGCGTGGGGTCTGGCTCACCGACAACGAGCGAAACTAATGTTTTTTCGCTCACTTCGCCGGTATTGAACCGCCACACCTCTCGTACCAATGCACAGCCATAGTCAGGTGCAAACCAGCTGGTGCGCTCGCCCTTACTAAGCTTTATTGCTTTGTATCCAGAAACACTTTCCTCTCCCACCACAGTTTCTGCCGGGACGGCTTGGCAATTCAAATTCGGATTTCTAAGGAGCGGAGTTCTGGAGCCAGACCAAGATCGAGTCGACTTCAATTCCCGAAGATCCTTGATATCGACATGAATTTTAGAGACAAACTCAACCATTCGAGTACTATCCCCATTACGGGTTATCTTGGCGAGAGTCGATCCATCCGAGCGCAAGGCAAATGTGAAGAAGGTGACTCCCGTGGCGTCATTCTTAGTAGGGCTGGTTGCGGATTCTTTCAGCGTGCTGGTGAAAGGCACAACCTTAGGTGCGGCCGCGTGTACAAGGTTTCGGGATAGGAAGCGAACAACATTGACCGAAAGCATAATTACCACGATCCAAAACGCTGCGGCTGCTATCCGCCTAGATGTGAGTGTTTTCCCAATCAGTGTCATAGCTATGTTCCTCTTTGGGTGGATGCAACCAGGTCAATCGCATTCCTCAGCGCAATAGAATTCTAACCCACCGTTGCAGTCGTCGGTATGGTTGTCGTCCGGGTCAAAACCATTACAAGTGAGATAGCGGTGATACGCGCAATCGGTCACCGCACAACCGCTTGGCCCTTCATCACAGGATCTGCTTGCCCAGCCGAGAATTCCGTTGCAGCCACATATTTTGAAGCAACTAAAATCGGCCAGTGATTGCTTGATGGCGACATTAGTGAATACCAATAGGCCAACAAGGAAAACTCTACTAAGTGCAAGTGTGTTCGTCATATTGAGCATCTCCTTCTAAAACGCCTTTGACACCCCTGCAAACCCAAACACCTTCCGACCGAAGGAAACTCATTGTTGAAATAAGTAGCCCATGCATTTTTTTGATAAACTGAAAAACTTTGACATAGCACTTAAGAAGGAGTATGCTTTTCCGATTTTCTGTTGTCAATGGGTTTTACGTCCTTAAACAAAATATTCTAACGGTGAAACAAGCCGGCCTGGAGATCGAAGTCGTGAAGGACGAAAAGCAGGTTTTCGATTCGATACTCCAATCCATCGGTTTCTGGCCGAAATCATCTGGCCAGTGGCTTTTTCCAAGAGAACTCTTTAAATAACCTTGGCCGCCACTATCCAGTTCCAGCCCCTCGGTGTTCAGCGCGTTGGACCGCCTTAGAACAGAGAAAGAGGTGTCGGAATTAGTTCTCCGGGCACGCACCGCTGGAGATCGAAGTCTTTGACCGGAGCCAGTTATGTAGGTTGCGCATGCAATCCGCATCGCGATATTGACTCGAGAACGAGTGCTAGCGTCAGCGCTGCAGTTCCGGGCATGACCGTACCTCCTTCACGCAAAGTATGACGAAGGTAGGCCGAACAGTGTTGACCCGAAAGCCTGAAGCTTGCATACAACATGGGCCAACTCATCCTTCGCGGCCCGAGCGTAGCTCGCCCATCCCACTTCTCACCAAACTGAAATCAAATTCTGAAACAAAAGCGTCCGCGTCATCGGCTTGTCTCTCACGTGGAGGGCGAGTGGAAACAAAAAGCGCACGAGACCAGCGGTTACACGGCTGTTACATGGCGCACGCCCGCTCGGCCTTTTCGCAAAACCCTTCCGATGCCGCTCAAGTGTTAAAAGTGCACAGACTTTCGCAGCTTCGCGCCTTGTGAAATGTGTTTTTCACAGCAGTTACGAGTTCTTGAAAAGTCTGACAAAATACGAGATATGTCGATCGGGCGTCTGCTGATCATCGCCGGATTGCTGTTGGTCGCCTTGGGCTTGATCGTTGTTTTCGGCGAACGCCTGCCCTTCCGGCTTGGTCGATTGCCCGGCGATATTGTCGTTCGCGGTAAGAATTCCGTATTTTATTTCCCGCTGGCCACGTCACTTCTGCTGAGTATAGTAGGAAGTCTCATCTTGTGGCTGTTGAATCGCCGCTAGGCAATTCAAACTCCACGCACTCCCGGGCTTGCTTCGAGACGTTCTTCAATCCACTCCTTGGGCAACTTCGTTTCGCGGGAAAGTTCGTCCACCGACATCCCGTTCAAATGCGCGAAATATAATTGCATGGAAAGGACCGTCGGCGGCTGATTCGCTCGCAGCCGGTCGAGGTTGGGCAACTGCTTACTCCATCCCCTGGCCGAACGCCGTACCGGACTTCCGCGAACCAGAATGGCCCACGCGTCGATGGTCATCAGGATCAACCCCATCAGCGCTCCCATAACCGTATAGTGGACGCAAAGCGGTAATCCTCTCAGTTTTATGCACTAAGAATACTCGCCAGCGAGTTCCCCGGCAGCCGCAGACCCACGTAAAATGTCCCAAACAGTGCGTAGATCGCGCTAACTTCGTCGAACCGCATCTCGTAAATCAACTTTTTGAACACCAGCGGATCGTCGGCAAACAGGTCGACGCCCCATTCCCAATCGTCGAAACCGATCGATCCGGTAATAATCTGCCTCACCTGTCCCGCATACCGCCGGCCGATCTTGCCGTGCTCGTCCATCAGTCGGGCGCGCTCGGCCATCGGGACCATGTACCAGTTTTGCTCCTCGCCCCGCCGCCGGTCCATAGGATAGAAACAGATGTAGCGATGCGGCGGAATCCCCGGATAGAGTCTCGGCCGCATCGCCTCGCGCTGACGATCAAGCAGGCCGGCAATTTCTTTATTCCATGCTTCCGTGAAGGGCTCAATGCCGCGGTCTGCCAGTGCGGCATAGGTCTTCTGCGTCGATTCGTAGAGGCCGAGTTCGACCACTGAGAGATACGACGATGTCTTCTCCAGATATTCGGAAAGACCGAGGCGCTCCAGCTTCAACTCGATGGCGTTCAATTCAGCGAACGAGTCGCGGAAATGCACGAACATCAGATCGCCTTTGTGGCCGAGCATGGAGAATATCGCGCTATTTTCCATGGGCGCGAGCAATTGTTCGGCCTCGCTGATCAAGCTTTGGCGCGTAGCCGCAGGCAGGTGATTCCAGGCGGGCCATTTCACGCGCATCATCTGATGCAGAACGCTCGATCCTTCGAGGGTCAGGGGAACTGCGGGAAGTGAACTCATCTTCTAGTTGCTTGCCGACCAGGGCGGAACAACGCCATTGGTACGCGCGTAGGCGATGGATTGGCCGAGATGCTCATGCATGTGATTGGCGATTAGAAACAGCACGGCGCGCTCGCTGGTCATTTTGCCGCCGAAGAATTTTACTTGCTTGTCCAGGTCGGCGTCGGGAATGTCCGCCGCTACGTTCCGCATGTGATCGAACGATGCCTTGATCAATTCGACGATCTTCTCTTTCGAGGGCGGATGTTTCTCCGCATCGCGATCGACACCGGCTGGCGGCTTGACGCCAAGGAACCCTGCGAGGCCGTAATTGGCCAGCGAAACGTGCACGTAGACTTCAGCGATGGACCGTACACCGGACGCCGGACGCCAGGAATATTTCTCTTCCGGGACGGCCTCCGCGAGGCTGATTAATTTCTTCTGGACGTCGTTGAGCTGGTTGATGAAATCGCCGCGAAAACCGGCTGGAACTTCGGCGGAGCGGAGGGCAGGAAGCGCACAGAGCGCGACCGCAAACAGGGATACCTGGCGTATTCTCATACTTCTCGTTGTACTATATCTCCACAGTTCATGAAAAATTGGACACGAAGGCAAATTTTGGCGGCACCGTTGATTGCGGCGGCTCCGGCGCTGATGGGCGCGGCGCAATCCGCGGGCAAACTCAAAATAACGGGATTTGAAATCCACAAAGTGACGCTTCGCTGGCGTGACCTGGTGTTCGTCGAGGTGCATACTGACGGCGGTATCACCGGTTTGGGCGAAGCAACGCTGGAAACACGGGCGGACGTGGTGGAGAGTGGGCTTCGGTGGCTCGAGAAGAACATGACTGGCGCCGATCCGACTGGCGCTGAGGCGCATTGGAACCGGAATTACTATCTGCTGTCGCGATGGCGGAATGGACCGGTCAGTATGTCGGCGCTGTCGGCTGTCGATATTGCGCTTTGGGATATTGAAGGCAAGCGGCTGGGCGTTCCGGTGTGGCGGTTGTTGGGCGGCCCGATCGAACGGAATCTGCGGGTTTATTGGACGCATTGGAGCGCCAGTTTCAAGGCGAATTCGCCCGAGGCGTTTGGCGATTTCGCCCGGAAGACGCGTGACCTGGGATGGACCGCGGTGAAATGGACGGTTCCGACAAGCGGGTCGGAGGCGGAGCGCATCGAGAAGGCTGTTGCGCAGATCGATGCGGTGCGAAAAGCGGTCGGATATTCGCTCGACATCTGCCTGGAGGCGGCCGAGACGTTTTCTATCCGGTCAGCGATTCAGTTTGCGCAGGCGGTTGCGCCTTACCGTCCGATGTTCCTGGAAGAGCCGGTGCTTCGCGAGGATCCGGCGGGATTAGCGCAGGTGGCCGCGAAGAGTCCGGTGCCGATCGCGACCGGCGAGGGATTGCTGTCGCGATTCGAGTTCCGTCAACTGCTCGAGGCCAAGGGCGCGTCGATTATTCAACCCGACGTGATGCACGCAGGCGGCATTACGGAGATCCGGAAGATCGCGAATCTGGCCGAGACGTACGGCGTGGAGGTAGCGCCTCATCAGTGCAGCGGGCCGGTCGCGCATGTAGCGTCGATCCACGCGATGTCCGTGTGCAGGAACTGCGTTTTGCAGGAGTGGGAGGCCGAAGACGACGCGTTGTTCCAGGAACTCACGCACGGAACTTATCCGGCGCAGAAGAACGGGACGGTGGCGCTTCCGGAGGGGCCGGGGCTTGGAATATCGGTCGATTTCGCCGAGTTTAAGAAACGATTTCCGTATCGTGGCTTGACGAACCGATCGCTTCTTTCAAAGTGACGATTGTGGCTCCCCAACCACCGGCTTCGGCCGGCGCGTCTGAGAATGTTTCGACGAAGCGTGTGCGGGCAAGGGTGCTTCGAACAATTTCGCGCTGCACTCCGATCCCTCGTCCGTGAATTATTCGCAGATAGCGCAGGCCGAGCGCGTGGGCTTCTTCGAGGTAGGCTTCGACGGCGGCTTTGATGTCGCGGGGTGAGATGGAATGCAGATCGAAGACGTCGGTGATGGGAATCCGAAACGGTTCTTCGTCCATGGCGCTTGGCGCTATCGCTTCGCGCCGAACATCGAGAGCAGATGATGTCGCGCTATGTCCTCGCCGCGAATCGCGCGCCATTTTGCAAACGTATCCGCCGCAAGACTAATTGCATCCGTAACGTCGGTTTCGACGATATTCCATCCTAGATCATAGTCAGCTCGATGACGGTCTTTCTGAAGTTGTCCGAACGCCTGGATGACCTCCGTCAAGTCGATTTCAACCAAGCTGGGGTTCTTCTTGTCTTTGGGTGTGAATGGCGCATCGCGCATTTTCTGGTGATTGAACATGCGGGCAAGTCGCGCCCGCTGATCTTCAAATTCCCAATGTTCGACGAAATCCTCAACCAGCAGGTGAAACACCGCGTAGTATGCAGTGGAAATGGCACGACGCATGCACGACTTCCGTTTCTCCGCACCGCCTTTCGCAGCCAGATGACGCGCGTCATCCAACAGGTCGTCGGCAAACATTCTGTCCTATGCCCAGGCCGGTTCCCGCAATGCCGCCTGCTCGGAAACGCTCCTGAAATTGTGGTATGGAAAAACACCCATGCTGGGGAAGTCGAGTTGCCGCGCCAAACCCCTCACAACTTTGGCCGCCACCTCGCGTAGCCGGCGCTTCGCCGCCTCGTCCGTCAGAACAACGCGAAAAAAAATTGCCCACTGCCCGCTCCAGTCCTCGCCGATTTCATACCGGATGCGTACGACATCGGACGCGAGGTTTCTTTCGATCTCGTGAATCGCTGCCTCAATCTCAGACTGCTTCGTGACCGCGGAGGGCAAGTACATCTCGATTCTCAGCTTAGCGCGCCTACATCATCGGCGCCAACACGAGGGGCATAATAAGTCAGTGATCCCAACAGATGAAGTGATTCGCGCGATAGCCGCATTCGCACCCAACTGCGATGGTGAGGCGGCGAAGAGCCGCGATCTGATCCTCGCTTTATTGCAGTATTCTCCCGAACCGCTTTCGCGTTTGACATTTACTCCTGGGCATATCACTTGCACGGGTGTTGTGCTTGGACCGGATGCCGATCGGGTTCTTCTGGTGCATCACCGGCGGTTGAATCGATGGCTGCTTCCGGGTGGGCATGTGGAAGCGGAAGACGCGTCGATCATCGACGTAGCGCGCCGTGAGGTGATCGAAGAAACCGGCGCGCAGCTTGACGAGCGCGTTCCGGGGCGACTGGTGGGCGTCGATGTTCATCCTATTCCGCCGAAGGGCGCCGAGCCTCTGCATCTGCACCACGATCTGATTTTTTCGTTCCGGTCGATGACGGAGGAGTCCCGCTGTTCGCCGGAGTCGCGTGCGGTTCTTTGGTGTGGACTCTTGGAGTTCGATCGATTTCACCTTCCCGGCAGTATCCGGCGGGCCATCGAACGCGCACTCCTTTTAGACGTTTAGGCCGATGGAGCGCATCAGCTCCAGTGCGTTGCTTTTACGCACCACACCCGGCTTCATCAGATAGTCGAAGGCGATTTGATTTTCATTCAGATAGTCCTCGAAGTGCACATTCTGGGCCAGCGAACCTAGTTCTTCCACGATGCCGGCCAGCGCCAGATCGTGTGTGGTGACCAGGCCAACCGCGCCGCGCCGCACCAGGCTGGTGACGATCGCTTCAGCGCCAATTCTGCGGTCGTGGGAGTTGGTGCCGCTGAGCAGTTCATCCAGCAGGAAGAGCAGCGGCTGCGAGCCCGAGGCCAGGTCAACAATCTGCCGAAGGCGCGTGATTTCGGCGTAGAAGCGCGACTTGCCGTCTTGCAGCGAGTCCTGAATTCGAATGGACGCTCCGACCGCTAGCGGAGAAATGGTCAGCGCCCGCACGCAAACGGGCGCACCCGCCCAAGCGAGCACCGTGTTCAGGCCGACGGCTCGCAGTAGTGTGCTCTTGCCGCTCATATTCGAACCGCTGACGATCAACAGGCGCATCTCGTTGTCGAGACGGACGTCGTTGCGGACAGCTGAGGACTCAGGCAGCAGCGGATGGGCAAGGCCTTTCGCGTCGAACGAAGGGCCGACGGCGGCGAAATCAGGGAACGGGCACGCGGGATGCTCGGCGGCATAGGAAGCAAGTGAACTCAGTGCTTCCATCTCGGACAGTGCCTCTATCCAGCGCCCGATCTGAGGGCCTTCGCGGCGACGCCAGTTTTCGATTGCCAATGCCAGGTGCGTGGACCAGAGCAGCAACCGGGCGATCAGCGTGAAGCCGCGATTGTGGGTCCATTCATTTGCGTCGACCAGGCGGTGAAGGCGCGCGATCTGGCGGGATGGGGGCAGTCCTTCGGTCTCGAGCTCCTTTTGCAAAGCGGAAAGGCGCGGAGAAGAGAACGGCTCCTTTTCAAATCGCGCGAGGATCTTGGCCAGCAGATCCAGGTCGTGGCTTGGCGACTCGACCGCGTGGAGAATCCTCAGAACGGGATTGCGAAGCCACAAGCCAAAGACGCTTTGCGCGAGTACAGCGAGTGCGAGAGCGCGCCAACTGCAAAGCTGGAATGTCCACGCGGCGAATAGCGAAACGGTG
>Ga0105237_10001322_pt1 | contig 32861 bp, 30 predicted proteins | sample KBSC24metaG_FD_81520 | JGI IMG/M metagenome (GOLD analysis project Ga0105237, IMG submission 81520) | Corn rhizosphere microbial communities from Kellogg Biological Station, Michigan, USA - KBS C2-4 metaG | ecosystem: Host-associated > Plants > Roots > Rhizosphere > Soil | place: Michigan, USA... | reverse complement strand
GTGCGCTCACCGATGTTCACGAACAGGGAGTCATCGGTGATGTTGAGCGGCTCGAGGCCCGACAGCCGGGTGGCCACCGGGATCTCCGGCAGCTGGCGCGGCGGCGTGCCGTCGACGACCTTCGCGATCTCGGCGATGTGCGGCGGCGCCGTTCCGCAGCACCCACCGACCAGGTTGACCAGGCCGGCCTCGGCGAACTCGGCGATGTAGCCGGCCTGCGCCTCGGGAGACTCGTCGTATTCGCCAAAGGCGTTGGGCAGCCCCGCGTTCGGATAGCAGGAGACGAAGGTGTCCGCGATCCGCGCCACCTCGGCGATGTAGGGCCTCATTTCCGGCGCACCGAGGGCGCAGTTGAGCCCGACGGCGAGCGGCTTCGCATGCCTGATCGCGTTCCAGAACGCCTCGGTGACCTGACCGGACAACGTCCGCCCTGAAGCGTCGGTGATGGTGCCCGAGATGATCAGCGGCCAGCGACGGCCGCGTTCCTCGAACAGCGTCTCGATGGCGAACACCGCGGCCTTGGCGTTCAGCGAGTCGAAGATCGTCTCGATGATGATCAGGTCGGAACCACCGTCGACCAGGCCGTTGGCAGCTTCGAGGTAGGCGGCGACCAGCTGGTCGTAGGAGACGTTGCGAGCGCCGGGGTCGTTGACGTCCGGCGAGATGGACGCGGTCCGCGTCGTCGGCCCGATGGCACCGGCGACGTAGCGGGGCTTCTCCGGAGTGCTGAACTCGTCGGCGGCCTTGCGGGCAAGGGCAGCGCCTGCGTAGTTCAGCTCGTAGCTCAGGTCCGCCATGTCGTAGTCGGACAGCGAGACCGCGTTCGCGTTGAACGTGTTGGTCTCCAGGATGTCGGCGCCCGCCTCGAGGTACTCGCGGTGGATCCCCTCGATGATCTGCGGCTGCGTCAGCGTGAGCAGGTCGTTGTTGCCCTGCAGGGCGCTCGGCCACTCCGTGAACCGGTCGCCGCGGTAGCCGGCCTCGTCTGGGCGGTCGCGCTGGATCGCCGTGCCCATTGCCCCGTCGATCACCATGATCCGCTGGCCGAGCGCAGCCGTCAGTTCGGCGGTGCAGTCGGGGCGGATGTTTGGCACGAAGGTTTCTGACTCGGGGGCGTTCACAAGTGCGTTCCTTCCATAACGGAAGGCGTCCTTAACTCTGCCGAGCGTGGCGGATACCGGAGGGACCGGCCCCTCGATAACCGTTGCAACGCCTCTCGACCAGAAAAGTCTACGTCGTCACCCGACGCATGGACGCCCAGCTCGACGGCAATGTCGTAGTTACCAAGGTTAACGAAATTGTCGCCGAACGTATTTCGAGGACCAGATCGGCATCTTGCAGCTGGGTGTCGATGGCGCCGTCACCGACGACGACACGCCGAGACAGCGTGTCGGGCCGACCCGCGTGTAGATGATGCTCGCGCGTGTCAGGCAGGGCTTACGCTGGCCTAGTGACAGACCTGCCCAAACTGCACGACACGATCATCGTGGCGGCCTTCGAGGGCTGGAACGACGCCGGTGACGCCGCCAGTGACGCGCTCGAGCACCTCGACGCCATCTGGGAGGCCGAGACGCTCGTGGAGATCGATGACGAGGCGTATTACGACTACCAGGTGAACCGCCCGGTGATCCGTCAGATCGACGGCGTCACCCGTGAACTGGTGTGGCCGTCCATGCGGATATCGCACTGCCGCCCGCCTGGCAGCAACCGCGACATCGTGCTGATGCACGGCGTGGAGCCCAACATGCGGTGGCGCACGTTCTGCGCCGAGCTGCTGGCGATCGCGGACAAGCTCAACGTGGACACCGTGGTGATCCTCGGGGCGCTGCTGGCCGACACGCCGCACACCCGGCCCGTTCCGGTCTCAGGAGCCGCCTACTCCCCCGAGTCGGCCAAGTTCTTCGGCCTCGAGGAAACCCGCTACGAGGGGCCGACGGGCATCGCTGGGGTGTTCCAGGACGCCTGCGTAGCGGCCGGCATCCCCGCCGTGACGTTCTGGGCCGCGGTTCCGCACTACGTGTCGCAGCCGCCGAACCCGAAGGCCACCGTCGCGCTGCTGCGGCGCGTCGAGGACGTGCTCGACATCGAGGTGCCGCTCGCCGACCTGCCGACGCAGGCCGAGGAGTGGGAGCAGGCGGTCACCGAGATGACGGGTGAGGACGAGGAGATCGCCGAGTACGTGCAATCCCTCGAGGAACGCGGCGACGCCGAGGTCGACATGACCGAGGCGCTCGGCAAGATCGACGGTGACGCGTTGGCCGCGGAGTTCGAAAGGTACCTGCGCAGGCGCGGTCCCGGGTTCAGGTCCTGATCGGTTTCGGGGCCTTCCAGGAACCGTTCAGCGCATCGGGTTTCGGCCAGTACAGCCGCAGGATCACCTGAAACGGTCCCTTGGGGGCGGGCAACCAGTTGGCCTCCTTGTCCGCGCCGGGCGACTCGTTCTGGATGTAGATGGTGATTCCGCCGTCGGGCTCCTTGAGCAGGCTGGACAGCATCGGCGAGTTGATCAGGTACCGGTTCATCGGGTTGGCCACCAGCAGGCTCTGCGGCAGCTCGTACATGGTCAGCGACCAGAACGCGTTGACCGGTGGCAGTTGGCCAGGCGCGAAGCGGTAGGTGTACGTATCGGCACCGGTCAGCGGTTGGCCGGTGGAGTCGACCGCGGTCCCCGGATAGATCGCCTCGTCCTTGCTGTTGCCGTAGATCCCCATCACCGCGCCGGCCATCGGTACAGGTAGTTGCCCGCCAGATACCGTGCGGTGCCGAACAAGTCGGCCGCACCGACCTGACCAGTGTCGAGCTTGTCCTTCTTGAGCGCGTCGAACTCGGCCCACGCGTCGGCCATGCCGCCCTCGATCGCCGACCGCATCTCCGGACTCAGCTCGTCGGCGTGGAACGCGCCATCCGGCCCGATCCCGATGGTGGCGAACCTGTCCCGCATGGCCTGCTCGGCGGGCAGTACCGGGGCGAATCGCAAGACGAAGTTCAGGATCTCGAAGAACTGCGGCGACGTCTTCTGCTGATCGGGAGTCAGCGGCGGAACGAAGTCGATGGGCGGGGCTGGTGCTGGCGCCGGCTGGTTGAGGTACACCGACAGCGGCGTGACCTGATAGCCGTCCTGGATCTTCTTGACGGTGTCCATGTCGGACGGCCCAAACAGCTGGGTGCGGTACAGGACGAGCGCAAGGTCGGTGTCGCTGCGGATGACCTTGTCGACGCCTTCGGGCGCCTCACCCTTCCAGTTTGGGCCTGCCAGCAGGTACTTGCCGCCGCCGTTGCCGGTGGTCCGGCTGCCGACGTAGTCGAAGTTGTAGGTGTAGGCGTCGATGAACTGCAACGAGTAATAGCGGTCCTGCTCGATCGGCGGAACGGTCAGCACCAGAGGCTCGGCCCTCAGGTCGGCGCCGACGGTCGAGTACGGGGTATCGGAGTTCGGAGTCTGGACGGCAGTGTCCTGCGGCGTGTAAACCCTTGAGGTGTTGTGGATTTCGTTCCAGCCACCCTTGTACTCCGGATCCTTTTTGTTGACGAAGTACGCGTACTGCACCCGGTAGTCGTCGACCATCGGGAAGCCGTAGACGTAGGCCTCCTTGGCAATGGCGCGCGCCTGTTCGGGGCTGACGGCAGCCGGATTCGGCGGCGGAGCTGCGGAGCTGGTCACCTCGGGCGGCCCGCTCTTCGTGCATCCGGCCAGCGCGGCAACGAGCATGACGACGACACAGATCTGCCTGATCAACGCTTTTCCAGCTTGTCGGTGCGCTCGCTGAAGTGACGGCCGAGCGAAGCGGCTTCGGCATCCATTCTCGGAAGCAAGTCCGGAGCGAACTTGCGAATGTCGCGCTCACCCAACGGTGTGGCGATGAGCGGCCGCAACCACCGCGTCAGCCCGACCCACCGTGGGCAGTAGATGCGGCTCTTGCGTCCTTCGATGCCCTTGACGAACGTTTCGCCGCACTCCTCCACCGACGTGGTGTTCTTCAGCGGCCCAGGCAGTTTGGAGAGCATCTCCTGGAAGGTCGACAACTCCTTGCTCTCACGTACCAGCGGCGTATCGATCCACGACATGTGTGCCGACCCGACGTCCACGCCACGGTGGGCGAGCTCTAGCCGAAGCGAGTTCGCGAAGTGCTCGACACCGGCCTTCGACGCGTCGTACGACGCCATGCCAGGGGCCGCCGCGAACGCCGCGAGCGAGGACACCACCAGCACGTAGCCGCGGCGCTCGATGATCGACGGCAATGCCGCACGCACCGTGTAGAAAACGCCCATCAGGTTGACGTCGACGACGGTCTTGAAGGCCTCGGGATCGATCTCCAACACCGATCCGAACGCGCCGATTCCGGCGTTGGCGACGACGACGTCGATACCTCCGAACCTTTCGATGCCCGCCGCGACAGCCGCCTGCATGGCCGACAGGTCGCGTACGTCGGCAACGACGGTGAGTACCCGCTGCTCACCCATGCTGGATGCGACGTCCGCGAGGAGGCCTTTGTCGAGGTCGGTCAGCACCAGCTTGGCGCCCTTGCCGTGCAGGCGGCGGGCTACCTCTGCGCCGATGCCGTTCGCCCCGCCGGTGATGAGCACGACTTTTCCGTTCAAGGATCCCATGCCCGAAACGTACTCCTACAGCGCGATGCCCAACAGTGCATCCACCGCGGCCGCAACTGCCGCAGGTGCCTCGGCGTCGTGTCCGCCGTACTCCAGCGCGTCCGTGCTCCAACCATCCAGTGCGGCAATGGCTTTCGGGGTGTCGAGGTCATCTGCCAGGTACTGCCGCACGCGCGCGATGACGTCGGCGGCGTCGGGGCCCTCCGGCAGCGTCGTCGCGGCGCGCCAGCGCGCCAGCCGGGTCCGAGCCTCGTCGAGAACGGCGTCGCTCCAGTACCTGTCGGAGCGGTAGTGCCCAGCCAGTAGACCCAGCCGGATCGCGGCGGGCTCGACGCCATCGGCGCGCAGCCGCGACACCAGAACCAGGTTGCCGCGGCTCTTGCTCATCTTGTGACCGTCCCAGCCGATCATGCCCGCATGCACGTAGTGGCGGGCGAATCGCCGCTCCCCCGTTGCGGATTCGGCGTGCGCGGCGGAGAACTCGTGGTGCGGGAAGATCAGATCGCTACCGCCGCCCTGGATGTCCAGATCGGTGCCGATGCGGCTGAGCGCGATCGCCGAACACTCGACGTGCCAGCCGGGCCTGCCGGGGCCGAACGGCGACGGCCAGCTGGGCTCGCCTGGCCGCTCCGCGCGCCACAACAGCGCATCCAGCTCGTCGCCCTTGCCTGGACGGTCCGGGTCGCCGCCGCGCTCACCGAACAACCTCAGCATGGTGTCGCGGTCGTAGCCCGACTCGTAGCCGAACTGCGGCGTGGCGTCGGCGCGGAAGTACACGTCGGGGTACTCGGCGTCATCGACGACGTAGGCGGCACCGGAGGCCAACAGCTTCTCGACCAGTTCCACGACTTCGGCGATGGCCTCGGTGGCCGCGACGTAGTCGTGCGGCGGCAGCACCCGAAGCGCCGTCATGTCCTCACGGAAGAGTTGGGTCTGCTGGTCGCCGAGCGCACGCCAATCCAGCCCGTCCCGGTTGGCCCGCTCGAACAGTGGGTCGTCGACGTCGGTGATGTTCTGCACGTAGTGCACGTCGTGCCCAGAATCCCGCCACAACCGGTGGATCAGGTCGAAGGACAGGTAGGTGGCGGCGTGACCCAAGTGGGTGGCGTCGTACGGCGTGATGCCGCAGACGTACATGGTGGCCGTCTGGCCGGCCGAAACGGGCCGGACCTGGCGGTCGGCGCTGTCGTAGAGGCGCAGTTGGGGCCCCTGCCCGGGGAGCTCCGGGACGCTCGGCGCCGGCCACGATTGCATGGCGTCGACTCTAGGGTGTGCGCTCAGAACGTCCTCCAAATGGTGCGTCATCGAGTGATGCGACAACGGTGACGGTCATTACATTCCCGACACCCCGGTCAGAAGATCGAACGGATGGCGTCGAGCAGCGTCCTGGACAGCTCCGAGCGGCACATCACGAAGTCGGGAAGGTAGGGATCACGCCGGTTGTAAAGCAGCGGCGATCCGTCGAGCCGCGAGGCGTGCAGCCCGGCAGCCTGCACGACGGCCGACGGCGCCGCGGAGTCCCACTCCCACTGGCCGCCCGCGTGCACGTAGGCGTCGACGTCACCGCGGACGACCGCCATCGCCTTGGCGCCCGCCGATCCGATGCCGACCAGCTCGATGTCGAGAATGTCGTGCAGGTACCACAGAATCGTCGGGGGTCGGCTGGTGCTCGTCGCGATCCGGATCGGCCCAGGCGTGCGCGGAGGGGGCGGCTGCACGGTGTCGGTGCGATAGACCTCACCGACGTCGGGAAGGCCGACCGCGGCGTCGGTGATGGCGCCGTCGGGGCCACCGCTGCGCTGCCACAGCGCGATGTGCACGGCCCAATCGCTGTGGCCGCGTAGCGAGAACTCTCTGGTGCCGTCCACCGGGTCGACGATCCACACGCGGTCCGCCCGCACCCTGGACAGGTCGTCCGCGGCCTCCTCGGAGAGCACCGCGTCGTCGGGCCGCTCCTCCTTGAGGCGATCCAGGATCAGCGTGTTGGCCCGCCTGTCGCCTTCGTCGCCGAGGTCGTACGGGTCGGAGTAACCGATCTCCTCGCGGACCGCCAGCAGCAATTCACCGGCCTCGCGAGCCACCTGCGCGGCCAGCGCCGCATCAGTCATGCCTCGACTGTCGCTCGCTCCGGTCCTCGCTCGTACCTCGCTGCGATCCTCACTCACGGTCGTCTTCGGTCGGTCACGCCTTGGGCTCGGCACCGGGCGCGCGCACGACCATCGGCACGGCGGGGAAGTACGCCGCCATCTCCGATCGGCACCGTCGCAGGGCCGCCGTGCCGAATCCGCGGTGGCGATGGTCCGGGTGAATCCAGATCCGGACGTTGACCTCGCCACCGACGAGCTCGCCGAAGACCATGCCGACCTTGTCGCTGCCCTCCTCGGCGACGAACCAGACGGCCTCCTCGGCGGATACCCGCCCGAGCGCGGCGCTGATCTCGTCGTCGATGCTGCCTGCGGGCGCACCGGAGCCGTCGCCCTTGGCGCCGACGTCGCTGGTGCGGGCGCCGAAGATGTCGCGGTCCCTATCGCCGGAGAAGACCCGAAGCACCAGGCTCTCGCCGAGGCTGGCGGGTCGCTCGCCGAGGGTGAAGGTGAGCTGGTTGTTCAGATCCTCGAGTTCTTTGGCGATCTTGCGGCGCGAATCCTTGGTGAGCTGCGCGAAGGACATCGCCATGACGGCCTCGCCGCCGACCTGCGACGTGCCGAGCAGCGTCGAGATGGCTCCGACGGCGGTGGCCCTGTCGTCGGCCTCGACGATCACGTCGAGCACCTCGTGCCTGCGGTCGAGTGCCTTCAGCAGGGCATCGGTGATCTCGCGGCGGGCGGTGGCCCGATCGTGTTCGGTCATGACGACGAGCGTAGAACACGCCAGTCCGCTGGGAGAGGCTCTTCCCCCGACGCCCAACGACTCAGAACGCAGGCCACGGGATCGGGCGGTGCCGATCCGGGGTCGGCATCACCGGATCATCAAGCAGTCCAACGGCTCTCGCGTACAGCGCGGTGATCTCGCGTTCGGTGATGTGGGGGCTCAGTGCGTCGGCGAGCCCGTTGAGCAGCGCGTCGCGCAGGACCGCGACGTGCTCGAGGGTCTCGTCGTCGACGGGCTTGCCGGCCCAGCCCCACAGCACGGTGCGCAGCTTGTCGTCGGAGTGCAGGCTGACGCCGTGGTCCACGCCGTACACGCTGCCGTCGACACCGGAGAGGACGTGCCCGCCCTTGCGGTCGGCGTTGTTGATCAGCACGTCGAAGACGGCCATCCTGCGGAGCCTGTCATCGTCGGCGTGCACCAGGATCACCTCGTCGCCCGCGTAGTCGTAGGCCCGCACGATCGGCAGGTACCCGGACGGGACGTGGCCGACGGGCAGCAGGTCGATCAGGTCGGGACCGGCGCCCGGCTCGTCGTCGTCGAGCGCGTCACCCGGCTGATCCACCCACCGCTGCAACATGCCCGGCCCTGCGGGGCCGTCGCGAATGATGGTGTAGGGCACGATGTTCCACCCGAGTGCGGCCGACACCAGGTACGCGGCCTGCTCGCGGCCTGCCAGCGTGCCGTCGGGAAAGTCCCACAGCGGCGCCTCGCCCGCGACGGGCTTGTAGACGCAGTGCAGCTCCCGGTCGGCCAGCCGGGCCTCACACAGGAACGTGGCGTTGCTCGCCGAGCGGATGCGGCCAAGGACGGTCAGATCGCCGCATCGCAACACTTCCCCGTCGACTCCCCCGTCGTCAGGTTTCTGGGTCATCGTCGGCCCCACCTAGGGCACCGCGCCGGTATCCGTTGGTGCGCACGCAGATGTGCCCATCGGGATCGAGCGGCTCGTCGCACAGCGGGCACGGTGGGCGCCCTGCGGAGATGACGCGGCTGGACCGCGTCGCGAACTCGCGCGCCGACTCGGGCGACAGGAAGACCCGCACGGCGTCGGGGCCGTCCTCGGCGTCGTCGAGCACGACGGACGCGTCGAACTCGGTGTCGGACACCGCAAGCAGCTCGACGACGACCGTCTCTGCCTCGGAGTCCCAGCCAAGGCCCATGGTGCCGACCCGGAACTCGGCGTCGACCGGCATGATCAGCGGGCTCAGATCGCCCACCTCGCCCTCGGGTGGGATCGGGGTGCCGAATCGGCGGTTGATCTCGAGCAGCAGCGCGGCGATGCGCTCGGCGAGGACGGCGACCTGCTGTTTTTCCAGCATCACCGACACCACGCGCTTGTCGTGCACGGCCTGCAGGTAGAACGTCCGGTTTCCTGGCTGCCCAACAGTCCCGGCCACGAAGCGGTCGGGTGAGCGGAAGACGTGAATCGAGCGTGCCATGGCACCTTTCAAAATACCGGCATGAGCCCTGGTGTCGTAATCGTCGCGAGGGTGAATCAGTCGGTGGAACCGCCTATCACGGCATCGGAGCCGGCATCGGAGCCAGCGTCCTTGCTCGGCTCCGGTTTGGCGAGCAGCGCGGCCGTCAGTGCGGCGCCGGTGTGATTGACGTGCATGACGAACGGCCGAAGCGTCGTGTAGCGGATCACGCTCATCGACGCGGGGTCGGCGGTGATCCGCTGAAAGCTGTCGAGATGGGTCCCGAGCGCGTCGGCCACCACGGCCTTGATCACGTCACCATGCGTGCAGGCCACCCACAGGACGTCGGTGTCGTGCTCGGCGGCAAGCCGCCGATCGTGGTCGCGCACCGCCTCGACCGCGCGGGCCTGCACGTGCGCCAAGCCCTCGCCGTCGGGGAACACGGCCGCGCTGGGCTGCTGCTGAACCACCGCCCACAGCGGCTCCTTGAACAGCTCCTCGATCTTGCGGCCCGTCCACTGGCCGTAGTCCACCTCGGACAGTCGTTCGTCGACCACTTGCTCCAACCCGAGTGCGGTGGCCAGTGGCTCGACGGTGCTTTCGCAGCGCAGCAGCGGAGACCGCACGATGGCCTTGACGGGCAGCGAGCCGATGCGTTCGACGACCCCCTTGGCCTGCTCGCGCCCCTTGTCGTCGAGGTCGACGCCCTCGGAGCGGCCGGCCAGCGTGTGCGCGGTGTTGGACGTGGAGCGCCCGTGCCGCAGCAGGATGACCGTCATGGGCGGGCCTGGGTGGGAGTGATCACTGCGCGGCCATCGTGCCCGTGCCAAGCAGGATCAACACCACGACGCCGACGATCACCCGGTAGCCGACGAACCAGTACATGCTGTGGCTCACCAGGAACTTCAGGAACCATGCGACGGCGGCGTACCCGATGACGAAGGCGATGACGGTGCCGACAAGCAGCTGCAACCCCGACGCGCTCATGCCTGCGCCCTCGGGGTGGAAGGCGTCGGGCAGCGAGAACAGGCCGGAGGCCAGGACGGCGGGGATGGCCAGCAGGAAGCCGAACCGCGCCGCGGCCTCACGCTTTTGCCCAAGGAAGAGTCCGGCGCTGATCGTTGCGCCCGAACGGGACACGCCTGGGATCAGCGCAAGGCACTGGACCGAGCCAATGATCAGGCTGTCGCGCCACGTGAACTGCTCGATGGTGCGGGTCTGCTTACCGAAGTACTCCGCGGCGGCGATGACGGCCGAGAAGACGATCAGCGCCGTCCCGATGATCCACAGGTTGCGGACGTCGCCGCGGATGTAGTGCTTGAAGACGAGCCCGGCCGCGCCGATCGGGACCGAGCCGAGGATCACCCACCAGCCCAGCCAGTAATCGGGCGTTCGCCTCGCCTTGTCGAAGAGTCCGCCGAACCATGCCTTCACGATCCTGGCGATGTCGCGGGCGAAGTAGATCAACACCGCAAGCTCGGTGCCGATCTGAATGACGGCGGTGAACGACGCGCCTGCGTCGTCGCTGAAGAACAACTGCGACACGATCGCGAGGTGGCCCGAGGAGCTGACCGGGAGAAACTCGGTGAGACCCTGGACTACAGACAGCACGACAACCTGCAGCCACGACACGTCAGTCACGCCGAAGACCGTACCGTGCGGCTCCTGTCAGCGCGCTGAGCGCGGCACCGGTTGCGCGTCGGCGACGGTGTCCCGTACGGCGGCGGCCAGGCTGCGCTCGTCGGTGACGTCGACGTCTGCCACGCTGTGGCTGGCCGCGGCCACCACGTCCTCGTCCTGGGGCACCGGCCCCGCCAGCCGCGGACGGTAGATCTCGACCATCAGGAGCTGCCGCTCGATCCGGAAGGAAAAGGTGCGACCATCACCGACGCGGCCAAAACCGCTCGCGTACATGCCAGTTGAGATGTCTTCGATGGTGAACGCGTCGCCGGCTACCTCATTGTTGGCCGTCATGGTCATGTCCGAACCATACCTCTGGTACGAGCTCCCGGGGGGTCTGAGTTGACGAATCCGTAAACGGGGGCTTGCCTACACTTGCCTGTCGATCCACATCCACATCGCACAGCTGAAAGCTTCCCTTTGCCACCGCATCGCAAACAGACGAGTCGCCTAGTTCACAGCATCGCCATGACTGTGATGGTGGTTGCCCTCGCGGCGTGCTCCTCGAAGACGGCCGACGCGCCGCCCCCGACCATCGAACCCGCCAAGGCCGCCGATTCGCCACCGGTGACTGCCCCACCGGCGGGCGAGGTGCGTCCGTTGAGTGGTCCTGGCCTGGCGAGCACGTTCGATCGCGCCACCCACACGCTGGTGGTCCTCGGCAGCGATCCTGCGGGCCGTGGCGTGCTGACCTTGGTTCCTGGTACGCCACCGTCGCTGCCGCCGCGGACGGTGCCCCTACCTGCCGCCGCGACGGCACTGGCAGGCGACGGGCGTGGCACGGCGTACGCGTCGACGAGGGGCGGCTACTTCCGCGTCGACGTCGCCGCGGGCACCGTGACCCGGCTCGACGTCGACGGCGCGAAGGACACCGATTTCACCGCGATCGCCCATCGTGACGACGGCAAGCTCGCGCTCGGCAGCGCCGACGGCGCGGTGTACACGCTGGGTTCGGACACCGCGGTGGCCGCCAAGCTGCAGATCTTCGCCCGCGTGGATGCCCTTGCCGCACAGGGTGACACGGTCGTGGTGTTGGACCGTGGCCAGACGTCGGTCACCACCGTGGACGCATCGGGCACACACGCCGAGCATTCCTTGCGGGCCGGTGACGGTGCGACCACCATTGCGGCCGATTCCGCGGGGCGGGTGCTGGTCGCGGATACGCGTGGCGACGAGTTGCTGGTGTTCGGCGCAGACCCGCTGATGATGCGGCAGCGCTACCCGGTGCCGGGCGCGCCGTACGGGCTCACCGGATCCAACCGGTTGGCTTGGGTGTCAGAGACGGCGACGAACAGTGTCGTTGGTTACGATCTGGCCACCGGAATACCCGTAGAGAAGGTGCGTTATCGAACCGTGCAGCAACCGAACTCTCTGGCCTTCGACGATGACGCCGGCACCCTGTACGTGGTGTCGGGTTCTTCGGGGGGCGTGCAGGTGATCGCCAAGGCTGCTCCGTGACGGCGCCTCAGAGGGGCAGGATGCCCGCGGGTTGGGAATCGGACCTGTCCGACGAGTACGAGTGGGCGCCGCTGCGGCTTCCGCCGGACGTGACGCGACTGTCCGCGTCGACGCGCCTGTCGATCGAGGCAGAGTACCGCGGCTGGGAGCTGACCCGGGTGCGCCTCTACACCGACGGCAGCCGTCGAGTTCTGTTGCGTCGCAAGAAGACTGCAGCCGACCGCCTGGCCACCGACCTGCCGGGCACCGCGTGATCTACCGCGGGCTGCGCCGGGTGTTCTTCCTGGTGCCTCCCGAACGGATCCATACCCTGGTCTTCGCGGGCCTTCGCACCGCAACGGCACCTCGCCCGCTGCGGCGTCGCCTGACCAAGTGGATGGGGCCGTCGGACCCGGTGCTGGAGAGCACGGTGTTCGGCGTGCGCTTCCCCGGCCCGGTCGGGCTGGCCGCCGGGTTCGACAAGGACGGCACCGGCCTCAATACGTGGGGCGCCATGGGTTTCGGGTACGCCGAGGTCGGCACCGTGACCGCGCGCGCCCAGCCGGGCAACCCGCGGCCGCGGATGTTCCGGCTGCCCGAGGACCGCGCGCTGCTCAACCGGATGGGCTTCAACAACCACGGCGCGGCTGAACTCGCCCTGCGGCTGAGGGGGCACGCCTCGGACGTGCCGATCGGCGTCAACATCGGCAAGACCAAGGTGACGCCACCGGAGGACGCCGTCGCCGACTACGTCGAGAGTGCACGCCTCGTCGGCCCGCTCGCGGCGTTCCTGGTGGTCAACGTGAGCTCACCGAATACGCCGGGCCTGCGCGACCTGCAGGCGGTGGAGTCGCTGCGGCCGATCCTGGCTGCCGTCAAGGCGCAGACGCAGACGCCGGTGCTGGTGAAGATCGCACCGGATCTGTCCGACGACGACGTCGACGCGATCGCCGACCTCGCCGTCGAACTGGGACTCGCGGGCATCGTGGCCACCAACACGACGGTGTCCCGCGACGGCCTGGTGACCCCAGGAGTCGACGAGCTTGGCCCTGGCGGCATCTCTGGTGCCCCCGTCGCGCGGCGCGCTGCCGAGGTGCTGCGCAAGCTCTACCGACGGGTCGGCGACCGCCTGGTACTGATCAGCGTCGGTGGCATCGAGACGGCCGACGACGCGTGGGACCGGATCACCTCGGGCGCATCACTGGTGCAGGGGTACACCGGCTTCATCTACGCAGGCGGCTCTTGGGCCAAGGACATTCACGACGGCCTGGCCCGCCGGCTGCACGACGGCGGGTTCGCGTCGCTCGCCGACGCCGTCGGTTCTGCCGTGCGCTAGTTCTGTTCGTAGGTGCCGTGGATGACGGCGCGGGCGATCGCGTGGCCAAACAGGTTGAAGCCCAGGTACGCCGGCGTTGCGCCCTCAGGCAGGTCCAGCTTCTCCACGTCGACCGCGTGCACCGCGATGAAGTAGCGGTGCGGGCCGTGTCCGGCTGGCGGGGCGGCTCCGATGAAGCGCTTCAGGCCGGCGTCGTTGGCCAGCGTGATGGCATCACCGGGGAATCCGCTGCTGCTGCCGTCGCCGACCCCTGCAGGCAGATCGGTCACCGTCGCGGGCAGGTTGGCCACCGCCCAGTGCCAGAAGCCCGACGCCGTCGGTGCGTCCGGGTCGTACACCGTCACCGCGAAGCTGCGGGTCTCCTCGGGGAACCCCGACCAGCTCAGCTGCGGCGAAATGTCGGAGCCACCTGCGCCCATGATGCCGCTGACCTGGTCGTTGGCGAGCGGTTGGCCGTCGGTGACCGACTCCGAGGTCAAGGTGAAACCGGGCAGCTTGGGCAGATCGTCGTACGGAGTGCTCATTCTTGAAACCTCTCGTGATTCCTTCGTTGTCGGGTCAGCAGTGCAACAGGAAGTGCTCGAGTACCCGGGCACCGAATTCGAGCGCCTCGACGGGTACCCGTTCGTCGACGCCGTGGAACAGCGCCGCGAAGTCCAACTCCGGCGGCAGCCGCAGCGGGGCGAAGCCGAAGCAGCGAATACCCAGGCGCGCAAAGTGTTTCGCGTCCGTGCCGCCGGAAAGCATATAGGGCACGATGCGGGCGTCGGGATCGGCGGTCAACAGGGCGGCGTTCATGGCGTCCACCAGATCCCCGTCGAACGTGGTCTCGTAGGACGGCAGCTGGGTGATCCACTCCCTACTGACGTTGGGGCCGATCAACTCGTCGACCGTCGCCTCGAACGCCGCCTGGCGGCCAGGGAGTACCCGGCAGTCCACCACGGCCTCGGCCGTTGCCGGGATGACGTTGGCCTTGTATCCGGCCTTGAGCATCGTCGGGTTGGCCGAGTCCCGCAGCGTCGCACCGACGATGCGCCCGATCGGCCCCAGCTTGGCGACCACGCCGTCCAGATCGGGCGAGTTCGGGTCGAACTCGTACCCGGTCTCCTCGCCGACGGCGGTGAGGAACTGCGCGACGGGTTCGGTCAGAACAAGCGGGAACTGGTGGTTGCCGAGGCGCGCCACCGCCTCGGCAAGGATGGTGACGGCGTTCTCGGAGTGCACGAACGAGCCGTGCCCTGCGCGACCGCGGGCGGTGAGCCGCATCCACAGCATGCCCTTTTCGGCGGTCTCGACGAGGTAGAGCCGTCGCTCGCCACCGTCGCGGCGCGGCACGGTCAGCGAGAAGCCACCCACCTCGCCGACGGCTTCGGTGACGCCCTCGAACAGGTCGGGGCGGTTGTCCACCAGCCACTGGCAGCCGTACTTGCCGCCGGCTTCCTCGTCGGCGACGAAGGCGAACACCAGATCGCGGGGTGGCACCAGCCCTTCGCGTTTGAGGTGCCGCGCCACCGCGACCATCATGCCGACCATGTCCTTCATGTCGACGGCGCCGCGACCCCAGACGTAGCCGTCCTCCACCGCGCCGGAGAAGGGGTGCACGCTCCAGTCGGCGGCCTCGGCGGGCACCACGTCGAGGTGACCGTGAATCATCAGCGCGCCCCGTTCCGGGTCGGCGCCGGGCAGCCTGGCGAAGACGTTCCCGCGGCCGGGGGCGCCCGATTCGACGTACTCGGTCTGGTAGCCGACCTCCTCGAGCCGCTCGGCCACCCAGCGGGCGCATTCGGCCTCGCCCTTGGTGGTCTCCAGCTCGCCCGTATTGCTGGTGTCGAACCGAATCAACTGGCTGACGAACTCGACGACCTCGTCCACACCACTAGTCACAACCACACTTAATACACTGCCCGAGAGTGCTGGTTTGGGTCCGGGGCTAGGCATCCGATAACCTAAGCTGCCTTCGAACTGGTCCGAGTGGCGGAATGGCAGACGCGCTAGCTTGAGGTGCTAGTGCCCTATTAACGGGCGTGGGGGTTCAAGTCCCCCCTCGGACACAATTTCAATTCACGCGGTGGGCGAAGTCCACCACGTCGCGCAGCGCCCGGTCGAACAGCTCGGGAATGGCCGCCGCGGCGAGCAACTCACACGCATGGCCGACCCCGCTGTAGGTGTGGCCGGTGGCTTCGACGCCTGCGCGCTGCAAGGCCCGCAGGTAGGCGAGCCCCTCGTCGCGCAGCGGGTCGAGCTCGTCGGTGGTGATCACGTGCGGCGGCAGCCCTTCCAGATCGGCGGCGGTGGCGTAGTAGGGCCAGGCGAGCGCGTTGGTGGTGTGCTCCCCCGACGGGTCGTACAGCGCGGCCATCAGCGTCAGCGTGGACGACCCGAGGACGTAGCCGTCGTTCTCGATCAGCGACGGCAGCGCCGGGTCGGGGGTGTCGTACCCGCCGAAGATGTAGGGCACCTGCGCGTACACGCCGTCGATCCGGTCGATTCGGCCCTCGCGCTTGGCCTTCAACGCCGTCGCCAGCGACAGGTTGCCGCCACCGGACTCTCCGGTGACGACGATCGACGAGAGCCCGAGCTCGTCACGCCGTTCGTGCATCCAGTCCAGCGCGCTCGAGCAGTCGTTCAGGCCTGCAGGGAACGGATGCGGGCCAAGCGCGCCACCGGCATTCCGGAACTCCACGCCGACGACGACGCACCCAGCGGCCGCCAGCGCCCCGCGCCAGCTCGTCGCGACGGACGTCTGCAGGATCGCCATTCCGCCGCCGTGCAGGTGCAGCAGCCCCGGCAACGGGCCCGTGGCGCCGACCGGCCGGTCGATGTACAGCGTGATGTCGTTGCCGTCGACGCCCCTGATGGTCTCGGTGCGGGTCTCGACGCCCCCGGGGGTCGTGACGTCGGCCAGCAGGACGCTGAACACGGTGTCGAAGGCCTGCTCGGTCGCCGCGGCGACGGCGAGCAGTTCAGGAAGCGGCGATTTCCTGTCGACGGGCAGCGTCGGGGCGGCCCCTGCGAGGCCGAGTGGCGCGAACGCGGCGACCAGACGCGGGTCCGTCCTGGGATCCGATTGCAGTTCCAGCGTGGGGTCGCCGAGGCGGCCGGGCAGCGTGACGTTGACGGTGGGGGTGGCCATTCCGCGAAGCTACCCCAATATGCGTCGCGCACACGGCGTTTCGTTTCACCGCAGGGTGCCGAATTCCGAGGGTACGGTTTCCGTATGTCCACTGAAATCACGGTGCGCGGAACCTTCTCCGCGTTCCAGTCACCGGAACGCGGCACCGTGTACGCCTCGATCGCCTACGAGGGTCCGGTGATGGAGCCGGTGTACGACCGGGTGGCGCGTGACTTCGAGGCCGTGAAGGGCTCGGTGGCCCAGTTGAAGAGCGGGGACGACGGACCGGTCACGTGGTGGAGCGCCGAACAGCTGCGCACGTGGTCCACCCGGCCCTGGAACAAGGACGGTGACCAGCGTCCGCTAGTGCATCACGCCAGCGTGGGCATCAAGGTGAAGTTCCGCGACTTCACCGCGCTGTCTCGCTGGGTGCGTCAGCACGTCGTGGAGACCGATGGGTTCCGCGTCTCGAACGTCGAGTGGGCGCTCACCTCGAACCGGCGCGATGAGCTGTTCCGGCAGGTTCGCACCGAGGCCGTGCGCGACGCCGTCACCCGCGCACAGCAGTACGCCAGTGCGCTCGGTCTGGGCAAGGTCAACCCCGTCGCCATCGCCGATGCCGGAATGCTCGGCGCGAATCTGCATCCCCAAAATGGAAATGGTCCCGCCTATCTGCGTGCCGCATCGGCACCGGCGGGTGGCGGCAGCGCGGACGTCGAACTCGTGCCACAGGACATCGAGGTGTCGGCGGCAGTCGATGGGCGGTTCGTGGTTCACGGCGCCTGACGGTCAGTACACGTCGCGCACATAGCGTTTCGTGGCGACCAGCTCACGCTTGTAGTCGTGGGCGGCCTCGTCGGACATGCCACCGTGGGTGCGGATGACCGCCGTCAGTGCCGCATCGACGTCCTTGGCCATCCTGCTGGCGTCGCCGCACACGTAGAAGTGCGCGCCGTCCTCGAGCCAGCGCCACACGTCGGCGCCATAGTCCCCGATCTTGTGCTGCACGTATACCCGATCGGCCTGGTCCCTTGAGAACGCCAGATCGAGGCGGTTCAGCAAGCCGTCGCGAACCATGTCCTCGAGATCGTCGCGGTAGTAGAAGTTCTCGGCACGGTGCCGGTCACCGAAGAACAGCCAGTTGGGACCTGGGTGGCCCAGCGCCCGCCGCTCCTGCAGGAAGCCGCGGAACGGGGCGATGCCGGTGCCGGGCCCGACCATGATCATCGGGGTCGCGCCGTCCTCTGGTGGCCGGAAGTGCGGCGAGGGCTGCAGGAACACCTCGGCGTGCGATGCCCGGTCGGCAAGGAAGGTCGACGACACCCCGCCCCGTTCCCCGCCACGGACGCTGCGGTAGCGCAGCACCGACACCGTGAGCTGGACTTCGTGCGGGCTGACCAGCGGGCTCGACGATATCGAGTACGACCGCGGGGTGAGGCGCACCAGCGCCTCCTGCCATTCCTCGGGGCTCGCCCGCACCGCAAACTCCTCGACGACGTCCAAGCCGTTGCGCCCGACCAGCCAGCCCTCGCGAGTGGCCTTGGGCGCCTTCAGGATCCGTGCTGCGGTCGCGTCGGCACACCGTTCGGCGATGAACGTCAGAAGGTTCGGCGTGACCTTGCAGACGTCGTAGGACGACGCCAGCGCGTCGCGCAGCGCGACCTCCTCGCCGTCGACCACGACGGCTTCGGCGCCCGAGAGTCCGGTGGCGGCCAGCCAGGCACCGACCACTTCCGGTGCGTTGATCACGAACACCCCGAGCGCGTCGCCCACGTCGTAGGTGACGTCGTGCTCGGAGACGTCGAAGCCGAACTGCCGCACCTCCTTGGCCGCCGTTCGCGGTGTCAGCAGCACGTTGCGGGACAGCGGCACTCGCAGCGGGCGCGTGCGGGTGAACTCCTTCGCCGACTTCTGCGCCACGGTCGCGGCCGCCGCCGGATCGCGAGCCTGGTGCAGATCTCGGCGGTCCTCACCGCCGATGAGGTCGACGATCCGGTCCGCCCACTGCGTCATCGGTTCGTCGTCGTAGGCCTCGCATTCGGTGCGGTCGAGCAGTTTGGTGGCGCCGAGTTCGGCGAGCCTGCGGTCCAGCGACTTGGCGTGGCCGCAGAAGTCGTCGTAGGCCCGATCGCCGATGCCGAACACCGCGTAGCGCACGCCGCCCAGGGTTGGCCCGTCCGGCGCGTCGAGCCGGTCCCAGAAGTCGGCGCCGTTGTCGGGTGGGCCGCCGTCGCCGAAGGTGCTGGTGATGATCACGACGTCGTGTCGCGCGGTGAGATCGTCGAGCGTGACATCGTTCATCGCCAGCAGCCGAGATCCGTTGAGGCGGTTCGCGACCTGGGCTGCGAACCCCTCGGCGTTGCCGGTCTGCGACGCCCACAGCACCAGAGGGCCGTCCTCGGGTTCTTCTGCGACGACGGCGCGCGAGTACCGTCCTGCGAGCAGGCCGTCCACCCACAGCCGTACCGGCGTGCGCAGCGGCGCCGACGGCGGCAGCACCGGGACACCTGGCGCACCGCTCTCGAGCCCGCTGAAGAACCCTGCCAGATAGAGCCTTTCGTCGTCCTCGAGCGCGGGCGCGGAGTCGGGCAAGCCCAGCTCGGGCGGGACGGGGGTCAGCCGTACCGCGCACACCTTGAACTCGGGCTGCAGTGACTCCGGGTCGACGGCGTCGTTGGTCAGCGCGTTGACGGTCAGGTGTTCGCCGTGCTCGTCGTTCCAGTGAAATGGCGCGAAGCAGTTGCCAGGCCGCACCCGGTCGGTGACGACGACGGGTAACACTGCCCTCCCCCGCCGCGACGTCAGCTCGACGCGGCCACCGTCGACGATGCCGAACGTCGCTGCGTCATCGGGATGGATCTCGACGAACGGCCCGCTGTCGAGCTTGTTGAGCTTGTCCACTTGGCCGGTCTTGGTCATGGTGTGCCACTGGTGCTGCAGCCGTCCGGTGTTCAGCACGACGGGGAAGTCGTCGTCGGGCAGCTCGTCGGCATCCATGTGCGGGCGCGGGTGGAACACCGCTCGCCGCGACGGGGTGGGGAATGCCAGTCGCGGCCGACGGCCCTCCGCGTCGACGTATGTGGTCTGGCTGACGCCGTCGTTGAGGTAGCGGATCGGGTTGCGGTCCCGAGTACCACCGGGTGCCAGCGGCCACTGCAGGGGTGTTTCGCGCAGCCGGTCGTAGCTGGCGCCACGCAGGTCGTAACCCGTTCGAGGATTGGAGAACTGGCGGATCTCGTCGAAGACCTGCTCGCTGGACTTGAAGTCGAAGTCGGCTCCGAACCCCATGTGTTCGGCGACCCGGCAGATCAGTTCCCAGTCCGGCATGGCTTCGCCGGCAGGTGGTATCGACTGCGCCAGCAGGGTCAGGTTGCGTTCGGAGTTGACCATCACGGCATCCGACTCCGCCCAGAGCGTGGCGGGCAGCACGATGTCGGCGTACCGGTTGGTCGCGGTGGCGCGGTACGCGTCCTGGGTGATGACGAGCTCCGCCGTCTCGAGGCCTGCGATCACCGTGCTGCGGTTGGCCACCGTGGCAACGGGATTGGTGCAGATGATCCAGCAGGCCTTGATCTCCCCCGTGCCGAGCCGCCCGAACATCTCGATGGTTCCTGGCCCGACGTCGGTGCGGATGGTCCCGTCCGGCAGCCCCCATTGCTCCTCGACGAACGCCCGGTCGTCGGCGGATGTGACGGCGCGCTGGCCGGGCAGGCCTGGTCCCATGTAGCCCATCTCGCGGCCGCCCATGGCGTTGGGTTGCCCGGTCAACGACATCGGTCCACTGCCCGTGCGGCAGATCGCCCCGGTGGCCAAGTGCAGGTTGCAGATGGCATTGGTGTTCCACGTGCCGTGCGTGCTCTGGTTCAGCCCCATGGTCCAGCACGACATCCATTCGCCCGCTTCGGCGATCATCGCCGCGGCGGCGCGAATATCGGCCTCGGCCAGGCCGGTGATCGCCGCGACGACGTCCGGCGGGTAGTCGGCGAGGAAGTCGGGCATCGCGTCCCAGCCTTCGGTGTGCTCGGCGATGAAGTCGGCGTCGACGTCGCCATTTTCGACGAGCAGGTGCAGTATCCCGTTGAGCAGGGCCAGATCGGTTCCGGGTTTGATCGGAAGGTACAGGTCGGCCTTGTCGGCGGTGGTGGTGCGGCGGGGGTCGACCACGATCAGCTTGGCCCCCGCCTTGAGCCGGTCGGCCATGCGCAGGAACAGGATCGGGTGGCAATCGGCCATGTTGGAGCCGATCACGAAGAACAGGTCGGCGTGGTCGAAGTCGGTGTAGGAACCCGGTGGGCCGTCGGCGCCTAGCGACTGCTTGTAACCCGTGCCTGCACTTGCCATGCACAGCCGCGAGTTGGACTCGATGTGCATCGTGCGGATGAAGCCCTTGGCCAGTTTGTTCGCCAAGTACTGTGCCTCGATCGACATCTGACCCGACACGTACAGCGCGATGGCGTCGGGGCCGTGCTCGTCGAGGATGGCACGCAACCGGCGGCCCGCCTCGGCCACCGCCTCCTCGACCTCGGCGGGAGCCAGTGCCCCGTCGCGCGATGGCCGGATCAACGCCGTGGTGAGCCTGCCATCGTCGGCGCGCATCAGCTCGGCGTGCGTCGCGCCCTTGGTGCACAGCCGCCCGAAGTTGCTGGGGTGCAATCGGTCTCCCGACACGCGCGCGATCACCGGCACGCCGGTAGCGGGGTCGGCACGGGTCTCGACCGAGATCCCGCAGCCGACCCCGCAATACGAACACGCGGTGCGTGTCGTCTGGGTGGTCACCTGATCCCCTCTGTCAGCCTGCCCCGACGGGCTCTGGCGTCCTGCCGACGTGCTCACCCGCGACCGCGCGCACCGACTGCATGCGCAGGAACACGAACCAGGTCACGATGGCGCAGATCACGTAGAACGCGAGGAACACCCAGAACGCGTTGGTCGCCGACTTCGCCGCTCCGGTGTACGACATCCGCAGCGCGACGTTGATGAACACCCCGCCGAGCGCGCCGACCGCGCCGGCGAATCCGATCAGCGCGCCCGACATGCGTCGCGACCAGGCTGCCTTGTCGGCATCGCTCCAGCCGTCCTTGTCCTGCGCCTTGGCCTCGAAGATCGACGGGATCATCTTGTAGGTCGAGCCGTTGCCGATGCCCGACAGGATGAACAGCACGATGAATCCCACGACGTAGCCGGTCATTTGGCCGCCGGTGGGTGCACCCTTGAGCGCATCGTCCAGCATTCCGCTGACCACCAGGATCCCCGCGGCGAAGATCATCGCGACGAACGTGTACAGCGTGATCTTGCCGCCGCCGATGCGGTCGGCGAGCTTCCCGCCGAACGGCCGGGAGATGGAGCCGAGCAGCGGCCCGAGGAAGGAGATCTGCGCGGCGTGCAGTGCGGCCTGGGCCGCATTGTCGCCACCGGCCAGGAAGTTGATCTGAAGCACCTGACCGAACGCGAACGAGAACCCGATGAACGATCCGAACGTGCCGATGTAGAGGAAGCTCATCACCCAGGAGTGCTTGTAGCGCAACGCTTCCGCGAGCGCGCCAAGGTTGGACGTCTGGTTGCGCAGGTTGTCCATGAACAGCGCGGCGCCCACCGCGGCCAGCGAGATCAGCACCAGGTATATGGCGCACACCAGTTCGGGTGCGGTGTTGCCGACGGTCGCGATGACCAGCAGACCGATCAGCTGGATGACGGGAACGCCGATGTTCCCGCCACCCGCGTTCAGCCCGAGCGCCCAACCCTTCAACCGCTGCGGATAGAACGCGTTGATGTTGGTCATCGACGAGGCGAAGTTGCCTCCGCCGAGGCCTGCGAACGCCGCCACGACCATGAACGTGGTGTACGAGATGCCGGGGGTCAGCATCGCCCACAGCGTCAGCACCGTCGGGATGAGCAGCAGCAGCGCGCTGACGATGGTCCAGTTGCGCCCCCCGAACTTGGCGGGTGCCACCGTGTACGGAATGCGCATGAACGCGCCGACCAGGGTCGGCACCGCGACGAGGTAGAACTTGCCCGCCGCGTCGATGCCGTACACGTTCTGCGGCATGAACAGCACCATCACCGACCAGATCGACCAGATCGAGAAGCCGACGTGTTCGGCGACGATCGACCAGAGCAGGTTGCGCTTGGCGATCTTCGCGCCGCCCGAATCCCACGCGGCGACGTCTTCGGCGTCCCAGTGTTCTATGTCGCGGTCACGGCTCAGTATCGACATGGTGGCCCTTCCAGCAGAAATGCGGTCTGCACAAGAGTCGCCCGCCGCAGTGATGCAGCGGTTGCGCCTCGGTATCCGACGTGTCAACACCCGCTCACACACCGCTCGGGGGTCCGGGTGCGCAACGGTATTCACGCCCGCCTCGCGGAGGAAACGTCCCGGAAACACGAGCCCCCTAGTCATTGAGCATGAGCGACGGCAGCACGCCCCGATTCCTGCAAGGCGCCTTCGAGTTCGAAGGCAACGGCCTCGACAAGCCTGCCCTGCTCGACGATTCACTGCGATACGTCGTGCCCGCGGGGGCGGTGACGCAGCCCGTCTACTTCCGCGGCGGCAACTCTGCCGACGAGATGGTCAGCGTGGTGCTGTTCCGTGACGGAAAACCGATGCGCTACTTCCCGATCGCCGCGAAGGGGGCGACGCACGTCGCGCTGCGGGTGGTGGAGGACCTGCTCGGCGACACGGTGCTGGAGCTGTTCATCGCCGCGCCGAGCGGCTGCACGGGCACCGTCGTAGTCGACCTCGGGCTGGTGGAGATCTGATGAGCCGCCTCGTCGTCGTCGGGAACGGCATGGCGGGCATCCGCGCGATCGAGGAGATCCTCGCTCGCGGCGGCGGTGAGGCCTTTGAGGTAACGGTGTTCGGCGACGAGCCCTACGGAAACTACAACCGCATCCTGTTGTCGAATGTCCTTGCCGGCAGCGATGATCCGGCGGAGATATACCTGAATGCGCTGGACTGGTACACGGACAATCGCATCGACCTGCGAGCCGGGGTTCGGGTGGTGCGGATCGACACGTTCGCCCGCGTCGTGCACGCCGACGACGGCACCAGCATGCGGTACGACAAGCTGATCCTGGCCACAGGAAGCCGATCGTTCTTCCCTCCGATGACCGGGCTGTGGGCGGACGACAAAACCCTCGCCGACGGTGTCTTCGGCTTCCGCACCCTCGATGACACCGCGTCCATGATCGCCGAGGCGGCCAGCAGGACGAAGGCGGTCGTCATCGGTGGTGGGCTGCTCGGGCTCGAGGCGGCCCGCGGACTGCAAAACCGAGGCCTGACGGTCGACGTGGTGCACGCGGGCCCGACGCTGATGAATGCCCAGCTCGATGACCTGGCAGGCGCGATCCTGCGCAGATCGGTGGAGGGGCTCGGCATCGGCGTCCACACCGGCAAACGCACCACCGAGGTCGTGGTGTCCGACGGCAGGCTCACCGGTATCGCCTTCTCGGACGGCGGGCGGCTCGACTGCGACATGCTGGTGATCGCGGCCGGGATCCGGCCGAATGTCGGTCTTGCGCAGCGGGCGGGACTGACCGTCGAGCGCGCCATCGTCACCGACGATCACATGCGCTCCGTCGACGATGACGACATCTACGTCGTCGGCGAGTGCGCACAGCACCGCGGGCAGGTGTATGGCCTGGTCGCACCGCTTTGGGAGCAGGCCAAGGTGCTTGCCGACCACCTCACGGGCGCCGACCCGCGCTCGGCGTACCACGGCTCGCGGACCGCCACGAAGCTCAAGGTGGCCGGCGTCGACGTCGCCTCGATGGGAATCAAGGCACCCGAGTTCGACGACGACGAGTTCGTCCAGTACTCCGAACCCCGGCACGGCGTCTACAAGACCATCGTGATCCGGGACGGCAAGCTCGTCGGCGCCACGTTGGTCGGCGACGTCAGCAAGGTGTCGTTCCTGACCCAGGCGTTCGACAGCGGCCTATCCCTGCCCGAGGAGCGGGTCTCTCTGATGTTCGACATCGGCACGCCGGAGGTCGCGGTCGGCGTCGCCGAGCTGGCCGACGACGCGCAGGTCTGCAACTGCAATGGGGTGGACAAGGCGGCGCTGGTCGGCTGTGTGCGCGCCGGCACCACGTCGGTCGCCGGGGTGATGGCGAAGACCAAGGCGGGCAAGGGCTGCGGGTCGTGCAAGGAGTTGGTCGGCCAGATCGTCGAATGGGCTGCGGGCGGCGCCGTTACCGAGGATCCGTCCGCGTCCTGGTACGTGCCTGGGATCCCCTACGACAAACCGACGCTGATGCACCACATCCGCGAACTCGCATTGCATTCGGTCTCATCGGTGTTCGCCGCACTCGCCCCCGACGGTGCCGAGGACGCCAACTCCAAGATGGCGCTCGCGTCGCTGCTGGAGACCATGTGGGCCGACGAATTCGTCGACGAGCGCGACGCCAGGTACATCAACGATCGCGTGCACGCCAACATCCAGCGGGACGGCACCTTCTCGGTGGTGCCCCAGATGAAGGGTGGGGTCACCTCGTCCTGGCAACTGCGCCGGATCGCCGACGTCGCGGACAAGTACGCCATCCCGATGATCAAGCTGACGGGCGGTCAGCGCATCGACCTTCTCGGGGTCCGCAAGGAAGACCTCCCCTCGGTGTGGGCGGACCTCGGCATGCCGTCGGGCTACGCGTATGGCAAGAGCTTCCGCACCGTGAAAACCTGTGTGGGCAGCGACTTCTGCCGCTACGGCGTTGGCGACTCGACGGCGCTTGGCATCGCACTCGAAGAGCGCTATCAGGGCCTGTCCAGCCCGGCGAAGATGAAGCTCGCCGTCACCGGATGCCCGCGCAACTGCGCCGAGGCACTGTGCAAGGACCTTGGTGTCGTCGCCGTCGACGGCGGTCGCTGGGAGATCTATGTGGGCGGTGCGGCGGGTGCGCACATCAGGAAGGGCGATCTGCTGGCCACCGTCGATGGCGCGGACGAGGTGATGACGCTGGCGGGGCGGTTTCTGCAGTACTACCGCGAGGACGCCAACTGGCTCGAACGCACCTACAAGTGGGTTCCCCGTGTCGGCATCGAGAAGATCAGGGCCGTCGTGCTCGACGATGCCGAGGGCATCGCCGATCGACTCGACGCGAACATGGCCAAGTCCGTTGCCGCCTACCGAGATCCGTGGCTGGACGGCAGAGAACCCGTCACCGAGGGTCAGTTTCGGACGTCGCTGCCGTTGCTGCCGCTCCCCATGGTGCCGGTGCGATGAGCGAGGTCGACGTGGGCTCGGTCGACGCGATCCCGCCCGGCGAGGGCAGGACGTATGCGGTCGGCGGTGAGCAGATCGCCGTGTTCCGGCTGCGGGACGGCTCCCTACGGGCCATCGACGCGGTGTGCCCTCACCGCGGCGGACCACTGGCCGACGGGCTCATCGACGAGCAGGTGGTGGTCTGCCCGCTGCACGGCCGCACCTTCGACACCGGCACGGGGTGCGAGGTCGGTGGCGACATGTCGGTGCGCAGCTACCGCGTTTCGGCGGTCGCAGGCGCGATCCGGCTGAACCTGACCGCAGACGTCAGTCCTCGTCGGGCTTGACCGCCAGCACCGGTTTCGGGCATTCCAGTAGCAGTTGCTGAGAAGTGCTGCCCAGCAGGAGTTTTCCGACCGGACTGCGATGCTTGATCCCGATCACCAGCAACTCCGCCTCTGGGCGGTCCATCGCGGTGAGCAACTCGCCTGCGGCGTCGACGCCGACTGGCTGCGCGAACTCGAACGGCACTCCTGAGGCCTCGAGTCGGGCCTTGACGTCATGCACCTGTGCCTGCTGTGCGAAGTCGGGGTCGGAGTACGACTCGCCCGACGTGGAATTGATCACCATCAGGTGGGTCTTGCGCAGCCTGGCCTCGGCGATGCCGTGTTCCAGCGCTGCCTGACCGAACCGGTCCGTGGTGTACCCGACGACTATCACGCTTGGGCCTTCTCTCTCTGGTCCTTGTCGTCCTCGACGACGAGCAGCGTCTCCTCGTCGCGGTGCATCAGCTTGAGCACCAGCGGAATGATCAGCAGTACCGCCATCAGCACGTAGGTGATGATCGCGACGGGCTCGGTGAACAGGCTGCCCCAGTCACCTGCGCCGAGTTGCAGGCTCTGCCGCAACTGCCGTTCGATCCGCGGACCGAGGATGACGCCGATTATCAACGGCAGCACCGGAAGTCCGAAGCGTCGCATCATCAAGCCGAGCAACCCGAACACCAACAGCAGCGCAAGGTCCAGCGGTTGCACGTTCACCGCGAACGCCCCGAGCGTGGCGAAGAACAGGATGCCTGCGTACAGGTACGGCCGCGGGGTGCGCAGCAGCTTGGCCCACAGCGGGGCCAGCGGCAGGTTGAGCACCAGAAGCAGGAAGTTGCCGATGAACAGGCTCGCGATCAGCGTCCAGATCAGCAGCGGTTCCTTGCTGAACAGCGTTGGGCCTGGCTGGATTCCGTACGACACGAACGCGGTCAGCATCACCGCGGCCGTCGCGTTGGTGGGCAGACCGAGCGACAGCATCGGCACCAGCGTTCCCGCCGCTGAAGCGTTGTTGGCGGCCTCGGGCCCTGCCACGCCCTCGATGGCGCCCTTGCCGAACTCCTCTGGGTGCTTGGAGAGCTTCTTCTCGGTGATGTAGCTCAGGAACGTCGGCAGCTCGGCGCCGCCTGCCGGCAGGGCTCCGAACGGGAACCCGTACGCGGTGCCACGCAGCCAGGGCTTCCACGACCGCTTCCAGTCGTCCTTACCCATCCACGGTCGCCCGACCGGGATGACCTGCGCTGGGCGCCGCCGCAGATGCGCAGCCACCCAAAGTGCCTCGCCGAGAGCGAAGATCGCCACGGCGATCACCACGATGTCGATGCCATCGGACAGCTGCGGGATGCCGAACGTGGCGCGCGGCTGGCCGGTCAGGAAGTCGATGCCGACGATGCCGATCGCGAGACCGAGCACCAGGGAGATGGCGCCGCGCAGCTTCGACGAGCCGAGCACCGCGGTGACAGCGACCAGTGCGAACAACATGATCGCCAGATAGGACGGCGCGCCGAGTGTGACGGCGAACCGTGACACCGCGGGGGCGAACAGCACCAGAAGCATCGTGCCGATGGTGCCCGCGACGAAGGAGCCGATGGCCGCGGTGGCAAGGGCCTGCGCGGCGCGGCCTGCCTTGGCCATCTTGTTGCCCTCGATCGCAGTGATCACCGACGACGACTCCCCCGGCGTGTTCAACAGGATCGACGTCGTCGACCCGCCGTACATGCCGCCGTAGAAGATGCCCGCGAACATGATGAACGCCGCGCTGGGGCTGACGTTGTAGGTGATCGGCAGCAGCAGCGCCACCGTCATGGCGGGCCCGATGCCGGGCAGCACGCCCACCGCGGTGCCAAGCAGCACGCCGATGACGGCGTACAGCAGGTTCATCGGAGTGGCGGCCTGCTCGAAGCCCTGGATCAGCCAGTCGATGTTCTCCATTTACAGAATCCCGTCCAATATGCCTGGGGGCAACGGGATTCCGAGCCCTGAGTAGAACGCGTAGAAGCTGGCCAGCGATAGCGCAAGACCGATCACGAAGTTGCGGACGTAGTGCTTGCTACCGAGAATCGTTGCGGAGCCACCGAAGAAGACCGTGCCCATGATCACCCAACCCAACGGGCTCACCAGCAGGATCATCGCGACGAACAGGCCGACCAGCATGCCGACGGTGCGCCAGTCACCTGGAGACTCCGGATCGATGTCCTCGCCCGCGTCGGCCTCACCGACGGATCCCCGTGGGATGGCGATCGCGAGGACCAGGCCCAGCAACACGGCGGCAATGCCGACGACCATCGGGAACATCCTCGGCCCAACGGGATCGACCTTGGCGAAACCGGCTTCCAGGGTGAGTGCGTTGTAGATCAGGAACCCGCCGACGGCGACGAGCACGGCGACCACGAGGTACTGCGCCTTGTCGACGTGTTTGACGGCCTCGTTCTCCCGAGGCTCCTTCGTGGTGGTCATACCAACCCCAGTTCGGTCAGGGTCGAGCTGACCCGGTTGTCCTGGTCCTTCAGGAACTGTTCGAACGGTGTTCCCGTGATGAACGCGTCGGTCCAGCCGTTCTTCACCAGGGCCTCCTTCCATTGCGGCGAACCATGCAACTCTTCGAGTGCCTTCACCATCGCTTTCTTGGCGTCATCGGAGATCCCTGGTGGCGCAAGGACTCCGCGCCAGTTCGCGAAGGTGAGGTCGATGCCGGACTCCTTCAGGGTCGGCGCGTCGATGCCCTCGACCCGTTCGTTACTCGAGACCGCGAGCACGCGGAGTTGACCAGCTTCGATTTGGTCGATGAGCTCGCCAGGGCTCGACGTGCCCGCCGTGATCTTCTTGCCAAGTAGGGCGGTCAGCAGGTCGCCGCCACCGTCGTACGTGACGAAGTTGACCTTCTTCGGGTCGACGCCGACGGCCCTTGCCAGTTCCATGGGGAACAGGTGGTCGGGCCCCCCGGGCGACGATCCGCCGCCGATCGTGACCTTGCTCGGATCCGCCTTCCACGCCGCGACGAAGTCCTGGATCGTCTTGAACGGTGAATCGGCTGGGACGAAGACGGCGCCGGGGTCCTCGATCAACTTGGCCAGCGCCGTCGCGTCGGACACCTTGATGTTCGACCCGTTGGTGTAGGTGGCGCCGACGACGCCCAGCCCCATCGTCATCATGAGGTCGTCGTTGCCCTTTTCGTTCATGAGCCGGGCCATCGCGACGGTGCCGCCCGCGCCGATCACGTTGAACACCTCGACACGGCCGGTGATGTCCTGGTCCTCCATGATCTTCACCGCCGTGCGGGCGGTCAGGTCATAGCCGCCACCGGGACTGTTGGGCACCATCATCCGCAGCCGGTGCAGACCGGCCGGATCTTCGCCGCGCGTCACGCCGCAGGCGGTCAGGGTGACGACCGTCAACAGGACGGCCGTCAGCACCGCCCCCGACGTCGTCGCCCAACGTGGAAGTCTCGACACCATCGTCTCCATTCGCCGCAGTGTGATGCTCATCGATACTGTTCCCTCCAGTGACTCAGGTCACTCTTTCGGACGCAAAGGAAGTTCTGGTCGTTGAGTACACAGCCGCGCACACGAGGGCGTCCCCGGTTCTCCGCTGCGCGGATCACCGCGCGCAGCCTGGCAGGCCAGTTCCTGGTCTTCCAGCTGCTGGTGGTTCTCGTCGTGCTTGGCGCGGTCGCCGCGGTCTCGGTGACGCAGTCCAACCAGGAGTTTCGCGAGGTGCGCGGCCAGCGGATGATCGCGGTCGCCGAGAACCTCTCCTCGACGCCCATCGTCCGCGAGCGCTTCAACGATCCGGCCGCCGCGCTGGTGCTTGCGCCCGACGTGGACCGCGCGGTCGCGCTCTCGGGCGCCGGTCTCGTCGAGATCCTCGCCCCCGACGGCCGGGTCCGGGTGTCGTCGGATCCGTCCCGCACGGGCGCACGGACCGACTTCGGCCGCAGCCAGGTCGTGCACGGCCGGGCCTGGTCGGGCGACCTCGAGGTGGACGGCGCGCACTCACTCGTCGGTCAGGTGCCGATCCTGTCCATCGACGGCGCGGTGCTCGCCGTCGTCTCGGTCAGCGAGCCCTATCCCTCGACGTGGCAACTGCTCGGCGGCGCGGGAGAACGCCTGCTGGTGTACCTCGGGCTCGGTGCCGCACTCGGTGTGCTGGCCTCCTGGCTGTTGTCCCGGCGCATCAAACGGCACACCAGGGGCCTCGAGGTCGCGGAGATCGCCGGCCTGGCCGATCATCGGGAAGCGTTGTTGCACAGCATCCGTGAGGGCGTGGTGGCGGTGAACACCGACGGTGTCATCACGCTGCTCAACGACAGTGCGCAAGATCTGCTCGACGTGACCGGCGACGCCGTCGGGCGTCGGATCGACTCGGTGGGCCTTGATCCCGCCGTCGAGCAGTTCTTGGCCTCCGGCGAGAACAGTCGCGACGAAGTGATCGTCACCCGCACAAGGGTTCTCGCGTTGAACCGCCGGGCCGCCAGTACCGGTGGTGAGCGCATCGGTACTGTCACCACGATGCGGGACAGCACCGAACTGGCTTCGATGCAGGGGCAGCTGTCGTCGCACAAGAGCGTCACCGACACGTTGCGCGCGCAAACCCACGAATTCGCCAACCAGTTGCACACCATCTCGGGTCTGGTTCAGCTCGGCGAGTACGACTCGGTGCGCGATCTGGTCGGAACGCTGACCCGCCGCCGCGCCGAGATCAGCGATGCGGTGACCCGACACGTCGCCGATCCGGCCGTCGCTGCGCTGCTGATCGCCAAGACCTCTCTGGCCGCCGAGAGTGGCGTCGCGCTGGTGCTCGACGAAAGCAGCCACCTCGCGGCACTGGACCCCGCGCTCGCCACCGACGTCATCACGGTGCTCGGCAACCTCATCGACAACGCGGTGGACGTGTCGGAGGGGTCGGAGCGAAGGGTGGTCACCGTGGCCGTCAACGACGCAGGTGCGCTGACCATCTCGGTCGCCGACTCCGGGCCTGGCGTGCCGGAGCACCTGCGCGAGTCGATCTTCGCCCGTGGCGTCACGTCGAAGCCCGACGTTCCAGGCGGCCGGGGTATCGGGCTGGCCCTGGTCCGGCTGGTCAGCGCGCAACTGGGTGGTGCGGTCGAGGTCTCGGACGGACCGGACGGGGGCGCCGTCTTCGAGGTGCGGCTGCCACTGTCCGGATCCGTCGCGAACGCTGGAGGTTCGAGTGATGCGTGACGTGCTCGTCGTCGACGACGACTTCATGGTCGCCGAGATCCACCGCAGGTTCGTGGACCGCATCGACGGTTTCCGCGCTGCCGGCGTGGCCCGCACCGGCACAGATGCTCTCGAGCAGGCTGCGGAATCGAGCCCCGATCTGATCTTGCTCGACGTGTACCTACCCGACATGACGGGCTTGGAAGTGTTGCAGCGCTTGCGTTCCCGCGGTGACCGCGTCGGGGTCATCATGATCACGGCCGCCAGGGAACTCGACACCGTGTCCGGCGCCCTCGACGGCGGTGCGGCCGACTATCTGATCAAGCCCTTCGAGTTCGACCAGTTCAAGGCGAAGCTCGAGGCGTTCGCCGCCCGTGACGACGCCCTGCGGTCCGCTTCCGGCGTCGACCAGTCCCTGATCGATTCACTGTTCGGTGGTGCCATGCCCACCCGCGGCGGCGAGCCGCTGCCCAAGGGCCTCGGTGCCGAGACGGGCGAACTGGTTCTGGACGCAGTCCGGTCCGCGGGCGAGGTGTCGGCCGCCGAATGTGCGGAGCTCGTGGGGATCTCGCGGGTCAGCGCCCGCCGCTATCTCGAGCACTATCTCAGCACCGGCGCCCTGCAGTTGCGCCTGCAGTACGGTGCAGGCCGGCCCGAACGCCGCTATCGCGTCAGCGCCTAGGAGGTTTGCGTTCGACTCAAGGTCTGACCGCGAGCAGTGCGGGGGTGCCGCCCGGCCATGCAGAGGTCATCTCATCGATCAGCATGCGCGCCTCGTCGGCGGGCGCAGTGGCAATCGTCTTGGTGAACGCGTCGAGCCGCGTGAGCATCCACAGCAGTGTCGCCAACACCGGCGCCGGTGAGCGGCTAACGACGGCGATGGGTGCGGGAGTGACGGAGTTACCGAGGTGGCGTACCAGCTGAAAACCTTCCTTCATGGCGCGCGCCAACCCAACCGCTTCTGCCCGAGAGATACCGGTACCGCGTCGGAGCGCGGTGGTCCCGGCGATGACCGTCGGCACGAGTGCCGCGGCATGGGTGCGCAACCAGCTCTCCATGTCCGGATGCACCGTCGCAGGAATACCGGCATCAGTAAAGACCTTGGCCCAGAAGGGATCTGAAGTCTTCGTCAGCATTCCTCTGCGAATGATCGTCGATGACAACAGGCCGTCATCGAGGCGTGCACCTACCGCGGGGAAGCCAAACGCGAAGCGTTGCGGTCCGACGGCGTCGCGCAGACGATCCAGCGATTGGAAGGTGTTGAACATGAACATCACCGACTTGGCCGCGCTGGCGCTCAGAGCGGGCAGCAACACGTCGACCTGCGATGCCAGGACAGTGACCAGCACCAGATCCCAGTCCCTTGTCGTATCGAGTTCGCCACTGACGTGGACGGCCGCACGTGCGCCCTCGACGGTCACGATCGCCCCGGCGTGGTGTAGCTGCTCCAGCCTGGTGCCGCGCGCGATGACAGTCACGTCATGACCGAACTCGGACAGCTGAAAGGCGAACGTGCTTCCGATGCCGCCAAGCCCGATTATCGCGATCTGCATGTCTCCATCACTACCAGACCTAGAACGTGACCCCGCGCCAGCTCTTAGGCGGCGCGTTTGGCGAAGCCGACGTCGATGTCGATGTGATGGCTTCGGCCGCGGATCGGTCCGGGTAGTGGTGGTGCCTTGGAGTGGTGCCGGGCACC